>Ga0164313_10001167_pt1 | contig 22978 bp, 24 predicted proteins | sample GuaBasSedimGuay4_FD_113735 | JGI IMG/M metagenome (GOLD analysis project Ga0164313, IMG submission 113735) | Subseafloor sediment microbial communities from Guaymas Basin, Gulf of California, Mexico - Guay4, Core 4569-4, 0-3 cm | ecosystem: Environmental > Aquatic > Marine > Hydrothermal vents... | reverse complement strand
TTTCTTTAATATCTGAGCCTGAAACCTGACAGCCAAGGTTAGACATAACCTCTGCAATCCCGCTCATGCCCGTTCCACCAACACCGACAAAATGGATTTTCTGCATTTTAGTCAGTCGTTGACGGATGATCTGATTAATTGAATCTTTCATACTGCTGCCTCCAACAGACACTGCTCAGCAACCCTCTCGGTTGCATCTAATTTAGCGCTTAGCTTTGCTGCTTTTGCCATGGCATCAAGTCGTGGCCTGTGTTGTTTAATTTGTTCTGCTAAAAATTCGACACTTAATTGTGGCTGGGCAATCATAATACCTGCACCTGCTGTCACTAGATATTGAGCATTAGCTGTCTGATGATCATCAATTGCATAAGGATAGGGAATCAAAATACTAGGTAAACTCATGGCTGCGACTTCGCTTACTGTCATCGCTCCCGCTCTGCAGATGACTAAATCCGCCCATGTATAAGCCTCGACAACATCCCCTATAAAAGCCTCAACTTTTGCTGTTATAGCTTTATCTGCATAGTCCTGAGTGACCTGTTGTAACATCGCCTTTCCTGTCTGATGCCATACTTCAACTTCCCCCAGTAATGCTAGCGCTTCGGGTACGACTTCATTTAGACGTTGCGCACCTAAACTACCGCCCATAACCAATATATGTAAACTGCCAGAATGTTCATGCTCTCGTTCAGCTGCTTCTGTAAACTGTTTGCGCAATGGATTCCCGGTAAAAATAGCTTTTTTTCCGGCGGAAAAACTATCAGGAAAAGCCTGCAGGACTTTATTGGCTACCCTGGATAATAAACGGTTGGTAGTCCCTGGAATTCTGTTTTGTTCATGGATTACCAAAGGTATGCCCATCAGTTTTGCCATCAAACCACCCGGGCCTGCGACAAAGCCGCCCATACCCAGAACCACTGCAGGCTTTCTTTGTTGTAATATTTTCCTGGCTTCCAGGCAGGCTTTTATCAGCATCCATGGCATTTTAAACAGTGCCAGAGTTCCCTTGCCACGCAATCCATTAACAGTTAACCAGTCTATTGCTATATTATTTTCGGGAATTACACGACTTTCCATGCCCTTACGTGTGCCAATCCAGCTTACCTGCCAGTTTTTCTCTGCTAAATATTGTGCGACTGCCAGCGCTGGAAAGACATGCCCCCCTGTACCACCTGCCATGATAACAATACGTTTATTCATGGTTAGCTACCTCTGATCCGAAGTCACTGGTAGATTCATTTCGCCCTAGTGCGATCATTTCACTATTGACCCGATACAGCATCGCCATTGCACAACACATGACTATCATGCTACCGCCACCATAGCTCATAAGCGGCAAGGTCAATCCTTTGGTCGGCAGTGCCCCCATATTAACGCCCATATTGACAAAGGACTGAAAGGCAAACCAGATGCCTAAACCATATGCAATAAAAGCAGAGAATTTTTTATCTAATCGTTCAGCCATTAAGCCTATGGCAAAAGCCCGCCAGACAATAATGGCAAATAATGCTATCACGCTTAATACGCCTAGCAAGCCCAGCTCTTCAGCAATCACTGAAAATAGAAAATCAGTATGTGCTTCCGGCAGATAAAAGAGTTTTTGTACACCGCTGCCTAAACCAACACCTGTCCACTCTCCACGTCCAAAGGATATTAATGCCTGAACTAATTGAAAACTTTTACCAAAAGGATCTTCCCAGGGATGTAGGAAACTGGTCACTCGTGCTGATCGATAATCTGAAAAAACAACGGCTAACACTGCGACAGCTAGCACAGCAACAATCAATAAAATAAATTGTTGTAATCGCGCTCCACTAAGGAACATAACCCCCATGGCAATCGTCAGAATAACCACAGCCGAACCCATGTCAGGCTCTAAGAGCAATAAGACACAGGCACTGGACAATAATAATAACGGGCGCAATAAACCATAGGCTGACTCTTTGACAAAGTCATGATGCCGGGTAACAAAGCTCGCCATATAAATGACCACAATTAATTTAACCAGTTCCGAAACTTGAATTCTCACCCCGAGTATTGATAACCAGCGCATACTGCCATTTACTTTTATACCCATACCAGGGATCAGAACAATGACCAGAAAAATCAAACCCACAACAAACAATGCTGGCCCTGTTTTTTCCCAGATAGACATGGGCACCAGGCAGACCATAAATCCTGCTATAACGCCCAGAGTGATATGAATTAACTGCCTGACAGGATAATGAAATAAATTCCCTGTCAATTTTGCTCCCAGATGCAAAGAAGCAGAGGAGACCATTAGATAGCCGATAATAATTAGCGCCACGCTTGCAAAGACCAGCGCTTTATCAAAGTACATAGGCACGCCCGCCAGCTTGACTAAGCGCTCAGCAATATTCATTGTGGTAACGCCTGCACTTCCGCCACAAACATCCCGCCCCGTTCCTTGTAATTTGCAAATTGATCCATACTTGCACAAGCCGGTGATAACAATACCGTATCACCAGCCTCGGCGATGACACTTGCTTTTTGCACGGCTTTTTTTAAAGTGCCCATTTCCAGCACAGGAATACAATCATTGACAGCCTGCTTAATCAATTGACTGTCTTTACCTATTAATAGCAGTGTTTTTACCTTTGCCTTTAATAAGGGAATCAAGTCGCTCATATCTGCAGCTTTAGCATCCCCTCCGGCAATCAACACCACACTGAAATCTTTAAACCCCTGTAAAGCAGCAACGCATGCGCCTACATTGGTTGCTTTAGAATCATTAACCCAGTTAACATCATTTATTTTTGCGACAAACTGTACACGATGCTTTAAGCCCTTATAACAACGCAATGCATCACACATAGCCGCTTCTGGTAAGCCAATAACCGTTCCTAAAGCTAAAGCGGCTAAGGCATTTTCCTGATTATGCATACCGCTAACTAATAATTCATTAACCGGCATTATGGCTCGCCCATGAACTGCAAGGCTGCTACCATCTGAAGTTTCTAATACATTATAATCTGCATTTTCCTGTAGACCGAAAGTCAGCACTTCTCTATTTTTTTGCTGCATTACAGTGCCGTAGGAACACCCTATATTAACCAGCATCACGCCATCGCCAGCGTAGACTTTATTTTTTTGTTCTACATAGGCATCTATACTTGCATACCGATCCAGATGATCAGCCGAAATATTGAGCACTGTTGCAGCCACTGCATTTAACTGGCTGGTTCGCTCCAGTTGAAAGCTGGATAGTTCCAGGATATACAGTTCTACTTCATCACTCAGTAAATCCAGCGCAGGTGTTCCAAGATTGCCACCTACGGCAACCCGCCTACCAGCTTCTGTTGCCATATCGCCCAACATGGTTGTCACCGTGCTTTTCCCATTAGAACCAGTAATGGCAACAACTGGCTCACTCACCGCGCAGGCAAATAAATCAATATCACTTAAAGGGCACACTCCTTTTGCAATAGCTTCCTGAACCATCGGCTCTTGCATGGAAATACCTGGACTGACGATAATATGTGTTGCTACATCAAATACTGCCTGATCGAAACTACCCGTAAAAACTGCAATATCCGGCATCTCGGCCAATAATTCATCATTAAAGGGTGGTTTTTTTCTGCTATCTACTATGGCAAATTGCAGTTCTAAGCGGCGCAAAAAGTACGCGACAGATAGTCCTGTCAAGCCTAAACCAACTACGACAACTTTAGAGTTGTCCCTGTTTAAGGAAAACCGGGTATTAAGCGCTGTTAAAATATCATCATTTTTCATCTGCTATCTCAACTTCAATGTTGCTAAACCGACTAAAACCAGAATAAAGGTAATAATCCAGAACCTGACGATCACTCTAGGTTCTGGCCAGCCTTTTAATTCAAAATGGTGATGAATTGGTGCCATTCTGAAAATTCGCTTGCCCGTTAACTTAAATGAGGCTACCTGCATAATCACAGAAACTGTTTCCATAACGAATATTCCGCCCATGATCACTAACACAATCTCTTGCCTGACTAATACTGCAACGACACCTAGAGCAGCACCTAATGCTAAAGCGCCAACATCACCCATAAACACCATTGCCGGATAGGCGTTAAACCATAAAAAGCCTAAACCCGCTCCCACCAGTGCAGCACAGAAAACAATAAGCTCCCCCGCTTTGGGAACATAGGGAATAGCTAGATATTCTGCGAACATCATATGCCCTGTCAGATAGGCAAATATAGCGAGTGCACCGGCAACCATGACCGTCGGCAGAATAGCCAGTCCATCAAGACCATCAGTTAGGTTGACTGCATTGCTAGTACCTACGATAACAAAATAGGTTAACACCACGTAAGTCCAGCCCATATCGACGACCACGTCTTTAAAGAATGGCACTATGAACTGTGTCTCCGCTGGCACTTGTGCTGTTTTAAACAAATAAATAGCCGCTGTTAAAGCGATAACTGATTGCCAGAAGTATTTAGCTCGTGCCGATAAGCCATCACTATTGCCTAACTTAACTTTTTTATAGTCATCAATAAAACCAATAATGCCAAAGGTCATAGTGACTAATAGTGCCACCCAGATATAGCTGTTCTCCAGGTCTCCCCAGAGTAATGTACTTGCTGCTATACCTACCAGTATCAAGGTCCCACCCATGGTCGGAGTGCCTGCTTTTTCATAATGGCTTTCCGGACCATCATCACGTACACTTTGACCAATATTCTTATTGCTTAAGCTCCTAATCATGCTCGGGCCAACAATAAAAGAAATCAATAAGGCAGTTAATGCACTTAAAATTGCGCGTAAGGTTAAATACTTGAAGACTCTAAAGCCAGATTCAAATTCTGTTAAATAATCAAAAAAATACAGTAACATGCTTACCTTCCCGTTATGCCTAATAGTGCATTAACTACAACTTCCATTTTCTGAGCCCGCGAACCTTTTACTAACAATATCCGCCCGGGAGTTATTTCCTTTTTTATTGCCTCAATTAAATCCTCTTTCGAGGTATAAAAATCGCCACCTTCACCAAATGCCTGTATGGTATTTTTCGCCATGACACCCGTAGCAAACAGACGCTGCACACCTGCTTTTTTAATTTGCAGACCCATCTCACTATGCCTGTCAGCGCTGTCAGCACCTAACTCGCCAAAAGCCCCCAAAGCGAGCCAGCGTTCACCAGGACATTGTTTTAATACTTCTAATGCCACTGCCAACGAAGCAGGGTTGGCATTGTAACTATCATTGATAAGCTTGATTCCTGACCCGGATTCAAATAGCTGCAGACGACCATTAACCGCTTTAACATTTTGCAATCCAGCCTGAATTTGTTCTAGCTCTATGCCTAATGCAATACAGGCAGCGCTTGCTGCCAATGCATTGATGACATTATGCTCACCGGCCAAAGCCAGGCTTATTGGCACCCTCTTGCCTGCAACAACCAAGTCAAAAGAGGTTTTAAATTGCTGCCCATGAAGCTGAGTCATAATCTTTTCAGCACGGACATCTGCATCCCGGGTCAGACCAAATGATAGAATCTTCCTTTGCCCTGCAAGCTCTCTCCACATGGGATAGAATTGATCACCGGCATTTAATATCGCGACACCCTCAGCAGCCAGTGCCTGAATAATTTCAGCTTTTGCCTTTGCCACCCCTTCGATACTACCAAAGCCTTCAATATGGGCAGCGCCAACATTCGTGATAACGGCAACATCAGGACGTGCATAACGACAGGTATAAGCAATTTCACCCTGATGATTAGCGCCCATTTCTATCACTGCATACTGGTGCTGTTCATGCAGACGTAATAATGTCAAAGGAACCCCTATGTCATTATTAAAATTACCCTGGGTAAACAGCACCTGATAGTTAAGCGCTATAATTGCTGCAATCATCTCTTTTACAGTCGTTTTTCCATTACTTCCAGTAATCGCGCAGACTTTTAGCTGTAATTTATTTCTTACCGCACCAGCCAGTTCGGCCAGAGCAATTCGAGTATCTTTAACAATAATCTGAGGTAGCTGTGTGACTACTTCTTTTGCCACTATAACGGCAACTGCACCGCCTTGTTCTGCCTGGGCAATATAATCATGACCATCAAACTGCTCGCCACTTATGGCTATATATAAATCACCACTGGATAACGTCCGGGTATCAATACTGACACCAGAAACTGTTGCCTGTGCACCAATCCTGTGCCCATGCAAAATTTCGCTTATTTCATCCAATGTCATAACTATCATGCTGCTAGTAACTCCTGAACAATTTGCCGGTCACTAAATGGGTATTTAACACCTTTTACTTCCTGGTAATCTTCATGCCCTTTACCTGCAACCAGCACTATATCTGACTCGGAGCTAGATGAAATGCCTTGCGCTATAGCCATTTTCCTATCATTAATCACCGTGACCTTATGCATATTAAGACCAGCGACAACCTCATTAATAATAGCTTCTCCTACTTCAAATCGAGGATTATCATCGGTAACGATAAGCTGGTCTGCTAACTGTTCTGCAATGTGCCCCATCTGTGTACGCTTGCCTTTATCCCGGTCACCACCACAGCCAAAAACAATGCTTAATTTCGCTGTACAATGCTGTCTTAATGTATTTAAAACCTTTGCCAGCGCATCGGGTGTATGCGCATAATCCACGACCACCATGGGCTTGCCGGTTTCAGCGGTAAAACATTCCATGCGGCCTTGCACCGGTTTAATTTTCTGTATCGCTATCAGGCTCTCAGTTAATGACATACCTTCTGCTAACAAAACAGCCAGTACAGCCAGAACATTTTGTAAATTAAAATCACCTAACAAATTAACATTAAGCCGTGCTTGCTGATCTTGCCAGCCTATGTCACAGCTGATACCCACTAAGCTATAGTTAATATTGCTGGCTTTGATACTTGAGTCCTTAGCATGCTCTTTATCCTGCAGACTATAGGTCAAAACCCTGACTCCATTTGCGATAGCCGCCAGGATACGTTCAGCATAAGCATCATCCAGGTTAACCACAACAAAGCTTATACCCGGCCATTGCACTAACCGTAGTTTAGTTTGAAAATAGGCTTCCATACTGCCGTGATAGTCCAGATGATCACGGCTCAGATTATTAAAAATCACACCATTAAATTTGATGCCATTCACTCGCCCCTGCTGCAGTCCATGCGATGAAACTTCCATAGCAACATTCGCCACCCCTTGCTTAACAAAATGGGCCAGTATTTTCTGTACCTCAAAGGCATCAGGCGTAGTATTACAAGTGCTATGAAAATCCGGATAACACCCCCAGCCCAACGTACCAATTACTGCGCTCCCTGCCATTGCCTGTGCGATAAACTGACTACAGGAGGTTTTTCCATTGGTTCCTGTAATACCAATAATATTCAAGTGTTGCGCTGGTTGCGCATAAAACCGGGCGGCTATATCTCCCAGTTTTTCAGACAGATTTTCTATGGCAATCAAAGGCAGACCATGAATATTTCCAGCCAGTTCCACACCTTGTTTTGCCGGGTCATAAACAATTGCTACAGCGCCTTGCCGCACAACCTGGTCGGCATATAACAAACCATGTTGCTGTGCACCAGCTAAAGCAAAAAATACGCCACCCACGCCAATATCTCTGCTATCCAGAGATATATGTGTCAGTGCAATATTTTGCTGCACATGTGTATTTTCTGCCAAAATATTCGCTATCCACATATCATTTTTTTGTTAATAAGACCGACATACTTTGCTCTTCATCTGGCGCAATCCCTAAAACTCTTAATGCACCACCCATAACACTGGAAAAAATGGGCGCAGCCACTAAACCACCGTAATACTGCCCCGCCTGTGGCGAATCAACCATGACTGCAATAATCAACTTAGGATCACTAGCGGGTGCCATGCCTACAAAAACAGACAAGTAATCTTTACCGTAACCACCTACTCCCGCTTTTTTTACTGTTCCTGTTTTACCTGCAACTCGATAGCCCTCAACTCTAGCTTTATAAGCTGTACCATCTTTTTTCACCACTTGCTCTATCATGGTTCTTACTTTTATTGCTGTTTCAGCGGATAGCACACGGCTTGCATACTCATCCTGGTCACGCTTTAGCAAACTGACCGAATGCAAGACTCCATCATCAGCCAATGCTGTATAAGACCGGGCTAACTGCAATACAGACATTGAAATCCGGTAACCAAAAGATAAGGTTGCCTGTTCAAATGCACTCCAGCCATAATATTCTGGTAAGCTTCCGCTTGCTTCACCAGGAAAGCCAACTCCCGTTGATGAACCAAAGCCCAGCGAATGATAAAACCGCCAAAAATATTCAGGCGGCATAGATAGGGCAATTTTACTGGCAGCAACATTACTCGATTTCTTTAAAACATTGGTCAGATTTAAAGTGCCATAATCATGACCATCTTTAACCCACTTACCTTTTATTCTTAGATTTTTAGTGGTAAACATCTGCTGTTCTTTAACATAACCACCCTCTAAAGCAGCAGCAACTACCAATGGTTTCATAGTTGAACCGGGTTCAAAAACATCTGTTATTGCCCTGTTTCGATAATGCGATATTTTCGACCCTTTACGCGAATTCGGATTAAAGGAAGGTTGATTAACCACGGCTAACACGTTCCCTGTTTCTGCCTCCAGAATCACTAATGACCCTGCTTTCGCCTTATTTTTGATAACTCCTGCTTTTAATTCTCGATACGCCAGATACTGCAAACGCTCGTCTATGCTGAGCGTTAAGTCTTCTCCTGCCTCAGGCTCTTTAATACTCTCTACATCGTGCTCTTCTATGACCCGCCGCGCACCGTCACGAATGACACGTTTACTACCCGCAACACCTTCCAGAGTCGAGTTGTACATCAGTTCCAGCCCTTCCTGCCCCTGGTCATCAACATTAGTAAAGCCCAGTAAATGCGCCGTCACTTCACCTGCCGGATAAAAGCGCTTAAACTCCCTGACTACTGCTACTCCAGGTAAACCCAAGGCTTTAACCTGTCCAGCCAAATAAGGCTCTACCCGTCTCTTTAAATACACGAACTGCCTTTTTGTCGCCGGATCAAATGCCTTTTTTACCCTGGCTAACGGTATGCCTAATAATTTTGCCAGTTGCTTCAGCTTTGTTTCATTGTTTAATTCTGCACAAGCCTGCTTTGCTTTCCTTCCTGTATTCATCCTGCAATACTGTGGATTTACCCAAACCGAACCAACAGGTGCGCTAACAGCAAGGCTCTCCCCATTTCGATCTTTAATTTGTCCTCTATAGGCGGCAATTTTCACTGTCCCTACGTGGCGACTTCGCGCCTCCTTCTGTAAAAACTGTGTATCCAGAACCTGCAATTGCACCGCTTTAGTTATCAGTAGCAGCATGGCACCAATCATTAGGAGAATTACCAGCTTTCTTCTGCCTGAAAAGTCATCTGTGTATTGAATGCTCTGTTTCTTTTCAGCTAGCAACATAGTTAAAGCCTTATATACACAATTGCTTTTCGATCCAACTCTTTTAATTGCATTTTCTTTCTCGCTATTTTTTCCACCCGATTATGTTCGGATAACATTCTTTCTTCTAATGTCAGTCGCTCCCAGCGTATTTCTAAACGATCTAAGTCCTGTTCGGTTTTTTGTATCTCTATAAAAACCAGTCTGGAGTTATGCTTACTAAAAATAACCGCCAGACCAGAGGCAACTAACAAAACCAGCAATATAGCAACGGTTATTCTTTGCATAACACTATTTACGTTCTGCAACCCGCATAACAGCACTACGAGATCTAGGGTTGTCTGCCAGTTCCTGTTTGCCAGCTTTAATCGCTTTGCCACATTTTTTTAATCTTATTGCCGCCAACTCTTCCGGCTGCATGGGTAATTTACTCGATGTATACTTGCCTCTTGATTCATCCCTGATAAACCGCTTCACAATTCTGTCCTCCAGTGAATGAAATGAAATAACCACTACTTTACCCCCACTGGCTAAAATACTTACCGCCTGCTCCAGAACTTTTGTGATTTCTTCTAGCTCACTATTGATAGCAATCCTTACTGCCTGAAAACTACGTGTTGCCGGATGCTTATGCTTTTCCTTAAAAGGTATGGCTGCAACCAGCAAATCAACAAATTGCTGTGTTGTTTGCAGTGGCTTTTCTACTCGTTGCGTCACTACTGCATTGGCAATGCGCCGGGCAAAGCGCTCTTCTCCATAATCAAAAAGCACCCGCACTAAATCCTGTTCTGATACGCTAGCTAACCACTCTGCCGCTGACAAGCCCGAACTACAGTCCATACGCATATCCAGCGGACCATCCCGCATAAAACTAAAGCCTCGCTGCGCATTATCTAATTGAGGGGACGATACGCCAAAGTCCATAAGAATACCGTCTACCTTGCCCTGCCATCCTCGTTTCTCAACTACATCCTGTAATTGTGAAAAACAGCAATGCTCTAATTGAAACCGGGAATCTTTTGTTAACTCCTGCGCATACTCAGAGTGAATAGCATCCAGATCCCTGTCTAAAGCTAATAACTGCCCAGCAGGGCCTAGTTGCTGAAGTATGCCTCTGCTGTGTCCGCCTCGGCCAAAGGTGCAATCTATATAGATTCCATCTGGCTTTATTGATAACTCATGCAACGCTTCATTAAACAATACCGGTAAATGCATGACCCTTTCCTTTATCCTAGAAAATCTATTGAGCGCGGAATTATAGTGCTAGAAATGGTGAGCAACTGATTTTTTAGGTTTATTAGAAAGACAGATTTTCAAGCTCATCCAGACCTTCATCATCATCACCCTCTAACCATTCACTCTCTTTAGCATTCCAGGCTGCTTCATTCCATATTTCAAATTTATTTAACTGGCCCACTAAAATCAGTTTTTTTTCCATTCCAGCAAATTTTCTAAGTTTGTCAGAAAGCAATAAACGCCCTTGAGCATCCATCTCTGCCTCTGTCGCATTACCGACAAGAAAGCGACGTAATTTACCGGCCATTTTATTTAAAGTAGGTAACTTACTGACCGTTAATTCAAGTTTTTCCCATTCAGGAAGTGGATAAAGCCATAAGCAACCAGGCTCACCAACACATTTTTCATTCACAGCCACAGTCACAACTAATTGACGCTCACAGCAATCCTGTAATTCCTCTCTAAACCGAGTCGGAATTGCAAAACGCCCTTTTGCATCTAAATTAATTGCTGTTACACCACGAAACAAAATATTTCCCCTTGACTACCATTTCTTTCTAAAAAAAACTACTTTCCACCACTTTTTCCCACTTTTAAACAGACTATAGGTTTCTAATATCACTTAGTCAAGCGTGTTAACAAATAATTTTCCTTTTTTGACAATGACTTAGCTATATTTTGATTTAAAAACTTACAGATATTTTTTTCTATTTAAAAACATCAATAGCTATCAATTGTTTGTTTTTTCTTCTTAAAGTAATTTCTAGGTATTGGAACATTATATATTGCTAATGTAATTTTCTATTATTCATCCTCCCTTGCCGCCCTGAAAACAAAATCTTCAGATAAAAAAAAGGCCCATAAAGTGGCAAACACTTTATGGGCCTTTTTCAGTCTTTTTACCGGGCTAAACCCGGCTAAATACGGCTTTATTTCATATTACTACCACATTTTCCCTCGCCACATTTACCTTCCATTCCTTTCATATCGCCTTTTTTTTCATTTGCCGTAGGCTTATTACCAGCACATTTTCCTTCGCTGGTTTTTTCCAAAGCACCTTCAGGCATCATATTTGCACCACACATACCTTCTCCACAGGCACCATCTTTCATTTTCTTGGTACCTTTTTTTTCCTTGTCTGCCTGTGCCAGTTGCATATACCCAGCTGACAACTCTGTCATTGCAAATGGATTGCTGTCATTATTGCTAATGCTTTCAGCATTAACACCTGTTGCAGCCAAACCAGAAAACAAGCTCGTACCTACGGCAATTGCTAAAGGTGATTTTTTAATGTTCATTACTCTTTCCTCAAAATTGTTTACTTTACGCTAATAAAAAAATTGTTGCTAACCCTAAAAATGACATAAAACCAATCACATCCGTGACTGTCGTGAGTAAAACCCCTCCTGCCAACGCAGGATCGATACCTCTTTTTTGTAAAAATAAGGGGATCATAACCCCAGCCAATGCAGCACAGCTTAAATTAATAACCATTGCCGCGCCCAGCATCATTCCTAACGGCATATTAGAGAACCAGGCAGCGGCAATCATGGCAACCACGACCGACCAGACAACACCATTGACTGCACCGATTGCCAACTCTTTAAACAAGAAAGCCATGGCATTTGAAGAACTAATCTGATGCAATGCCAAACCACGAATCACAAGAGTTAAGGTTTGACTTCCTGCTATTCCTCCCATACTGGCAACAACAGGCATTAATACAGCTAAGGCAACAATTTGATCAATGGTTGCTTCAAATAAACCTATGACCCAGGAAGCCAGGAAGGCCGTAAATAAGTTTACGCCTAACCAGACGGCTCTACGTCTGGCACTGACAAGTACAGGTGCAAATAAATCATGCTCTTCATCCAGACCAGCTGAACTTAATACCGCATGATCGGCTTCCTCACGAATAACATCAAGTACGCCTTCCAGTGTAATTCGCCCAACAACCTCATTCTGCTCATCAACCACAGCAGCAGATAAAATATCTCTATGCTCAAAAATAGTAGCAACCTCTGCCACAGGCATATTTAAAGGAATTGCCTCGGCTCGATCCATCAACTTAGAAATAGTACTATTGGAATCACTGGTTAAAATGATTGCCACTGAAACCATACCTCGATAATGATTATTCCGATCAACAACGACCAGGCTATCCATATTTGCAGGCATTTTTTTCTGTGCCCGTAAATAAGTTAGCGTTGCATCTACCGTCACATCACCACGCAAAGGCAAGGCATCCATGCTCATCAACCCACCGGCTGTATGTCCATCATATGACAAGGCTGCCTCAAGGCGGCTATCACCTTCATTTTTAAGAATTTTCTCTCTAACTTCTGCAGGGAAATCAGTCACCAGATCAGCCATTTCTCGTGGCTCTAACTGGCTGGCTGCAACCACTAATTGAGCGGCTGTAGTACGCTCAATTAAACCAATTCGTACCTCACCCTGTAATGCTGCTAATACCTGGCCCATCGCTTCAGGTGCCAATATAGTCCAGAGTTGGTTTCGATAATCTATAGGTAAAGACCTAAGCAATAGCGCTATTTCGGCAGGAAACAAATCATGTAAATGACTACGCGCATCATAAAGCGCACCATTATCCAAGTCATTGATAATTTGTTCTAAATGTAAATCAGAATGATCTTGCGGTCTACTTACTGGCATATCTATCCTTTTTGTGTTCTGGCAAAATGGAGACTATACACTAACACTTTCTACTGTATTTCTCGATGCCTGACAATGACATTAAACGCCTTACTCTGGAAATGCTGCGCAAGGCTATCAATTAAAAATACCGAACGGTGCTGGCCACCGGTACATCCAACAGCTACTGTTAAATAACTGCGGTTTTCTTTTTCAAAGCGCGGGATCCAGCGCTCTATAAAAACAGAAATATCTTGAAAGAATTCCGTAACTACCTGTTCTGATTCTAAAAAATCAATCACCACCTGATCTTTACCAGTAAAGCCCCGTAACTCAGGATTCCAGTAGGGATTTGGTAAACAGCGGGCATCAAAGACAAAATCAGCATCCAGAGGCATGCCATGTTTAAAGCCAAAAGACTGGGTCTGTATAGAAATCTTTTGTGCCTCACCTTCTTGCACATAGTCCCTGATTAATTCCCTTAATTGATGATAATGAGTTCGGCTGGTATCGACAACTAAATCTGCATGTTTCGAAATTGACTTTAAAATTTCTTTTTCAATTTTAATCGCTTCTTTTAAAGATAAACGTAAATTAGTTAATGGATGCCGCCTTCTAGTTTCACTATAGCGCTTAAGCAAAACACTATCTTCAGCCTGCATAAAAATAACATCACACTGAATGCCTTGCTCACGAATAAATGCTAGTTTATCAACAAAAGCATATAAGCTTTCACTTTGATTTCTTGCGTCTATGCCAATCGCTGTTTTACTGTAAGTTGATTGGTCCTGTAACATCACATTACTGACAAAATCATCAAGCAACTTAATAGGTAGATTATCTATACAATAAAAACCACAGTCTTCCAGTGTATCCAGAGCAATACTCTTTCCCGAGCCTGAGAGGCCCGTCAAAATCAGTAGTTTCATAGTTTTAGCGTTAATACACCCAGTTCTGGCACAAACAACGAAGAAATTAAAGTATTTTCCTCGTTGTTTGCCTTTTGCTAACTAGTACTGTACTAGCGGTGCGCCTGCACCTTTTCTTTGTGCTTAATAATCTGACGATCTAGCTTATCAACCATATTATCAATTGCAGCATACATATCTTCCTGAACGTCATCAGCAAATAATTTGGCACCACTAATATGCACGGTTGCCTCTGCTTTTTGCTCTAGCTTTTCTACTGTCAAAATGACATGTACATCGGTAACGTGATCAAAATGGCGTTTTACCTTACTGATTTTGTCTTCTACATGTTGCTTCATTGCTGCTGTTACTTCAACGTGACGACCTGTTACGTTAACTTGCATAAATTTAACTCCTGATTACACTCTAAAAAATTAAAAGTCATTATACTACTTTCTTACAAAAGTCGCTTTCTTTGACTTGATGATGGAATAGATATTGCCTCGCGATACTTGGCTATCGTTCGCCGGGCAACATTAATCCCTTTTTCTTTTAGTAACTCCGCCATCTTACTATCACTTAACGGCTTTACCGGGTTTTCATTACTCACTAATTCTTTAATAAATGCTCTAATTGCAGTTGCCGAACACTCTCCGCCTCCTGCCGTTGAAACATGACTGGAAAAGAAATACTTGAACTCAAGTACGCCTGTAGGCAAATGCATATACTTTTGCGTAGTAACTCTGGATATCGTTGACTCATGCAATTCTAATTCCTCAGCGATATCTCTTAATACCATGGGCTTCATGGCAATAGCGCCATGCTCAAGAAACTCAGTCTGCCTGGCAATAATGCTACGCCCTACCCGCAACAAAGTATCATTGCGACTATGCAGGCTTTTAATAAACCAGCGCGCCTCCTGCAGGTGTTCTTTCATACTGACATTGTCTTTACTATTGTCCGCACGCTTTATCATACCGGAATAAAAGGGATTTACTCTCAGCCTGGGGGCAATATCAGGATTTAAGTCTGCTTGCCATTTGCCATTCACCTTAGCCACAAATAAATCAGGAATAACATACTCAGCCTGAGTTTCCTCTATGGCATGACCGGGCATAGGATTTAAAGAACGAATTAAAGCAATAATTTCTGTCAGCTTATACTCTGAAATAGCCAGGCGTTTTATTAATTTAGCTCTCTCTTGAGTCGCTAGTAAATCAAGATGATGTTCTACTAATTCTAAAGCCTCAGATCTGAATGGCGTACTCTCTGGTAATTGCAATAATTGCAAACGTAAACAATCATTTAAATCCTCAGATGCCACACCAGGAGGATCAAATTGCTGTACCCTATGCAGCACTGCATAAAACTCATCCTCCTCCAGGTCCTCTAATTGCCCTGTCAAACCCTGATAAATATCTTCACTAGAACTGCATAAATAGCCATCACTATCAATAGAGTCAATAACACCCAGAACCACTGCACGATCTCTTTCAGTAAAGGGCAACATTTCCATTTGCCACAGTAAATGATCCTGCAAACTGACTGATTTACTACGTTGCACTTCAAACTCTGGCGCGTCACTGGCAGGCACTGGAGCCGTGACTCCCATTTGCACCGAATCAAAAACATCTTCCCAGGAACTATCCGTAGGTAGCTCATCGGGCATATCCGTTTGCGAGCCTTCACTGCCTATTTGATCAATCCTGTCTACTTTGTTTTCGACCAGCTTTTGTTCCTCTAAAGACGATGCTTCATCTTCAATCACCTCCAGCATCATATTTGAATCCAGTGCCTGCTGAATTTCATGCTGTAAATCTAAGGTAGATAACTGCAATAACTTGATCGCCTGCTGTAACTGCGGCGTCATAGATAGTTGCTGTCCTAGACGCAGCTGTAAAGACTGCTTCATTCAACTACCTTCATGTTTAGACAACAAGATATTCTTATCAACATAGTTTAAAGACTAAAATTCTCACCCAGATACACTCGTCTCACCTCTTCATTAGCCACTATTTCAGCTGAAGAACCTTCCGCAATGACTTGACCTGCATTTAAAATATAAGCCCTATCACAAATACCTAATGTTTCTCGTACATTATGCTCAGTAATTAACACACCAATATTGCGATCTTTTAAATGTGCGATAATTTTCTGAATTTCAATCACAGAAATGGGGTCTACCCCGGCAAAAGGCTCATCCAGTAGAATAAACTCAGGATCTGTTGCCAGGGCTCTGGCTATCTCCACTCTACGTCGCTCCCCTCCGGATAAGCCCATACCGATATTATTACGGATATGCGAGATACTAAACTCATCTAGTAACTCATCAATAATCAATTCAATTTGCCCCTTGCTCAGGCCTTTCCTTAACTCCAGCACGGCACGTAAATTATCGCTAACACTTAATTTTCGAAATACCGATGCCTCCTGAGGTAAATAGCCAATGCCAAGTTTTGCGCGACTATGCATTGGATATTGGGTAATCTCCTGCTGGTCATAAAAAATATGCCCTGCATCAGGACGAACCAGGCCGACCAGCATATAAAAACTGGTCGTCTTCCCTGCACCATTAGGACCAAGTAAACCAACAATTTCATTATTTTCTACATGCAGTGATACATCATTAACAACGGCACGTTTAGCATAGGTTTTACCTATATTTTTTACTGCCAAAATCGCCATTATTGTTTATTTTCTTCATTTTTTGGCTGCAAGATTACATGCACACGCTTATTAGCCGACCCTATTTCGCCCGCTTTTACCACTGCACTAATACGATCATATTCTATTCTCTCGCTAGCGGTACTGTTTTCCCCCTGCCAGACCACCGCTTCTTTTAGCATAATCAATAACTTGGTCTCTGGATAATACTCTGCAGTCAGAGCGCGGCCATGTACATCTTCTTGACCTTCTTCAGGTGTTTGCTTAAATTTAACTGGCTTACCTGTAGCAACTAATTTTTGTATTTCTCTATTTTGCATATGTACGACTACTTTATCAGCATCCATACGTAAACTACCTTGTATAATAATAACTTCACCGGTATATATACTAACCCCTTTTTTATCGTCATAAAAACCTGAGTTAGACTCTATGGTAACAGGCTGATTGGCATCGTCCTCCAGAGCATTAATCATGGGACTATAAATAGAATTTATCCCGATTAATACAAACAACACACTTTTAATTATACTCATGCCGGCCTTTTATATTTGCCAATAATTTTATATATAGGGGGTCCTGATAAAACAACTTCATCCCTACTCCTGAAATTCTATCCAGACCACTTACCATCTCTGCCCAGTCATCTGTTTCCGCATAATTTCGGTTCGGCTGCACACGTAAATTGCTGGTTTTTATCTTAACTTCACGCGCATTTTCAGCGGCTGCTCTATCAATAAAAACCTGACCATTCATAGATATCTGGTTGCCACCCGGTGAAATGTGCCCCGTTTCTGATCTAATTACCCAGGGTGGTGTCTCTTCTTTATATACTGTCATCACTGGCTTCTTCAGCCGGGTCCCTATATTACCACTGAAACTTTCTGCATAATCAGCCGTTAGTTTACTATTAGTCAAGCCATTCTGATCCATTTGTGTTTTGCTATAGCCTACAGCAAAGTAGGTGGCAGAGCGTTCTGATGCAACTGGTTTTGTGGCAGTTTTCTGTTCAGGAAAGTAATTAACTGCCCACATAGAGATTACAAATATCAACAACAATAAAAAAACACTTCTGGCTTGCTGAGCAATCATTATATTTTTTTATACGTCTCAACAAGCCCATCCATTTTTCCTTGAGCCTGTAATATAAAATCGCAAACTTCTCGTACCGCCCCCTGTCCGCCAACCAACTGAGTTTGCCAGTCTACATAGGGTAAAATAAACTCACTTGCATTGCGTACTGCAACGGCCAGGCCCACCTGAATCAATACTGGTAAATCAATTAAATCATCACCCACATGCGCCGCCTGCTCAGGCGTACAGCCCACTTTTGTAATAATTTCTTTAAAGGCATGTCCCTTGTCGGCCTGCCCCAGATAAACCAGGTTAATGCCTAACATCTCCATTCTTAAAGCCACGGGTTTTGAGGCCCTGCCGGAAATAACCGCTACCTGTATTCCAGCCTTTTGTAATAGCTTGATACCCAGGCCGTCCTGCACATTAAATGATTTATATTCTTTTCCCTGTTCATCAAAAAACAGCTTTCCATCGGTTAAAACACCGTCCACATCTAAAATTAATACTTTAATCTTTTTTGCTTTTTCAATTCTATTTTGCATTTCAGACTATTCCTGCGTGAATTAAGTCATGCATATTTAATGCGCCAATCACTCTGCTATCCTCATCAATAACCAGCAAGGCATTAATTTTCTTTGTTTCCATCACTTGCATTGCCTCTGCTGCCAGAACATTCTGACTGATCACCTGACAATCAACTGTCATGACCTGTGATAAAGGTGTCAATTTAATATCTATGGCTCTTTCCAGTAAACGACGCACATCGCCATCAGTAAAAACACCCGCCAATTGCCCATCGCTATCAACCACTGCCGTCATGCCTAATTTTTTAGCGGTCATTTCCACTAATGCATCCATAATGCTTACATCTTCTTTAACAACAGGTAATAATTCGCCTGTATGCATTAGGTCACTTACCTGAACTAATAGCCGCCTACCCAGGCTTCCCCCCGGGTGTGACAAGGCAAAATCATCCCGGGTAAAACCACGCAGAGTCATCAGGGTGACAGCCAGTGCATCACCCATCACTAACGCAGCCGTCGTGCTTGCAGTAGGTGCCAGCCCTAAAGAGCAGGCTTCTTTCTCTACCGCATTACTCATATGTACTGAAGAAAACCTAGCCAGGGTAGACCCTGCCCTCCCGGTCATGGCAATCATTGGCACAGCCAGGCGCTTAATAATAGGCAAAAGCGTTAAAATCTCTTCCGTTTCTCCGGAATTTGATAGCGCTAGTAACACATCTTGCCGGGTAATCATCCCTAAATCACCATGCCCGGCCTCACCAGGGTGTACAAAAAAAGCGGGGGTTCCGGTACTCGCTAGCGTCGCTGCAATTTTTCCTGCTATATGTCCTGATTTACCCATACCCGTAACGACAACCCTGCCTTTACAGGCAGCAATGATATGACATGCTTTAACAAAATTTTCATCAATCCTGGCCAGCAAACCATTGACTGCAAGCGCTTCCAGGGTAACGACATCTTTTGCTGTGCTTATCAGTTGATCATCATTCATAGTCAATTATTTAAATAACACTTTGATAAATAACCCATTGGTAAAGCAAATAGGCAGATAACAAACCGCCCCCTTCCCATCGATTAATACTACCCGCCTTAGAAAACCCTACCCCCAAAATAAATAGCGCCGCAGTAAAGGCTAATAACACTGGAAAATCACGACTTATAACCGTTGCATCTACTGCCCCAGGCGCAATCAATGCCGGCAAAGAATAGACAGCTAAAAGATTGTAAACATTGGATCCAATGACATTTCCCACAGCCAAATCATCTTCACCTTTCAAAACACTACCAATTGATGCAGCAAGCTCAGGCAAACTGGTGCCCAGTGCGACAATAGTCAATCCGATCACCAGATCACTGATACCCATCGTATGCGCAATATTCACCGCAGCCCAGACTAAAACCTTGGAGCTAATTAATAAGCCTATTAGACCTATAGCAAAAAACAACCAGGCTTTTTTATTAGGTATGGTTTCAGGAATCTCGGCTTCCACTTCCTGCGCTAATACATCATTATTACGTTCAGCCATTGCTGTATGTATCAGCCAATATAAAAAGGCAACCAGGCCTGCCAGCATTAACACGCCATCGAAAACACTTAAACCATCAAAAGCCAATAAATAGCAAACTATACTAATTAGCATTAATACGGGTAACTCACGCTTTAGCAACCCTGAGTGAAAAGTCAATGGGGCGATTAATGCAGTAGCGCCTAATATTAAGCCCATATTCGCAATATTTGAACCAATCGCATTTCCAATTGCCAGCCCAGGATTCCCTTGAAGAGATGCGAGTGATGAAACTAATATCTCAGGCGCAGAAGTGCCTAGCCCCACTATGGTCAAGCCTATTAACAAAGGGGAAACACCTAAGTTTCTGGCAATTGAAGAAGTGCCATCAACAAACCAGTCGGCAGAAAACACCAGAACTACCAGTCCTAGAACTAGAGCAATAAAGTCAATCAACATATTTTATCTGGTTCATAAATTGATTATTGTGCCATAAAAATCATAAACCGTGCCAAAAAACCTGCAACTAAATCACAAAAACACCAACAAGCTTTCTCAAGCGCCGCTTAAGTATGCCCAAAGCGAATGTAAGTAAATTAAAATAACCAACACACGGATCCATTACCACCGCCTCAGAGCGCTGGATAGCAAGCCATTATTCTAATTGCTGGTCAATTTGCTGCTGGAACTCTGCATTTCTATCATCCGTACCACAGCCGCAAACGGAAAATATCAGATTTTTCAGATTAGCTCCGCTAAACGAGCCTTCCGGGCCTTTGCAGCTTAACCCGCCACTATTCTCACCTACATTAAAGCATTCAATTTTATGGCCATTATTTGAACAGACTCCTGCAACACCTTTGTTAAGCCCTCGTTGAACGCTTCTTTTCTGCTCAATTTCACAGGCGTATATAGTATTGCTCATTAAAATTGTTGCTGACATTAAAACCAATAGATTTAATTTCATTTGTTATTCCTTTTTTAGATTTTTCCAGAATTATATAATAGCTGTAAACACTTGCTTACACTATAATAATCATTTTTCTGAGCCGCTGTTAAAACCTTATCCATGATTTCCATCCGCAACTTGACTTTCTCGCGAGGCGACAGAAAAATTTTTGATAACATCTCACTGGAGATCATGCCGCATAAAATTACTGCCATTATGGGGCCTAGCGGCACAGGAAAAACAACTTTATTAAAACTGATAGGCGGTCAACTTAAACCAGATAGTGGCACTATATTAGTAGACCAGCAAAACGTACATCAGCTTTCTCGCTCTGCCTTATATAAGCTGCGTAAAAAAATGGGTATGCTATTTCAAAGCGGAGCATTACTAACAGATATGTCAGTATACGATAATATTGCCTTTCCTATTAGAGAGCACACGCAACTCCCGGAATCAATAATCCGCACACTAGTATTATTAAAGCTTAATGCAGTCGGCTTACGGGGAGCTCGCCATCTAATGCCTAACGAACTATCCGGCGGCATGGCAAGAAGAGTTGCCATGGCAAGAGCGCTGGCACTAGACCCTGGCACGATCATGTATGATGAGCCTTTTACCGGACAAGACCCAATTTCACTGGGTGTATTAATCAAGCTGATTCAAACATTGAACCAGACACTGCATTTAACCAGTATCGTTGTTTCTCATGACGTACAGGAGACAGCGTCTATTGCGGATTATATCTACCTTATTTCAGAGAGAAAAATTGCTGGTCAGGGTACACCCAAGGAGCTTTACTCTAGTAAATCAGACTGGGTTAAGCAATTTATGCACGGCAAATCTGATGGACCCGTACCGTTTCATTATCCAGCAGATGACTTTAGTAGTGACCTATTTGCTCATAACTCTGCACTATGAATTTTTTCCAGCTCATAGGCCAGTCTAGTTTAAAATTTCTGGCAAAATTAGGTCGAAGTAGTCTTTTCTTGCTGTCTATTTTAGTGGCTCTGGGCCATACCCTTAGCAGACCAGCGTTACTGATCAAACAGATATATAGCATCGGGGCGCTTACTTTCTGGCTTATCGCTATTGCCGGTCTTTTTGTCGGTATGGTCCTTGGCTTGCAAGGCGTTTATACCTTATCAACTTTTGGCGCTGAATCTGCCCTGGGTATCATGGTTGCCGCCTCATTGGTCAGGGAATTAGGTCCTGTGGTTAGCGCCTTACTATTTGCAGGGCGTGCCGGCTCAGCTTTAACGGCTGAAATTGGTTTAATGAAAGCAACTGAACAACTCTCAGCCATGGAAATGATGGCCATAGACCCACTTAAATATATTATTGCACCACGTTTTTTTGCCGGCTTTATATCATTGCCCTTATTAGCTGCTTTATTTAGCGCCATTGGTGTTTTTGGCGGATACCTGGCTGGAGTCGAGCTGTTAAATGTCGATTCAGGTGCTTATTGGTCACAAATGCAAAGTGCGATTGATTTTCATGATGATATTATCAACGGTATTATCAAAAGTCTGATTTTTGCCTGGCTGATTTCCTGGATTGCCTTATTTGAAGGAATTGATGCTGTTCCTACTTCGGCGGGCATTAGCCGTGCAACCACCCGCACCGTTGTCAACTCGGCATTTGCCATTTTGCTATTTGACTTTTTATTAACTGCCCTTATGTTTGGAACATCCTGATTATGCAATGCAAATCCATAGAAATTTTAGTTGGTCTGTTTGTTAGCATCTGTATCGCTGCACTTTTTTTTCTTGCGCTACAGGTCAGTAATTTTAGTGACATGCAAGACAATGGTAGTTACACAGTAATCGCCCATTTTGAAAATGCAGGCGGCCTTAAAAATAAAGCATTAGTTTCTATGGCAGGCGTACCGATTGGCCGTGTAGCTGAAATCAGTTTCGATACTGATAATTATGATGCGCAAGTTAAAATGCGCATTGATGCACGTTATAATAAGCTACCTGAAGATACCTCCGCCAGCATCCTAACCTCAGGCTTGCTAGGTGACAAATACATCGGTTTAACCCCCGGTGGATTAGATGAGTTT
>Ga0164313_10001166_pt1 | contig 22996 bp, 16 predicted proteins | sample GuaBasSedimGuay4_FD_113735 | JGI IMG/M metagenome (GOLD analysis project Ga0164313, IMG submission 113735) | Subseafloor sediment microbial communities from Guaymas Basin, Gulf of California, Mexico - Guay4, Core 4569-4, 0-3 cm | ecosystem: Environmental > Aquatic > Marine > Hydrothermal vents... | reverse complement strand
TCAGCTTGCTGAAGCGCAGGTCGTTCATGTCGCAGTCGGACGTCTGCAGGCCGTGGACGAAGGGCTGCCCGGGCGCTTGGTCACCGCGCCAGGTGTACTCGGCCCAGTCCTTGGCGCCGAGCGCCTGGTCCGCCGGGACGCCGCGCACGTGATGGTCGATCAGCCCGGTCATGTTGCCGAAGCGGAACAGGCCGAACTTGCCCACCAGCCCGTGGATCGGCAGGTTGCTGCCGATCTTCATGGTGCGGGTGCCGGCGCCCTCCCAGGTCTCGAGCATCTCGGGCGCGTAGCCGTCGGCCTTCAGGCGCCGCTCGCCCTGGTCGCCGCTGTAGGTCTCGGCGATGGCCAGCATGCCGCGCGCCACGTAGTCCGAGACGTCCTCCCAGGACATGCGCACGAAGCTGTCGTTGCCCCGGTCGTCGAAGCGATACCGGCTGCGCAGCGACGGGTCGTCGGTGAGCGACGGGAAGCCCGCGTCGGCCCACTCCTTCCAGCCCTTGCGCAGCACCGGCCCCTTGAGCCGGAACGGGCCGTAGACCCTGCGCTGGAACGTGAAGCCCTTGGGGCAGCCACGCGGATTCCAGGCGCTGGTGGCCTTGTTGCCGTACATGTCGCCGCAGCGCTGGTGATCGTAGTTCTGCTCGCTGCGGACCATCACCCCGTTGCGCACGAAGGCGCGCATGCGGCACATGTGCGTGTCGTTCGGCGCACAGATCCAGGTGAAGCTGCGGTCGTAGCGGTACTGGTCGCGATAGACGTGCTCCCAGCCCCGGTTCGGGTAGTGCTCGAGGGGGTTGTCCACGTCGTCCGACGGCGCGAGCGCACCGAGGACGTTGAGCGGGGTCGCCGCCAGCGCCGCGCCGGCGCCGATCAGCCGCAGGAAGTCACGACGAGTGTTGCGTGGGCTGGACACTATCAATCCTCCAGGACGAGCTTGTGCCAGATGGTCACGGACTTGCTGCCGTTGCGGTCGCCGGCGCTGCCGTCCCACACCGCGAAGGCGGCGGACAGGCTGGCGCCGGGCTCGGGCAAGACGCCGTCGGGCGCGGGCTTCCACATGTCGCGCAGCAGGACGATCGACCAGCGCCGATCGTTCCACTCACCAAAGCCAGTGGCCGCGACGTCCACGATGGGCAACGACCGCAGGGTGCCGTGCCCGGTGGCGGAGAGGTTCTCCACGGCCAGGGGGTGGTCCTGCTGGCTGAGCGGGTTCCCCGCCGCGGTGGCCGTCATGAAGACGGGATCCTGGGGCGCTCCCTGCTGGGCGAGCTGCCCTCGGGGCTTGTTCGGGAAGGCGTCCGCCAACGTCAGGCGATCCGACAGATCCCGCTGCCAGCCCGCCTTCCACTGCCAGATGCTGACCGGGTTGCGCGAGGCCCCCATGCCGAAGAAGGGAGGGTCCGTGTCGATCGACAGCTCGAGCGCGAGGGCATCACCGAAGTCCCGCTGGTGGATCAGCTCGTCGTCCTTGGTCGCGTCGTCCCAGCTCACTCGCAGCGCGAGCGTCCGGCCGTCGTGCAACGCCTGCACCGAGACGCCTTCGACCCGGTCGTTGCGCCACCACAGCGGCATGAGCGCCAACCAGGTCGCGTCCGCGCTGGCCCAGGCCGCCGCGTCCGGGTCGTCGCCGAGCGTTCCCGCCACGCGATGAGCCGTGAAGATCTTGGGGCTCTGCACCACCTGGTCCTGGGCGCCGGGCTTGATCATCCCCTGCACGTAATCGACCAGGGACCACAGGTCGTCCTGACGGTAGGGCGTCGCCGGCATGGGAGACCCGGGCATGCCCAGCCAGATGCGGCGCGCGATGTCGACGCCCCGGCTGCCGCCCTTGAACACGCCGACCGTGAAGTCCCGCGCCGTGATGGGCCAGCCCTCGCCATCGAACATGGCCTGCGGGACCTCTCCCCTGCCATCGTGGCCGTGGCAGTGGGCGCAGTTCTTGGTGTAGAGCTCCTCCCCGTGCGCCAGGTCGATGCGCTCCTCGGGCGGTCTCTGCGGCAGGTCGGCGAGCTCGCCCGGGGTGCCGAACTCGTCGAGCACCTCCTCGAGCGCCACGGCCCGGTCGAGGTCAGGCTCGTCGGTCAGCAGCTCGTCGAGCTTGCCCTGGATCATGAGGTCGCGCACGGTCACGACCAGCGCCATGAGATCCTCGTCACCGAGATGACCCCAGGGCGGCATGGCCGAGCCGGGCATCCCCTGACGGAGCGTGGTCAGCAGGTCCTCGTCGCTCGGTATGCCGTCGTCCGTCGAGACCAGACGGAAGGTCGCGCTCGCGAAGTTGCGCGGGCGCGGCGACAGCAGGTAGGCGGCCGCCCCGTCACCGTGGCCCGTCTCGCCGTGGCAGATGGAGCACTGGCTGGCGAACAGCGCCTGCCCTCGTTGGAGCAACGGGATGTCGTCCGCCGACTGCGCGGCGGGTGACAGAACGAACACGACCAGAAGCGCCGGCAGCAGCGCAGACCCGAGCAACCCGGCCCCGAGCATCCGAACGAACACGCTCCTCGAATCGACCAAAAACACCATGACGTCTCCCTCTCGCCCGGATCTGCCACGCACTCGCCAGCAGCAAGCAGACCTCTGTGTCAGTAGACACTACGCGACCACCACAGATTGGGGAAGTAGGTGTCTCGGACTTCGGAGTCAGCAATCTGGCGGAACGCGTCTCAGAACTACCGGCCGCCCAGCACGGCGGGGGGGATCGCGTCGGGTGAGAGGTGCTGCCGGCGGCGGCCAGCGGGTCGCCCCCCGGCAGGGCCAGGGTCGTGCGGTAGCGCCCGGCGAGGATCGTGCCCGGCGGATAGAGTCCGCCCGCGTCCGTGGTGGTGCCCATGATGGGATTGTGGAGGGCGGCAGCGACTCCAGGCCAGAGTGACCCCCGAGGCAGCGAACTCGAGCAGGCCCGTGCCGCCCGGGCACTCGTAGACGTCGACCCGGTCCTCGCCCGCGGCGAGCTGGTCGATCAGCCGGAGCGAGCGCTTGTCGTCCTGAGGCGCGCCCACGGAAGCACATCGCCGCATGCAGGAACGGGCTTCAATGAAGGCGGCTCCGGCTTCCAGGGTCGGGGTGGGCGGCGCCGAGGGTGGCTGACGACTCAGCCGCAGACGGGCCGTCCAGCCCGGCACGTTTCCCGAGATTCTGCTCCGAACCCCTGTCGGGCTGGCGCGTCCGTTTCCGGATGAAGGGCTGAGCCTGGCCTGCAGCGCTGTCCGGGAAGCACCGGCCAGGGCTGCAGGCCGGGCCAAACGCCACCCAGGAGCACCATCATGCTGCGCATCCCGCTCGCCTGTCTCCTCGCTCTCGTGCTCCTCGCCCAGGTCTCGCGAGGGCAGCTCGACGCCGACTTCAGCGCGACGCCGACGTCCGGGCCCAATCCGCTCACGGTGTCGTTCACGGATACGACCACGGGAGGCACCGCTTCCGCCTGGGTCTGGCACTTCGGAGACGGAGCCTTCTCGTTCTCGTTGTTGCAGAATCCCACCCACGAGTACGCGGGACCGGGGACCTACACGGTCTCACTGAGCGTCTACGATGCCGGGGGCCTTCAAGACACGGAGGTCAAGCAGGACTTCATCACGGTGGACCCGGCGCCCCTGGTGGCTGCCTTCAGCGCGTCTCCGACCCAGGGGGCGAATCCCCTCACGGTCGCGTTCAGCGACACCTCCACGGGCGCCACCACGACGGCGTGGAGCTGGGACTTCGGCGACGGCAACACCTCGACGGCCCAGAACCCGACGCACCAGTACACCGGGCCAGGGAGCTACACGGTCTCGCTCACGGTCTTCGTGGGGCAGCAGAGCGACACCCTGGTCAAGCCCGCGCTGATCGCCGTAGAAGCACCCGGCCCGGTCCAGACACTGGTCATCTTCGAGAATGGCGAAGTCCATCCAGACTTCGTCTTCAGTATCAATGAGTGCTGCGGGCCAATATACTCGGAGCCTGGCACCCAGTACCCCAACTCTGTCTATTCCGAGATCATTCTCACACGCACGGATGGAGGCACCTTCAACGCGGTCTCGCTAGACGTTCTTGACTACAGCTTAGTGCAAGGATCGTTTGTCTTGAGTTCGTCCGCTGGGGGCTTTCTGGAACTGTGGGATGGCATAGGCACTGTGCTCCTGGACGGCCCCGAGTGGGACGCCATCACCTCCCTGAGTATCCATGGCGAGGTGAACCCAGGTAATCCTGTGGTGCTCTATACGGACAACTACGTCGTCGAGGTCCCGGCGGAGTGCTTCCTGGTCATGGGCAACGACCTCGGCGGCGACGTCTTCACGCCCGGCGACTTCGCCTTCGGGACGGGCCTGTCCCAGATCCAGGCGTCCTACCCGGTGCTCATGGACGACTACCCGACCTTCACGCTGCCGACGCTCGGAGCGCTGGGCCAGGGCATGACGTCGAGCGGCCCCGGCAACTCGACCAGCGGCTCGTTCGGCTACCCGGACTGGATCGGCCCCGATGGCGTCTTCACCGCGCAGGTCATGATGTGGAGCCCGGCGCAGGTGCCGGGCAACCCCGAGCAGTACAGCAGCGTGCTCACGGGCTGGATCGCACCCGACGGCTCGGTCCACGTCCGGTCCCACGGGAGCGGGGACATCGACCTGACGCTCGAGACGGGCGTGAACGCGAACGGGGAGACGACGTTCAGCTTCCCCTTCGCGGTCGGCATGTAGTCGGCTCGCGTCGAGCTCGACACGCGGTCAGGACTCGTTCATGGGAATCCTGCTAGCCTCCCTGAATGGCCGATCCCACGGATCACGGTGCCTCCGACCAGGTGACGCAGATTCTCGGCGCGCTGGCGGCCGGGCGGACGGAGGCAGGTGATGCGCTGCTCCCGCTGGTCTACGACGACCTACGGCGGCTGGCCGCCGCACGCATGGCGCGCCTCTCACCCGGTCAGACGCTTCAGGCGACCGAGTTGGTGCACGAGGCCTACATGCGGCTGGTGGGCTCTGCCGACCCGGGCTGGCAGGGGCGGGCGCACTTCTTCGGTGCCGCCGCCCGCGCCATGCGCAACGTGTTGGCCGACCATCTGCGACGCAAGGGCAGCCTCAAGCGCGGTGGCCGCTACCGCCGTCTGGGTGAGCACGCGGTCGCGGGTCTCTCATGCGAAGGGCCAAGCGACGACGTGCTCGCGCTGGAGGAGGCCCTGCAGCACCTCGAACGTGAGTTCCCACGAAAGGCGCAGGTGATGACGCTCAGCTTCTTCGGCGGTCTGAACGCAGCGGAGATCGGGGAGGTCATGGGTCTCTCCACGCGCACCGTCGAACGCGAGGGGCGCTTCGGGAAGGCGTGGCTGAACAGCCGGCTCTCGGACGACGGGCAGCGGTCGTGAGCACCTCGCTCTCGCCGGACCAGAGGCGCCGCCTGGAGCAGTTCTTCGACCGCGCGGCCGATCTGCCGGCGGGGGAGCGCGCGGCCTTCGTCGAGCGCGCGTGTGGGTCGGACATCGCCCTGCGCGATGAGCTCTCACGCCTGCTCGAGGGACTGACCGGCGATGACGTCCTGGAGCAGCTCAGGCACGACGCGCCCTCCCGTGCCGGGACGACGATCGGCCCGTACCGACTGCTGGAGCGTGTCGGCCTGGGTGGCATGGGCGAGGTCTATGCCGCCGAGCAGAGCCTGCCTGTCGTGCGTCGCGTGGCCCTGAAGCTCATCCGCCACGGCATGCACAGCGCCGAGGTCGTGGCGCGTTTCGGTGCGGAGCGCCAGGCGCTGGCGCGGATGGGGCATCCGAATGTGGCGCAGGTCTTCGACGCGGGATCGACCGACGACGGACGCCCGTACTTCGTGATGGAGTTCGTGGCGGGGCCCCCGATCACCGAGTTCGCCGACCAGCGGACGCTCACCACCCGGGAGCGGCTCGAGCTGTTCCTGGCCGTGTGCGACGGCGTCCAGCACGCGCACCAGAAGGGAGTGATCCATCGGGACCTCAAGCCCAGCAACCTGCTGGTCATGGAGCAGGAACAGCGCGCAGTCCCGAAGGTGATCGACTTCGGCGTGGCGCGGGCCACGACCGGGAAGCTGAGCGAACACTCCCTGCACACGCTGGTGGGGCAGGTCGTGGGCACGCTCGACTACATGAGCCCCGAGCAGGCCGACCCCGGCGGCGCGGATGTCGACACGCGCTCGGATGTCTACTCGCTGGGCGTGGTCCTGTACCAGCTGCTGAGTGGACTGCTGCCCTTCGATCACAGCTCGGAGTTGGGCCTTCCGCTCTCCGAGAGGCAGCGGGTGATGCGCGAGCAGGATCCCCCCATGCCCAGCACGCGTCTGCGCAAGCAGACCGACACCGCCGCCTCGATCGCCCGGCTGCACGCATCCGTCTAGCGGTCGCTGACGCGTCAGCTCGCCGGTGACCTGGATTGGATCTGCATGCGTGCGCTCGAGAAGGACCCGGGCCGTCGCTACCAATCCGTGGCCGACCTGGCGGAGGACGTCAGGCGTCACCTCGCGCTCGAGCCGGTCACCGCCCGGCGCACGGGCCCGGTCTACCGCGCGCGCAAGTTCGTGCGCCGGCACCGCGTGGGCGTCGCGACGGGAGCCGTGGTCGCCGTCTCGCTGGCCGCAGGTCTGGTCGGCATCGTCTCGGGCCGGATCGAGGCGCAGAGGTCCGCGGCCCGCGCCGCGACGGAGCACGCCCTCGTGGTGCCGCTGAAGGCCGCGCAAGAGCTGAAGGAGCTGCAGGGTGACGCCGAGTCGCTGTGGCCTGTCACGCCGGACCTGGTCGCGGCATACGACACGTGGCTCGAGCGCGCCGAGGCGCTCAGCGCGAGCCTGGAGGCGTCGGCAGAGGATGCCAATGTGAACGAGCCCGGCCTGAGGGCGCAGCTCCTCGCCATCCGCGAGCGGGCGTTGCCCGAGACACCGGCGGACTCCGGCATCGACCCCTCTCACCCGGAGCATGACGAGTGGGAACGTTCGCGGGAGGAGATCGAGCTCACGCAGAAGTGGCTCGAGTACGTGTCGGCCAAGGCGGGCGACGAGAGGGACGCCAAAGAAACGGAGTGGGCGGAACAGGCCGAGGCACTGCTCCCCGAACTGATCGCGCGCCTCGACGAGCTGGAGGCGCGGGTGACCCGCCGTGTGGGCTACGCCTTCACGCGAGAGGACGACGCGGTCTGGCATGGGATCCTGTCGGGGATCGTCAGCGACGTCGAGGCCTTCGCCACGAACGCGGGGGCCATGGCCAGCCTGCCACAGGAGCTCGGCTGGGGCATGGCCAGGCGACGCGAGTTTGCCGCTTCCATCGACGTGCGCACGCTCACCGGCTCCGATGCGCGCGAGCGGTGGTCGGATGCGGTGGCCTCGATCGCCGATCGCGACAAGTGCCCGCTGTACGACGAGCTCAGACTGGAGCCCCAGCTCGGGCTGCTGCCCCTGGGCCGCGACGCGCGATCCGGGCTGTGGGAATTCTGGCATGTCCAGTCGGGCAGCGAGCCGGTGCCGGGACCCGACGGCCGGCTCGCCATCGATGACGAGACCGGCATCGTGCTGGTGCTGATCCCCGGCGGGACCGACGTGTTGGGCGCGCAGGGGGAGGACCCAAGGCAGCCGAACTTCGACGGCGAGCAGGCGAAGTCCAACGAGGGTCCGATCCACGAGGTGGAGGTGTCTCCTTACTTCCTGGGCAAGTACGAGGTGACCCAGGGTCAGTGGCTGCGGTTCACGGGCGGCAATCCGAGCGAGGGGAGACCCGAGCGGGAAGATCCGGAGGGTGGGCCCAGATCCCTCGCCCATCCGGTCGAGAACCTGAGGTGGGAGACGGCGAGGGATGTGATGTGGCAGATGGGCCTGTCTCTCCCCTCCGAAGCGCAGTGGGAGTACGGCGCGCGCGCGGGCACGGACACGCCCTGGTGGACCGGCGTGGACAAGGCCTCGATGGCCGGCGCAGCGAACACCAGGGACGAGGCGTACATCCGCGAGCGCAAGGGCTCTTCGTGGAGGGCGGGCGATGAGGGCCCATCCGACGGTTGGGCGTACAGCTCGCCGGTGGGCCACTATCGCGCCAACGACTTTGGCCTGCACGATGTGATCGGCAATGCGTACGAGTGGTGCCTGGATGTGAACGACCCGATGTACTACCGGCGGCTGAACAAGCAGGCCGAGGAGAGCGGGAGGCCTGTCCTCGATCCCGTGACTGACGCCGGCTTGAGCATCCACGTGTTCCGCAGTGGGGGCTTCGGCCTCGACCCCGAGGACGCGCGCTCGGCGACCCGGTTCGAGGGCGGGGTCGGCTTTCGCGTCATCGGGTTGCGTGCGGCCAGGGCCGTGCAGCACTGATCCCCGCCGGATCGCAGGTCGCCCGTCCGATCCGCTCGGCCTTCGGCCCCTCGCAAATTCGTGTCGGTCGGGCTGTGTTCTTTGCGGATGAGGTGTGAACGAGGAACCACACCCACCGGAGAGAGAGCATGCACTTCATGAGATACGCGGTCGCTTGCGTCGCGACGAGCCTGGCGCTGGCGCCACTCGCCGCAGCCCAGAGGCAGAGCCGTTCCCCGGCCGTCCCGGCCCAGGCGTTGGGCTCGGCGCCCCTGGTCGCCACGGACATCCTGTCGTGGGAGGACACCGACAACCTGATCGAGACGCTCTGGGGCCCTGTTCCCACGCAGTTCGACGAGCACGAGGTCACGTTGATCACGGTGCAGGCCGCCAACGACATCCTGCCGCTCATCGGCGACAACTACGACTTCATCGGTTTCTGGATGAACTTCAAGCCTGCGACGTGGTGGGGCAATGCGAAGGCTGCCCACTACGGACCGATCAAGAACAACGTCACCGGGCTGGGCACGTTCCCCGGAGCCGATCCGGACGGGACGCATGACTTCCACTCCGACTACGGTCTGGCCGGATCGAAGCTCCAGGGGCTGCTGTTCTTCACCAACATCAACAGCACGCAGTGGCAGTCGAGCCCCTCCTTCCCGACGAGCACGGCGGCCACGCGTCTGATCGTCAACCACGAGTACGAGCATCGCTTCGGGAACTATCTGCCCGACCTGCTCGACGGCCGCCACATGCAGGGACAGGCGGTCGATGGCTCCTCAGGAGCGTGCGGGACCAAGACGCACTGGGACTCTCACGTGGACGGGCAGGGTTCCTGCCTCGGCGTGCAGGAGTGGATCGGCAGCAATCCTGCTCTCCTGGGGACGACCTACGGGTCAGGCCGGTTCGGTTTCAACACGGACATCGTCGGGGGCACCTTCAGCTACCTGGACCTCTACCTCATGGGCATGGTCTCGCCTGCCGAGGTGGACGCGGGCATGAGCGAGATGCGCTACATGGACGACTCCGTCGACTGCAGCGCACCCTATTTCGGCGCGATCTCACACTTCACCATGGCCGACATCGTGGCTTCCGCCGGCCCGCGCGTTCCGGAATCCGGCGCGGCGCAGAAGGACTTCAAGACGGCTTGGGTGATCATCCACAAGCCCGGCGACCCGCCCGACGCCGCCGAGAAGCAGAAGCTGATCGGCATCCTCAACAACCAGCAGCAGGACTGGACCTTCAGCACGCTGGGTCGCAGCACGATGAGCCACACGCTCGATCGGAACCCCTGGGCCGATCAGGGCTGTGCGCTCGCCGGCGTCTCCGGTGAGCCGACGCTGATCGGCGCGGGCGACCTCGTCGGCGGCACGAGCAACGCGGTCAACCTGAGCAACGCGGCGCCCTCCGCGGCCGCCGGGCTGTTCTTGGCGCTGGCCGGGGCCGCGGTCCCGTTCAAGGGAGGCACGCTCAAGCCCTTCCCGTTCTTTGACCCGGTGATCGTCGCGACCAGCAGCAGCGGACAGCTTCCCGTGCCGTTCGTCATGCCCCTGGGTATCCCCGTCGGGACCGAGATCTGGGTGCAGTGGGCGATCCAGGACGCGGCGGCCGTGAAGGGCGTGGCGCTGTCCAACGCGATCCGGGGGCTGACGCCGTAGCCGGGACGCGGGTGGGGCAGGGCCGCTGACCTGCCCCTCCCGCAGAGTCCAGCCGGCCATCCGCGGCGAGCTGTGGACTCCGCGCGGCTCGACGCTTCATGTCGCCCCGGGTCGTCTGCTATCACGGGGCGGTTGTCGTCGCCGCAGAGGTGCCTCTGTGGCCGACGTGGACCGCTCCCTGCCACCCCTCGCAAGCCCACATGTCAGCCCTCACCTCGCCCCGCACCCACGACGTGCCCGCGCTCGGGCCCGCCCCCCGTGACGAGTTCGCGCTCGCATGAAGTCCGGCCTGCGGACCCACCTGTTGTCGTTCGACGGCAAGGACGTCGACATGCTCGAGGCCCTGCGCCAGGTCTTCCCTGCCTCCAGACCGCTCATGGCCGAGCTGGTGCAGATGGCCACGGACGAGGAGGGCCACGTGCAGTCCGCCGCCACCTGGCTGCTGCGGCGACACATGGCCGACGGCGAGCGGTTGGCGCCCAAGGAGGTGGGCCTGCTGGGCGCGGCGCTGGGCGACGTGACGGATCCGTGGGCACGCCAGCACCTGTGCCAGTCCATCGGGTCCATCGCCATCTCCGTCGACCACCACCAGAACTACGCGGCCTTCCTGCGGGCGTGCTGCGAGGCCGAGCGTCCGTTCCTGAGGGCCTGGGGCGTGGACGGCCTGTACCGCCTCTCGCTCCAGCACACCGAGCTGGCCGAGGAGGTGGAGCAGCGCCTGGCCAGCGCGCGCGGGGACGAAGCCGCATCGGTGACCGCGCGTGTGCGCAACATCGATCTGGAGCGCGGGGCCTGAGCAGCGCGCGCTGGCGCGCGGGAGCGCCGCCGGAGCGGCGGGCGGCAGCCCGGCTCACCCTCTTAGGACTGCCGGAATCTCCGACCACCACGGCGCAGCACGATGCGAGTCGAGCCGCTGAGCGCCGGCGAGAGCGATGCGGCGCCAGGCCGCAGCTCGCTCACGCCGGCACCCGACCCGCGCTCAAGGCCGATAGATCTCGAACTCTCCCTCCACCGCCCAGTGGTCCGACTTCTCAATCGTCGCGACGTCGGCGTCGGGGCATTCGTCGCAGTCAGCCGTGATGCTCGATCCGAGGAACTTGTACCGCCCCGCCGTACGCGGCACGACTCTCACGTTCCCGTTCTCCGACGCGGGGATGAACAGGATGTAATCCAATCGAGCATCCACTGTTCCACAATCGAAGCACTTGGCGAGCTTGTTGTCTGGGCTGTTCGTATACTGCTCTTCCTTTTTGAATCCAGGGACGTTCCGCACTGCGTCATTGAAGAGGGGGAACGACAGCCTCATGTTATTGTAGTATTCAGTAACGGTTTCGCCGGGCACATTGAGGTCTCCCACAATGAAGTAGAGATCGTTGGGGCTGACGCTTCTGTGGTTACTTATCTGGGTGTTGATGCACTGCATCTGCAGTATACGCGTGATCTGGTTGATGTGAGCGTTGCTTGCTTGGGTGTGCGTGTTGATGATGTTGATGGCGAATCCGTCTTTATGAATCGTCGACCACACGAAGCCCTTGTTGGCGAGGCAGTCGTCTCCGTCGCATGGATTGTGCGGGCAGTCTTGAAAGTCAAGCTGAGCGAAGAGGCTGATTGGATACTGGCTCATGACTGCCAGTCCGGAGCTCAAGAAGTCACCGTGAAGGTCATCTCCAATCCTTCCCTCCAAATACCCCGATTGATCGAGAATCGGCGTAATCACGCTGGTGTCCGGTTCGCAGTTTCCGCAGCAATCATCGCAGAAGAAGTCTTCATCCCAGACTTCAGAGAGCGCGACGAAGTCCCACTGATTAAGAGGGTGAGCACAGATGTTCGCGATGTCTATGGCTCGCTGATCATCTGCCCAGTAATCCCACGTGGCGCCAATCAACGCCGAGGTGTCGCCGACCAAGTGTGTGTTCAAGCTCGCAATGCTCAGCGTGGTGCTGTCTCCTAGGTTCGTGTGGCCGATCACCGCCGCACCACTGGGCACCAAGAGGGTCGTCGGCTTGCTGTAGACGCCGGACTCTCTGTATTCGCCGGGCGCTATGAAAATCGTGCTGTTCGGAACATAAATGTCGACTGCCGTCTTGACAAGCATGCTGGGTTGATGTATTTGCGCACCGGTTTCAGTAGTGAAGTAAGGCGGCGAGAAGGATCCTTCCGGTGTCACCACGAGTGTCGGCTGTCCGCTGGCAATCCCGGTCAGCGACAGCAGCGCGCCCAGAACGACTCCGATGATCGTCATGCGATCAGTGATTCGGTTTCTCATCACAGCCTCCTTTCACTGCAGGTTGACGAGGACGAGAACCAGGCCCGTGCCGTCATCCAGTGACGACATGGCCTTGCCGATGACGCAGCCGGACGACGGCAACTCCTCATTGACCCGCATGGCGTGACCCTCGCGGGTCGCGGTGGTCAGGCGGTCGCCGGGCACGATGGGGCCGTTCTCGGTCGAACAGTTCACGTAGACGCGGCCGGTCATGGCCACCTTGGTGTCGCCGGCAAACATGTCATCCTGGCCCAGGAGCAGGCCGGGATTGATGCCGCCGGCACCCGACACGACGCCCGCGACCTTGGTGTCGTAGGCCGTGCGCGAGCACATCAGCGCGCCGGGGTTCGCGGGGTCGATCACGACGACGGTGCCGGGCTCGAGGGTGCCGCAGGAACTCTCGAACGTCTCGACGATGTCCGCGCCGCCGCGGATCTTGATGGCGCCGTTGACGTCCAGTGTCTCGTCGGGGGTCATCACGCCGATGCCGACCCGCTTCAAGAAACCGGTGGCGAGGATGATATCTCCTGTTGCATGGAAGTCATGATAGATGTTCGTACGGTTGCTGACCGACAGCTCGTCCAGGACCGCGAGGGACCCGGTGATTTCCGTACCCCCCAATCTCGCTCCTGCAGGCACATGCAGTGGGGCGGTGGGCGATGCCGTCCCGATGCCGACGAAGCCGGTGACCCCGTCGATCGTCAGCGGTGGTGTCCCGGGACCGTTCTCCAGACGTAGCTGGTCGGGGCCCGAGTCCGAAACCAACAACCAGGTCCGAGCGTTGTTCTTGAGAGCGAGCGCCGAACCCCGGTTGTCGACCGTCTCGGTGATTATCAGCCCGGTCTCGAACCCGCTCTCGATGATCTCGAGGGTCCCCGAGGGCGTGGTCGTCCCGATACCGACCCTGGTCGGGCCGGCGCCTGACTGCCCGCCGAAGTGCACTTCGCCACCCAACCCGTTCACGATCAGACTGGCTGCGGCGCCGTTGGTGCGTGCCATGATCTCATTGCCGTCCACGGTGATGTTCTGGCCGTCGACTGCGCCGAACATCGCGTAGCCCCCACCGGCCAGCGAGACGTCACTCCCGCCGACCACGTGCAGCGGGACCTCGGGCGAGGTCGTGCCGACGCCCACCCTGCCCGTGGCGTCGTCGACGAAGAGCTTGTCGGTCAGCGGGTAGAGCATGCCCAGCGTGGGCACGGACGAGGCTTGCAGGCAGCCGGAGCCGCCCGCGTCGCCGATGGCGTTGGCGCAGCCGAAACCAGGGGCGGAGCCCTGCTGGGGGGACGTCGAGCGGGCGCCCACGCCGCTGGGCGGTCCGCCGGAGAGGTCGCCGAGCGAGCCGAGGCCTGGGCCGGCGCCGAGGCCCTGACCAACCGGCCTCATGGGGGGCGTGGCGGGCCGAAATCCGGTCCCGTCCGTGCCCGGGCCGTCTTCATCGCCGGACGTGTCGACCGTTGTGACCTGGCCGCCAGCGGCGGTGAGCGGCAGCGTGATCGGCTCGAAGCTCCAGGATCCCCGCGCATGGAACAGGATGTTCTCGCGCTCGGTCACCAGGTGCAGGTCGAGCAGGCCGTCGGCGTCGTAGTCCATCCAGTGCGCCGAGCGCGCCGCGCCCTGTGCCGTGATGCCGCTACCCGACGTGACGTCGAGGAACGGCCCGCCCATGTTCTGCATGAGGTAGGCACGTCCGTCGGCGGTGCCCACGAACAGATCCGCCCAGCCGTCGTGGTCGTGGTCCTGGAAGACCGTCACGAGCACGTTCGCCATGCCGTCGAGCCCGGCCCACTCGGTCATGTCGAGAAACGTCCCATTCGGCCGGGACTGGAGCAGGGCCAGGCGGCCCTCGGTGGTCACGACCAGCGCGTCGTCGAGACCGTCACGGTCGAAGTCGGCCCACTGCACGGGCAGCGCGGCCTCAGGAAGACTCGCTGACGGGCCCTCACCCGCGGCGGTGGTCATGCCGCCAGCAGCCTGCTGGGCGGCGAGCGGCGTCGCGAGGATCAGCGGAGCGATCCAGGCGAGGCTCCAGGAGATCAGGGTTGGCTGGCGGTGGGTCATGGTGTCTTCTCCGTGCGGAAAGGGGTGCGTTCCACAGCCCACGCCATGGGGAGCTGGGCTTACCCCGGGTTGCGACAACGGCCGGCATTCGTCCGGAACAAGATCCGGGAATCTGCGGCCCTGCCCGGAACCGTCACGAAACACGCTTTGGACGACGGTTCGGAGGGTCGGGCGCCGGGAACCCGACTCAGCGCCCGGAAGGCCCCTCGCCCGCGCGGCGTGCGTGCCAGTCGTTGGCCAACTGGCGCACCACGCGCAGCGCGGCATGGCGCTGCTCGTCGTCGAGATCGGTCGCCGCGCGCAGGGCATCGGCCACGGCCTGCGGGTCGTCGAGCCGGGCGAACAGCTGCTCGACCATGGGCCGTTGCTGAGCCCGCCGGACCGTCGCCTCGCGGATTTGCGCCGCGCGATCCACCGATCTGATGGTGCCCCACAGCCGCACGGTCCCGTCACCCGAGGCCGAGGCGAGGGTGCGCCCGTCGGGGCTCCAGGCCACGTCCTTCACGTAGGAGCGGTGTCCGCGCAGCAGCGCCAGGGGTTCGTAGGTGTCGGCGTCCCAGATGCGGATCGTGGCGTCGTTGCCGCCCGAGGCGAGGCGCGCGCCATCGGGGCTCCAGTCCACGGCGTAGATCGCGCCGTCGTGTCCAGGCAACGCGCCCAGAAGCTCGCCGGTCGCGGTGTCGAAGACCTTGATCTGCGCCTCCAGTCGCGTGATGGCGACCCGCGCTCCATCGGGTGAGAAGCTCGCCTTCATGTTGGCGTCCAGGTCGCCCGCCGTCGCCGCGTGGTGGGATTCCTGCCCGGCCAGTCGTTGGATGCATGCGCCCGTGAGAGCGTCGTGGAGCTCCCGCCCTTCGGGGGCGACGAAGCTGCGGGCCGCCGGGTCCAGGACGAAGGACCCTACCGACGCGTGATTGCGCGCGAAGCCCGAAGCGTTCGCGGCGGAGCGACCTGACGCCGGGTCGAGCCGCCCCGACGCGCGCCAGAAGGCGCGTCGCGCGAGGTCGAAGTCGGCACCGTCGGTCAGGGCCGGCTCCAGGCTGGCGTGGGCAGCACCAGCGACGAGGTCCACGGCGAACAACTCGCCACGACTCGAAACGGAGCAGAGGCGCGTCCCATCGACGGACAGCCCCCAGGCCCCTCCTGGGAAGAGTTCACTCCTTGCCTCCGACGGGCGCGGCAGCGCCGGCCCGAGTGGCCGGCCATCCAGGGCGTCATAGGCGACGGACTCCCGGTACATGTCGCGCGCGACCACGGTGCGACCGTCAGGCGTCCAGGCCACCCCATACACGTAGGCGCCCGGCCCCGGGAGCACCAGCACGGAGCTCACGCCGGGCGACAGCACACGCAGCCTTCCGCCCGAGGTGAGGGCGACGAAGCGTCCCGTGGGCGAGATCGCGATCTGTGGGTTTCCGACCAGTTCGTGGGCCTCCAGGACCTCGCCGGTGGCGCCGTCCCAGAGGCGCAGGCTGCCCTGCTTCGACGCCGACGCCACCAGGGTCCCGTCGCGTGAGACGGCGATCGCTCGGACGTCCCGCTCCTGATGGCCCTGCAGCGTGGCGCGCGGCGGAGAACCCGGGAAGCCGCCGAGCTCGAACAGCTGGACATCGCGGGAGCCGGTCGCGGCGGCCACGAGCCCAGCGCCCGGGCTGGTCGCCGCCGCGAGGCTGCTCATGGCCCACATTTCGTGTTGCCGCGAATCCCACGTCCGAGTATCGAAGGCAACGTATTGCCGATGGCCCGGGGTCTCGTCCCGATAAGCGGACTGAGCCAGCAGGGTCCGTCCGCCTGATGCCCAGGCCATGTGCTCCACGTGGACGGGCCGACGATTCACCGGGGTGAGCGACCCGGGAGCGCCGACGAGCAGAACGCCGCGGTCGTCGTCGCCCTCCTCGCCCACCACGCAGCTCACCGCCAGCAGGCCGCCGTGAGGATCCCACTCCGCGTCGAGCGGCGTGCCGGGCAGCTGCTCGCTGTGCGAGACGGCGCCCGCGCGGTCATCGCAGATCACGAGCCGCGCCTCCTGCGTCAGCACGGCGACTCCGCCCGGGCCCGACGTCAGTCCCGCGGGCACGATGGGCGCGCCGATGTCGATCCGGTGGAGCTGCTCACCGGATGCGGCGCCCCAGACGCCCAGCGTCTGCTCGTCGAGCAGGGACACCACCCGCTCGCCGTCGTGGGAGAAGACCACCGGGACGCCGTAGGCCTCGCTCTCTTGCCAACCGGGCCAGGTGTCCTCGAGCACGCCCGCCTCCCAGAGGTGGCGGGTCGTGCGTGAGCTCAGGTGGTCCCATTCCCAACCCCGCATGGGCTCCGGCACCGCGTCGAGCATGTCCTGGATCCCGAGCACCACGCCGGCCTCGAGCGAGGTCGAGACCGCGCCCAGCGTCGCGCGGTAGACCGCCACCTCAGCGGCGCGGCGCTGCTCGGCTTCGTCGAGGCCGAAGTTCACGGCGAAGGCCAGGCCCACGATCAGCGCGAAGATCCCCGCGGCCACGCCGCCCACGAGCCCGCGGTGCCGTCGCGCGAACTTGCGCAGCAGATAGAAGCTGCTGGGCGGGTGGGCCACGATGGGCTGGTCGGACAGGTAGCGGCGCAGGTCCCGCGCCAGCTCGGCGGCCGAGGCGTAGCGTCGCTCAGGGTCCTTGTCGAGCGCCTTGCCGACGATGGTCTCCATGTCGCCGCGGTAGCGCGTGTCGACCGAGCCCAGGCGCGTGGCGTCCTCTTCGCGGATGACCCGCGCGGCCTCGGGCATGGAGCGCTTGCCCAGGTCGTGGGGCCTGCGCCCGGCCAGCAGCTCGAACAGCACGACGCCCAGGGCGTACACGTCGCTGCGAGCGTCCAAGGCGTCGGGGTCGCCCGAGACCTGCTCGGGGCTCATGTACGGCAGCGTGCCCATGATCTGGCCCGCCTCGGTCACGAGCGTGGTGGTCTGGATGTCGGCGTCGGTGGCCCGGGCCACGCCGAAGTCGAGCACCTTGGGGTGCCCGTCGGTCGTCACCAGGATGTTGTCGGGCTTGAGGTCGCGGTGGATCACGCCCTGGGTGTGGGCGTGGTGCACGGCGTCGCAGATCTGGGCGAAGAGCTCAAGGCGGGCGGGCTCGTCGAGCCGGCGGCCGTCGGCCCAGGCCACCAGCGGCTCGCCGTCCACGAACTCCATGGCGAAGTAGGGCAGCGAGCCGTCGGGGCCCTCCGCCGTCCCGGCCTCGTAGACCTGGGCGATGCCCGGGTGCTGGAGCAGGCCCAGGATCTCGGTCTCGCGATGGAAGCGCCGCAGCAGCGTGGGCGAGAGCAGCTCACGGCGCAGGGTCTTGAGCGCCACGCGCCGGGAGGGGCTGTCCTGCACGGCCTCGTAGACCGTGCCCATGCCCCCGGTGGCGAGGCGCCGCACGATGCGGAACGGCCCGATGCGCTCGGGCAGCTGCGGCGCGGCGTCGTCATCGGCCGCCCCTCGCTGGGCCGCCGCCTCCGCGGCTGCGGCCAGGGGGCCCAGAGGCAGCGGACCGACGCCTCCCTCCAGGGGGCTGTTCTCGTCCTCGACGTGGGGGATCAGCGAGTCGACCTCTGCGCGCAGGGCGGCGTCGTCGGCACAGACCCGGTCGAGATACTCCAGGCGATCGCCCCCGGTGAGCTTGAGTGCCTGGAAGAGCAGTTCCCTGACGCGCTGGTACGGCGGCTCAGTCACCCGGGGCCCTTCTGTTGCAGTTCGCGGCCGAGCCAACCGCGCGCCATGAGCCAGTCCTGGTACGCCGTGCTGCGGGACACGCCGAGTATCTCGGCGACCTCCTCCACGCTGAGGCCGGCGAAGAACCGCAGCTCGACCACGCGCGCAGCGCGGGGGTCACGCTCTGCGAATCGCTCGAGCGCCTGGTCGAGATCGAGCAGGTCGACCTCGATGGCGCCAGCGGCGAGCATGTCGGGGTTCAGGGACACCCGCTGCCAGCGGCCTCCTCCGCGACGCTGCCGATTCCTGCGGCGGGCGTGGTCGATCAGCACGCGCCGCATGGCCCGCGCCGCCACGCTCATGAAGCGCCCTCTGTGGCCGCTGCGGATGACCGTGCTGTCGATCAGCCTCAGGTAGGCCTCGTGGACCAGCGCGGTGGGCTGCAGTGTGTGATTGGCCCGCTCGCTCTTCAGGAAGGACACGGCGATGGCATGCAGCTCCTTGCTCACGAGTCCAAGCAGGGCTTCGGCCTCGCTGCCGTCGTCCCGCTCGATGTGGAGCAGCAGGCGCGTTGCGGTATTGGGGTCGGATGGGGGCATGATCAGCGTAGATAATACGCGGAATCGCATCGGGGGCCCTGCGTAGCCACGCCAGCCCGAAGGGCGCTCCCCCGTTCGCTTGTGCCTCCCGCAAGGTCGGTACGCCTCCCCGATGATGCAACTTGACGGTCCCTGCCATGGGCGGCGGGATGCGCCGTGAGTCCGCACGCACCGCATCGGCAGGCCTCGACGGCTGTGATGACGGGGCAGGCAGCGCGCGAGTCGAGGTCACTTCTGAGTTCGCCGATCGGTAGGACGGATGGGCACATCGCCCCGCTCGGGTTCCGCCGCGCGAGATCCCGTCACCGACAGGTCGAAGTCGGTGGGGGCTGGGGCCTGCGCAGGTATGGTCACGAGCGTACGTAAGCGTGTCGTGCCTGCACATGCTGACCACCGGAGCACCCGCCCATGCCATCCGACCCAGACTTCGTCGCGTATGCCGTGGACCAGATGGCCGGCGCCGGGGTGATCACATCCCGAGCGATGTTCGGTGGGCACACGGTGTACTGCGGCGGCAAGGTCGTCGCGCTCATCTGCGACAACCAGCTCTTCGTCAAGCCCACCACGGCAGGCAGGGAGTTCATCGGTGCCGTCGTCGAGGCGCCTCCCTACCCGGGGGCCAGGCCCTTCTTTCTCGTCGGCGAGCAGCTCGACGATCGCGAGTGGCTCGGCGAGCTGGTCAGGCGGTCGGAGAAGGAGTTGCCGGCGCCCAAGCCCAGAAAGACGAAGGCGAAGCGCCAGGGCGGTGGCAAGGCCAAGCGAGGCGGAGGCGCCTGACGGCTATCGACGCCCGTCCGATTCGCACGCTGATGAGGTGCATGCCGCCGATGCGCGCGCCGGCGGCCTACACGCCGCCGACTCGCACGCCGATCGCCTCGAGGACGAGTCCACTCGCGGTGAGTTGGCCTGGATTGGGGAGCTGCGCGGGTGAAGATCGCCTTGGACGTGGTCCAGAACATCCTGCAGCAGTTCCGCCGGATCTTCGACGCTCCTGACCTCGGGGGCGCGTCCAGCCTGGAGATGAGCCCTGAGGTCGGCAGCGGCCGGATCGACCTGGTCGTCTTCCCGGGCCAACTGGAGCTCTACCACTACTGGAGCACACCGAAGCCGCAGCTGGAGTTCACGACCAGCAACCCCGAGGGCAGTCGCTGGTACGGACTGCAAGTCAACCTGGCGGACGCCGAGGTGGTCCGTAGGGTCGGCGCGACCGAGGTCTCGATCCAGAGGCTGCTGCCGTCGGGCATGCTCCTTTACCCGCCCGGCGCGAGCGTGAGCGGTGTGAGCCAACCCCATCAACGACCGGAGTCCGTGTTCATCCGCTTTCACCGCGACTTCCTGGCCGAGTAAGTCGCTGCTGACTTCGAGTCACGTCACCTGGTACACGGCGGCGTCCCGGACGTCGCGCTATGGGCGATCCTGCGCGAGCAGCGTGTCCCGCTTCAACGACAGAGGCCCCCGCGAGCATGTTGCTCACGGGGGCCTCGCCGATCCGAGGGCCGCTGGGCCCGCGTCTCGTCGACCGTTCGGTCGTGCTTACATGCCGTGGATCACGAACGACGGATCGATCACGCCGCCGAGCGGCGTGGGCTGGTTGAGCCACAGAGCGATGTCGTGGTTCGATCCGTAGCTCGTCGAGGAGCCACCGATCTCGACGTCGACACCGTTGCTCAGCTGCAGCGGATCAGCAGCGAACACAGCCTCGTTGTACATACCGACCTGCAGGTACACGTGGAACCCGATCAGCGACGTGTTCACCGGGATCGAAAGGTCCGGGCAGGTCTCCATCGTGACGTTCCAGACCACCTGCGGCGCCGTGAGCAACGTGTCGCCCGGGCCGATGAGCGTGTCGGTCTGCTGGAAGCCCAGGAACAGCATGCAGAGCGTCTTGTTGATGGGATCAGCCGTGGCGGTGACCATGCTTCCGTCGTCCGTGGTCGCCTTGGCCGCGATCACGTTGTCACCCGGCACGAGGAAGGCCAGCACGTCGACGTCGCCGGTGCAGAGCATGTCGCCCGCCGGGCCCAACGTCGTGTGCACGATGGCGCCGTTCACCAGGATCGAGAGCTCGGTGATGTCGGTCGCGCTGCCACCCGGAAGCGATCCGGACAGATCGGCTGGATCCAGGACCTCTTCGCACGTTCCGCCCGTAGAACTCGCGATGATGTCGAGATCTGCCCCTGGGGCGCACAGGCCGACCGCGCCGCTTCCCACGCCGTACGTGTTGACGACGTAGCCAGCATCAATCGTGTCCTGCAGCGGGGACCCCGGACCGGTCGTGAAGGTCGTGGGCGCACCGTCCGTGATGAAGAAGACGATCGTGTCGTCGGCCGCCGGCTGACTGGCGAGCACGTCGTTGAGCTCCGAGAGCGCAGCGTCGTAGTTGGTCCGGTTGGCCATGTCCACCGTCGTGTTGTTCGTGAAGAGCTCGAAGCCCGCCACGCCCGGGGCGGCGTTCATGGTCTGCAGGGACGTCACGACGTCCTCCAGGTCAGGAATGCCGTTCGCCGAATCGTCGAGGAGGGGAGGGCTAATGAAGTCGGTCTGGCCCGCAAACGGGCTCAGGTCTCCCGTCAGGGCCCCGTTACCGAAGGCCACGGTCGCGATGTCGACGTCGGGCAGGTCAGCGAAGCTCCCATTCAGCTGAATGACGGCGAGGATCGCGGCGTCGAGCGTCGTCCCCTCAAGGCCGTCACCATTCAGGTCGTCCTCCGGCCCAATGCCGGCGGGCGGCAGCAGGTCGCTCGGCGGGTTGCCGCCGGTGGCCGTATCAGGGTTGACCATGCTGCCAGAGACGTCGATCACGTACACGACGTTGACCGCGGTGCTCGGGCTCAGGTCGGCGCAGGCCGAGACGAGGTAGTCGCTCGCACCTTCCGAGATGACATCTCCGGACGTGGTGACCTCGACGGTCAGCGTCTGGCCCGTGGTGGTCGGGCCTGAGTTGGGGTTCTGCGCGCTCAGCGACGTGGTCGCAGCGACAGAGACAAACAGGCATGCGGCAAGCCGCGGCGAGAAAGACATGGTGTTCTCCAGGATGAATGAAGGTCGGCGACCTGGCATGCATCCGATGGACGGATGGCATGGCGCTCGTCATGAGCGCGCTTCTGGGTGACGGATGGCATGGCTCTCTTCCTGAGCGCAGCTCCGGGCATCCTCCCTTGGCCCGTGCGGAGTCTAGCACACGGCCGCCAAGTGGGCCGCCAGCTCGCGCCATGTGCTGTGGATCGCCAGTTCACGCCCGAGCGGAGGCTGGATCATGATCAGGCGGTCGGCTGGTGCGGCGGGTTGACGGCCCGTCACGAGAGCGCTCACGGCGACCCGTTCCAAGGCCACGCATGCCATGACACCGACTTGGCCGGGCAGGGAGCGTCCAGGCTCCATCCGCGGCGCCTCGCGCCAGGTGTCCGGCCAGCGCACAGTCCGGGCTAGACGTGCGGTCGCTGCCCTGTCTCATGAGCCTCCGGAAGAGCAGGGCGGCTCGTCTGTGGGCAGCTGTTGGTGCAGGAACCCGAGCCTTGGGCAAATCACTCGACCCGTGAGTCGGCATAGCGTGTACGTTTCGATGGAGCCTCGCTAGGCTGAGGCTTGTGTCTTGGTCCGCTTCGCCCGTGGACCGACGCGGGCTCGGCGCTGGCCGGCCTGCACGGCGACCCGCTGCTGGCCGGCAGCGGGTCGCGGTGCAGGGCGTGGCGCTCTCGAACGCGCTCTTGGGGGTTACGCCGTGACCTGACGCTGCCTCGCGGGCGCTCGCGACGTCGTCCTCGCGCTGCGCCCGCGAGGCCAGCCTGCGCGTCGGTCAGTGATTCGCTGACGGCGCGCTGCGTACGTCAGGCCCCCGGCTTGGGCACGTGCTGATCGAACAGGATCGGGTTGCCGTCCGGGTCGGACAGCATGAAGCTGGCGGGGCCGTCGCCGTCGAGGTCATTCTCGATGGAGAACTCGAGCCCCGCGGCCTTCAGCCTGCGGTGGATGTCGCGGATGTCCTCGAAGTCCTTCAGGTCGCGGTCCTTGGCGGTCCAGCCAGGATTGAAGGTGAGCATGTCGTCCTCGAACATGCCCTGGAACAGGCCGATGGTGGTGGTGCCGTACTGCAGGACGAGCCAGTTCTGCTCTTCGACGCCGCCGATGGGCTGAAACCCGATCTTGCCGTAGAAGGCCTTGCTGGCCTGCAGGTCCTTGACCGCCAAGCTGACCGAGAACGCGCCGAGCTCGATCACGGGGCCTTTCGCATCGGGGGAGGCAGCGGTCTGGACGGGGGCGGCGGCCATGACAGCGCAGGCGACGCAGGCGACGAGCGCGCCGAGGACGAAAGTCTTCATGTGAGGTCTCCAGGCGAATGCCCCGAACCGGGGCTGTCAGGTCAGGCCTCTAGCCCGCATTTCTCACGAGCCGTCTGAGTCTCGCCGATTGCCGAGCTGAAGGCGCGGTCTTCTCCGCCCTCGCCCGTCCGGCGCGGGCATGAGGCCTGCGTTCGTTCCGACGAGGCCTG
>Ga0164313_10001165_pt1 | contig 23004 bp, 18 predicted proteins | sample GuaBasSedimGuay4_FD_113735 | JGI IMG/M metagenome (GOLD analysis project Ga0164313, IMG submission 113735) | Subseafloor sediment microbial communities from Guaymas Basin, Gulf of California, Mexico - Guay4, Core 4569-4, 0-3 cm | ecosystem: Environmental > Aquatic > Marine > Hydrothermal vents... | reverse complement strand
GTGCCGCGCCTCGGATACACCCTCAGCGACGGCGTGCTCACCTGGCGCACGGAGACCGACACGGCCAACGTCGCCACGGGCTTGCCGGACGACCTCGACGAGATTCTGGCGAGCAACCTAGGGGTGGTCCTCGCGCGCCGAGGCGAGGCCGTCGTGTACTTCGACTACGCGGGCATCGAGCTCGGGGTCTACTCGCCCGAGGCGATTGCCCCGGAGGAGGGCGGGGTGCTCCCCGACGAGAGCGTTCTGTCGACCCTCGTGCCGACGGGGGCCCGCGAGGGAGTTCTCGTCCTCGAGCACACGGCGCCGCCGGACGGGACCGGCACTTCCGGGGCGAGCTACGCCACGGTGCACGAGTACCGCCTCGACGCGGTTAACGCGCTGGTGGTTCGCATGATCAGCGATCGCACGGCCAGCACGGACCCTGGCCACCTCGGTTATCACCTGACCTCCGAGTTCGTGGCCTGGATGGAAGGCTCGGACACCGTCGCCTTCCACGACACCCTCACCGGCGAGACAGAGCGCGTCGAGACCGAGCGCGTCATGTACTTCGAGGCCCCCCATACGCCTCCGCGGCGCCACTTCTAAACAGTATCGCCTGGACCGCGATCCACGGCGCGAGGTCGACAAGAAGGCGGAAGGGCGACGTCAGTCGACCGGAGCCGGATTGGCAGCCGAATCTGGCCTCGCTTTCTCCGCTGCCTACTCACCTACGATGCGTAGGCTCCGTGGGCTGCTCGAAACCGAGACCACCTCGCTTGTGTCTCACGCTCCATGCGGCACTGTTGGGCCCTCCGAGCGTCTCCCGAGTGCCCCTGGGATTTTCCCGTTGCAGGTGCGGGGCCGCGCCGCTATCAGGCGGGGGTGTCCGACTACCCCGAAAAAACCTGTGCCATCGAGAACCTCGTCACCCACAAGCGCTTCACCCGAGCGGCGCTGACCGGCGACAAGACCCAGCAGCGCCGCGACGGGGTCTACGGCTACCCCGGCGAGACGTTCCAGATCGACGGCCACGACTTCCTTCTCACGACCCTCGAACGCCAGAAGCTCGGTGACATCACCGAAGACGACGCGCGCCGCGAGGGCTTCGACGACCTCGCGGCCTACAAAGACCTGATCCTACGCATGCACCGGGGTATGGCCTGGGACGGCGAAGCTCTGGTGTGGGTGCATTCCTTCGAGCGGGTAGGGGCCGACGCCTAGCCGTTGGTGCCACCGCGTTGCCGCGTGAACCACCACGCCCAGGCGACGAGCAGGCCCTGGACAGGTAGCCGCAAGTAGAGCCCCAGGGCGGAGATGTCGGGGTAGGCCTCGGCGTTCATCGCCATGTGCACATTCGCCGGGAAGACGGCGAAGAGTAGGGCGATGATCCCCCACGCCGCGATTCGCCGCAGCCGAGGGACGAGGACCGCCGCGCCGAGGCCGACCTCGGCTGCGCCGCTGACGTAGACCAACGCCAGATGCCAGGGCACGTAGGACGGCATGATCGCGACGTAGAAATCCGGCTGCACGAAGTGATTGATGCCGGCTGCGACGTAGAGCAGGCCGAGGAGCCACAGGAATGCGCATTTGGTCCTGCTCACGGTGCACACCGATCGACCCCGGCTAATCGGCGCGGAGCCATAGGACGAATGCGGTCAGGAGAGCCGTCACTACGAACGCTGCGCCTGCAATGGACGGGTTGTTGGTCCCCTTTCCCGCCAGAAATCCCGCGAAAACACCGAACGCTAGGGACATCACGATGGAGTCGCGCCGAGTAAGAGGTCCCGGCCGGCCGCGGTGGGCGCGCTCGGCGCGCTCGGCGCGACGATCTGCTGTTCTGCGACACGCGGTGTACGGCTGCGCGTTGTGGTAGGCGCGGCAGGTCTTGCAGTACCGTAGGGCCATCGCGTCACCAGAGTACCGCGTCCCGACGCTGTGCGACATTCACGTACCGCGGCCGATGAAAGTTCCTATCCCAGCCCGGTGTGCCAAGATTCTGGCGCATGATCGCCGCGGCCGAGACCGACGAGAGCACGCGATGTCGCCCGCATGACGCTGTCGGGGTCGGGACATGCGAGAGCTGCGGCCGTGCGCTCTGCGATACGTGCTGGCAGCGCACCCGCCATGGAACCGAAGAACTGTGGTGTGAGCCGTGCATCGAACACGACGAACGGACTTGGCCCTGGGCGCTGCCGGTGATGACGGTCTCCTGTTCTTTCGTGGGATTCGTCGGGGTGCGCAACCAATGGATGATCTTCTGGCCCGAGGCGGACGGCGTCCTAACGCTGATCTTCCTCTTCTCCATTGTCCCCCTCGGTTGGTACTCGGCCGCGATAGCGCGCCGAAAGCGTGAAACTCCGGGCTTCGTCAGTCGGACTGCCGGGGCGCCGGATTCCGGAACCGTGCCGGAGCATCGGGGGGGGTACCGGGAGGCCGCGCGCCGACGACGGCGGCCGCGCGCGGCGCTGCCGCCGCTCTCTGCCGACGAGACATTGCTGACCGTCCTCGGAGCACTGCTCGCCGTCGGGACGCTGTCGGTCTTCGCCTTCGACGCGTGGCCTCTCTGGATGCGCTTCGAGGCCGTAGCCCTCGCCTTCGGTGCGGTGACCACGGGAACACTCACCTGGGTCGTCTTCCGCGGGCACGCCGTTGCCGATGACCGACCGCCCATGCCGAGTCGCACGGTCTCCGAGGCGGAGACGGCACCTCACAACATCCTCTTCTTCCTGATGGGCGCGTCCGCGGTCACCGGACCCGGTGTTTTCGTCGTGGTTGCCTTGGGCGCCCTCGTCCTCGCGGTCTTCGGCACGATGTGGGCCGTCGCGCTCACGTTCCCGGTCCTCTACTGGTTGGTCTACCGTCTCCTCGGCACGGGCCTGGTCGCCGTCTCCCGCCGCCATCGACACAAGGCCGGCAACCTCGGCCCCTCGCTCCTGGTGGGCGTCGTCGGCGGCCTCGTGGTGGCCGCCCCCCTCGCGGGCTTCGTCGGTCTCAGGCAATAGATGGCCTCGCTTTTCTAGCCTTCTCCGTCACGTGCCGTGCTCTGCCGTGCGAGCGCTGCGTTGATGCGCTATCTAATGGCCATGGGTGAACGGGTCCTGGTCGTCGGCTGCGGCGCCATCGGGGGAACGATCGCGGCGCTCTTGACCGAGCACGGTGCGGCGGAGGTCGTGGCGCTCTCGTCGAATGCCGCCATCGCCGAGGCAGTTCGCGAGCGGGGCTTTCGTCTCCGGGGGCGCGAAGAGTCCCGCTCGATCAAAGGGCACATCGTCAGCGAGTTGAGCGACGCCAAGGCGCCGTTTCGCACCATCATCCTCGCAACCCAGCCCGCCCAGGTCGAAGCAGCGGCCCGCGAGGCACTGCCCTTCCTCGACGCCGAGGGCCAGGTGGTGGTGGTCCAGAACGGCTTGCCCGAGGAGCGCGTCGCCGAAGTCGTCGGCCCGGGCCGAGTCGTCGGTGCCATCCTGGCTTTCGGTGCATCGATGCCCGAGCCCGGGGTCTATGAGCGGACCAGCGCCGGTGGCATCACCCTCGGTCGGATGGAGCCGCGCACGGGCCCCGACCCCGACCTCGCCGCTCTCTCGATGCTCTTCGAGTGCCTCGGCCCGACCGAAATCGCCGACAACTTCCGCGGTGCGCGCTGGAGCAAGCTCGCCATCAACTGCATGATCTCCACCCTCGGCACCCTCGCGGGCCTGCGCCTCGGTGAGTACATCCGCTCGACGAGGGGGCGCTACTTAGCCTTCGAGATCATCACCGAAACGGTGGAGGTCGCTCGGGCCTCTGGTGTCACCTTGGAGAAGGTCTCTGGCACCCTCGACCTCGAATGGCTCGCCCTGACCGATGCCGAACGCCGCGGCGAAAGGCCGGCGTCCATGGCTGCCAAACACGCGATGCTCCTCGCCGTCGGCGCGCGCTACCGTCGCCTGCGCTCGTCGATGCTGGCCGCGATCGAGCGCGGCCGCGAGCCCGCCGTCGACTTCCTCAACGGCGAGGTGGTCACCCGCGGAGAGGCCCTCGGCATCCCGACGCCGGTGAACGCGCGCGCCGTCGAGATGGTCCACGACCTCGCGGCGGGACGACGCGAAACGGGCATGCACTTCGTCGAAGAGCTCGCGAGGGTTTCACCGCGGGCGCGCCTCTGAGCGCCGAAGCGGCTCAGGAGCTCCGCAGGATCATCACCTTCTTTTGGAAGATGATGCGGGCATCGGGCCGGTTCGGTTCGGCCTGGACTCGAATGGTGTAGGTCCCGGGAGTCACGGCAAAAGCACAATCCCGGATGAGCCCATCGTAGGACCGGGTGTTGGGCGCGCCCATCGGGCTGGTCCCACCGGACGTCCGTGCGAAGTTGCTGTTGAAGGGGTTGCAGCGCAGCTCCACCGGTGCTTCACCTTCACCTTCGAGGGTCACCACCCAATCCACGACGTGGGGGAGGTCGGAACTCGAGGTGCCCGTACTGATGTCGCCGTACGAAATGTCGATGTCGGCCCAGACTTGCAGCGTGCCGGCCTCGGCGACACTGAACGTCGCCGCCGTGCCCGCCGAGGTGACCTCGAGGCTGGCGACGGTCGCACCGCCGCCGATCCCTCCCGGGCCGCCGAGCAACGCGGCCGCGGCGAGAGAGCCGCCGACCGCGAGGAGCATGATCGGGAAGAACATCCTCGAACGTTGTGGCGCTGGCGGCTGGTTTTCCGACGATCCCATGGGTTTCCTTTCGCCGGTTAGCCTTCGAGGTCGTCGGCGAGCTCGCTGCGCGCGGCGCCGCCGAGCTCGGCCTCGTATCCGTAGGCCGGATGCGTCACCACCAGGCGTGCGGGGCCGCTGCGCAGGGCCTCGGCGTTGCCGCGACCTGGCGTGAACGAGAGGTAGTTCACGGCGGGTAGCCGCCCCTCTTCTTCGCCGGGAAGCGGCCGAAAGCGCGCGGGGTAGTGGTCATCACCGATGGCGATGGCCATGTGCTCGCCGACGTTGGCGAGGGCGTCGAGGGCTGCGCTCCGCTCTGCCGGGTCGTCGTACTCGATCATCAACGTGGCGCTCAGCTCACCGTCTTCTGGAACGAGCTCGTTGTAGGTGTCGACCTCGTGGGCGATGGCTTTGTCGGCGGTGATGCGCTCGGTTCGCAGCATCTCCTGGATCTGGAGCAGCACCGTGTCATGGTTTTCGAAGACGAAGGTCATGTGCGGCCCGACGCTGATGCGGCGCCGCTTCTTGGCTTCGATCATCCGGCCCCGGAAGTGTGGGCGGATGCCTTCGTATTCACCGAGACCGAGGAGCTCAGAGCGTTCGACTTTCTTCACGTTTCCTCGCTTCGCCGCACCGAGAGTCTTCCCTCCCGAACCGCCGGCAGCCCGTAGGCTTCGTTCAATAGCTCGATGGGGTGCACCGCGATGCGGCCGAGCTCTTGTTCGAGGCGCTGCCCCGAGAGCGGGCAGTCCGTCGCGATGACGTCGAGGGCTTCGTCGCTCATCTCGTCGACGAGCTTCTTCGCGTACTTGCGGCCGAGGTCATAGAACTGGGCCTTCATGCCCCAGGTGCCGTCGACGGCGCTGCACTCCTGGACGATGCGCACCTTGGTGCCCGGCACCTTTTTCAGAATGCGCGCTGTCGGGAAGCCGATCTTCTGCGCCCGGAGGTGACACGGCGCGTGGTAGCCCACCTCGCCGAGCTCGCGCTCGAAGTCGAGGGAGAGTTCGTCGTTCTTGAAGAGGATGAACAAGAACTCCATCAGGTCGTAGGTGTTTGCCGAGACGACCCGCGCCTCTTCGGTGCCGAGGAGCTCCGGGTAGTCTTTCTTCAGCACGTAGCTGCAGGTCGGCCCGGGCACGACGATGGGGCGCCCTTGCTGGGCGTAGGGGTAGAGCGCGGCGACGTTTTGTTCGGCCTTGGCCTTTGCTGCGGCGATGTCGCCGCCGTCGAGGTTGGGCATGCCGCAGCACGTCTGGCTCTTGGGCATGCGTACGGCGTAGCCGTTTCTTTCGAGGACCTGGACCGCGGCGACGCCAGCGGTCGGTAGATTGAAGTTGACCGTGCAGGTGGCGAAGAGGATGGCCTCGCCCTTTTCACCGGCGCTCGGCAGCGCTTGGTGTTCGCCGAACCACTTGAAGAGGGTCTTGCTGGCGAAGGGGGGCAGATTGAACTCGCTCGAGATGCCTGTGACGCTCTCCTGCACTTTGCGCAGGAGTTGCACCTTCGAGACCAGGTTGGCCATCGGGGCAGCGGGGCCGCTCGCGAGCTTGCCGAGCAACTGCGGCTCGCCGAGGACCTGGTCCTGGATGGTCACGCCGTCGCGGGCCGCGCGCTGGGCACGGTGGCGGAGCATCAATCGCGGGAAGTCGACGGCCCAGGCGTGGTCGTCGTCCGGCGTATACGGACACTTGAAGTAGCAGAGCTTGCACTGGAAGCAGAGGTCGTTGACGACGCGGTAGTCTTCGTCGTCGAAGGCCTCGACCTCGCCCTTCTTGCGGTCGACGTAGCCGTCGACGCGGTCGAAGAGCGCCGGGAACGACGGGCAGAACCCGACGCACATCCGGCAGGTGTGGCAGATGCTGAAGACGCGCTCGAGCTCCTGCTCCAGGTCCCGCGGGTCCCAAAAGCGTGGGTCGTTCGGATCGAAGACGGGAGTTCTTTTGGGTTTCATCGCGGGATAAATACGAGCCGGGGCAGGGCGCTAGGCGACTGCCCCGGCCGTGACTTCACTTGATCTCGTCGAGGGCCTGCTGGAAACGTCCCGCGTGGGACTTCTCCGCCTTGGCCAGGGTCTCGAACCACTCGGCGATGTCGTCGAAGCCCTCTGCGCGGGCGTCCTTCGCCATCATCGGGTACATCTCGGAGTACTCGTAGGTCTCACCGGCGACCGCGGCCGCGAGGGCCTCTTCGGTGTTGCCGATGGGCTTGCCCGTCGCCGGGTCGCCAACCTTTTTGAGGTAGTCGAGGTGGCCATGAGCATGGCCGGTTTCGCCGTCGGCCGTGTCCTTGAAGAGGCCGGCTGCGTCCGTGAAACCTTCGATGTCCGCCATCTTTGCGAAATAGAGGTAGCGACGGTTCGCCTGCGACTCGCCGGCGAAGGCGTCCTTGAGGTGCTGCTCGGTCTTGCTGCCCTTGAGTTCTGCCATTGGCTTCACTCCTCCTTACACGTTTCGTTCGTTTGCACACTCCGCGCACTGTCCGCGGTAGATGCGCTCCACTCGGTTGATCGAAAACCCCGCGAGGCCGTCTGGGGCAGGGCCCCGGCGACTTCGCGCGGCGACGTCGGTGATCGACCCACAACCGTCGCAGATGGCGTGGTCGTGGGATGCGGTGTTGGGGTCGAAGCGTGTCGGCCCACCGAGGGTGAGGCTGCGCACCCGGCCGATACCGGTGAGTGCGCTGAGGGTGTTGTAGACGGTGGCGAAGGCCATCGTCGGGTGCTCGGCGCGCACGCGCTCGTAGAGCTCCTGGGCCGTCGGATGGCTCTCGTCACCCTCGAGGCACCCCAGGATGGCCAGGCGCTGGGGCGTGGCCTTGAGGCCCGCTTCGCGCAGCTCGTCCTCGATGTGGGGGGGCTCGGGGATGTCGTCGTGACTTAGAGTCATTCTAAACTCGGGAGAGGAGTTATCGATCTCTCGGACGCTGGTGTCAAGGGTCACCAAACGCGTTAAGAAGTGTGTTGCGTAGCCAGGTCCAGGTGGCGCCGTCGTGTTTGTGACCCAACGATCACCGCGATGAATACACTTCGTTTTTCGATAGTTCTGGTAGTGCTCGCCGCGTCGATGACGACCGTCGCCGAGGCCCAGGTCTCAGGTGAGAATCTGCCCGAACCCTCGGTGGCGGCAGAACGCCTCGACGCCATCTTCGCTCGCCAGGCCGGCCACGCCGAGTTCGGTCGCTACCTCGGCGGCATCGGCGGGATCGCCATCGGCGGAACGGGCATCGGGGTCGGCACCTGGCTGATGCTCGACGATTCGTCCTGGGCCGATCGCGACCTCGCGCTTTTCACCGGGGGGCTGATGATCGGCCTCGGCACCGTCGCTTTGGCGGGCGGCATCTACAACCTCACGAGGCCGAGCTTCGGTAGCGACAGGTACGAGCGTTTTCGTCTGGCACTGGCCGACGGACTCAGCGAGCGTGAGGTCGGTCAATTCGAAGGCGAGCTGCGCCTCGAAGCCGAGCGCGGACATTTCGCGCGCAAGATGGGTGTCATCACCGGCTTCGCCAACATCCTCGGCGGAGCGGGCATCGTCATCGCGACCGCCGCCGCCACGACCAACGGGGACCAAGAGACCACCGGTTACGTCATCGGAAGCGTACTCGGAGGCCTCGGGCTCCTGCACGCGCTCAAGTCGATCTTCTGGCCCAGCCGTGGGGAGAGGGTTTGGAGACAATACCTCGAAGGCGACATGCCCGAGGCCCGGGCCTCGGTGACGGTCGAGGTCGTTCCTTCGGTGAGCCCGGAGAACGCCGGCGTCACGCTCCTCGGCTCGTTCTGAGGCGTCCATCGAGACGGCTTGCCGGGGCTGGGCAACCGGCCCTCGCCGCGCCATAGTCGCGTCGTGAGCCACTTCGAAGAGCTGGGCGGCGAGGCGGGGCTTCGGGCCATCATCGACGAGTTCGTCGACCGGATCTTCGATGACCCCATGATCGGCTTCTTCTTCGCCCGCGTCAGCCGCGAACACATCAAGAAGTTCGAGTATCAGCACGCCGCCGAGCATCTCGGCGCCGGCGTCACCTACGAGGGCCGGTCGCTCACGGCGGCCCATCGGGGCCATCGCATCATGGGCGGGCAATTCCTGCGGCGGAAGGAAATCCTCCGCCAGACTCTAGCTCGACACGAAGCCCCACCGCACGTCATCGACGCCTGGATGGCCCACCTCGAGTCTCTCCGGCACCTCATCACGAAGGACGCGGGCAGCGAGTGCATCGAGCGGCCCACGGGCGACTGACTCGGGCAGAGGGAAGACTCGTGAAGGCGGGCTACTCGGCGAGCCAGATGCCCTACGGGTACTTCCTGGACCTCGAGTTGACCGCGCCTGGTCACCCCCTCGCGAGGGTATACAAGGCGTGGTGAGCCGAGGGAGCTTCAGTGCCGCGGCGGGGGGCGCTCCGAGGCGCCGGTCGGGATGGGGACCGGCACCGGTTTCGCGTCCCAGATGTCCGACGCGTATTCCCGAATGGTTCGGTCGCTCGAGAAGTGTCCGGTGTGCGCGATGTTCTGGATGACCGCCTTGGCCCACCACGTCTCGTCGCGGTAGCGCTGGTCCACCTCGCCCTGGGCTCTGATGTAGTCCTCGAAGTCGGCGCAGCAGAGGTAGGGGTCGACGTGGCGGAGGTGGCCGACGAGTTCGGCGTAGCGTTCGACCTCGTCGGGGTTGAAGAAACCACCTTCGATGGTGTCGAGGACCTCGGCGAGGACCCCGCTTTCCTCGATGTAACGCCCCGGCTCGTAGCCGGCGGCCTTTTCTCCTCGAACCTCTGCGGCGTTCTTCCCGAAGAGGAAGAAGTTCTCTGCGCCGACGGCCTCGCGGATTTCGATGTTGGCCCCGTCGAGGGTGCCGATGGTCAACGCGCCGTTCATCGTGAACTTCATGTTGCCGGTCCCCGACGCTTCCATGCCGGCGGTCGAGATTTGCTCCGAGAGGTCGGAGGCGGGGAAGATGCGCTCGGCGAGAGACACGCCGTAGTTCGGCACGAAGACGACCGAGAGGCGCCCCTTCATCGCCGGGTCGACGGCGATGGTCTCGGCCACGTCGTTGATGAGCTTGATGTGGAGCTTCGCGACGCGGTAACCGGGCGCCGCTTTGCCGCCGAAGATGAAGGTCCGAGGCACCGTGTCCGCGCCCGGATTCCGCTTCAGCTCCAGGTAGTGGGCGACGATGTGCAAGCAATTCAGAAGCTGGCGCTTGTACTCGTGCATTCGTTTGACCTGCACGTCGAAGAGGGAGTCTACCGAGAGGTTCGCGCCCATGTGTTTGGCGAGCACGGCGGCGAGGCGTTGCTTGTTGATGCGCTTGGCCTCGCGCAGCGCCTGGTGGAGCTCTTCGTCATCGATGTGGTCGGCGAGGCCGGCAACCCGGTCGAGGTCGGTATGCCAGCCCTTGCCCACGCGGTCGGTGATGATGGCCGCGAGGTCGGGGTTGGCCGCCGCGAGCCACCGCCGCGGAGTCACGCCGTTCGTCTTGTTGTTGAACTTGTCGGGCCAGAGCCTGGCGAAGTCCGGCAGGAGCTGCGTCTTGACCAACTCCGAGTGCAGGGCGGCGACGCCGTTGACGCTGTGGGAGCCGACGGTCGCGAGGTGCGCCATACGGATCTCTCGCGTCGGCTTCTCCTGAATGATCGACATGCGCGCCAGGCGCCCCTGGTCGCTCGGGTCGTGGATCTGAACTTCGCGCAGGAAGCGCCGGTTGATCTCGTAGATGATCTGAAGGTGTCGTGGCAGCATGCGCTCGAACATCGCGACCGGCCAACGCTCGAGGGCTTCGGGCATCAGCGTATGGTTTGTATACGCGACTGTCTTTTGGGTGATCTCCCAGGCGAGGTCCCATCCGATGCCTTCCTCGTCCATGAGCACCCGCATCAACTCCGCAACGGCTACCGCCGGGTGGGTGTCGTTGAGCTGGATGGCCACCTTGTCCGGGAGCTCGCGGAAATCCGAATGGTCCTTCTTGAAACGCCGGAGGATGTCGTGGATGGAGCAGGCGACGAAGAAGTACTGCTGCCGGAGGCGCAGCTCCTTGCCCTCGTGGGACTCATCGGACGGGTAGAGCACCTTTGAGATGGACTCGGTGAGGGCCTTCTCTTCGACCGCGCGGCGATAGTCGCCGGAGTTGAAGAGGTCGAGGTTGAACTCCTGGGAAGCTCGGGCTGCCCAAAGGCGCAGCGTGTTGACCGTGCCGTTTTCGGCGCCCGGGACGGGCATGTCGTGGGGGACTCCGAGCACGTTCTGGGTATCGACCCACCGTGCCCGATAGTTCCCTTGCTCGTCGACGCCCGCGAGGACTCGGCCATAATACTGCACGGTCGCGATGCGGTCGCGGCGCGGGATCTCCCACGGGTTTTCGTTGAGCAGCCAGGCGTCACCGCGCTCGTGCTGCCACCCGTCCTCGATCAATTGCTCGAAGATGCCGTACTCGTACCGGATGCCGTAACCCATGCCGGGGAGGCCGAGGGTTGCCATCGATTCGAGGAAGCACGCAGCGAGGCGCCCGAGGCCGCCGTTTCCGAGGCCGGGATCGGGCTCCTGGGCGAGCACGTCTTCGAGGGCCACGCCGTACTTCGCCAGGAGCTCCTCGGACATGTCCCGGACACCGAGGCTGCGCATGTTGCGGTCGAGGGCGCGGCCGAGGAGAAACTCGGCCGAGATGTAGTAGACGCGTTTAGCGTCGGTGTCGTAGTAGGTCCGCTGAGTCTTCCGCCAGCGATAGGCGAGGCGGTCTCGGACGGTGTGGGCGATGGCGATGTAGACGTCGTGCAACGTTGCCGAGCGCTCGTCCTTTGCGCAGGTGTAGTAGAGGTGGTCGAGGACCGCGCGCTCGAGCGTCGCCGGGTGCATCCCGGTGCGGTCGTCTTCGACTTCGATGGTGACTTTGTCCTGGGCCTTCATAGGGCGGGAAGGTATCAGGGCGGCGTCGAAAATGGGCAGGCACTGGATCTCGGGCCGAGATCATTCATCCTTCCCTGGTGCGGTCCCTCTTCGCGGCTACTCAATTTGCGCTGGTCTTGTCGGCTACGTTCCTGACCGGGTGTACCGATGTCTGCGATGAGGCCGCCGTGGTCCTCGACGAGTACTGCGGCATGGCCGTCGACCCGGGTACCGAGGTCGAGTGCGATGGCGAACGGCAGGCGTTCAGCCAGTGCATCGTCGACCATCCAGGCCCCGCCTGCGACTACTTCTACGACCCCGTAGCGGGCGCCGACAACGCTTTCGGCCGGTGCGTCGCAGCGATCCCGTGACCCTCTAGGGTACGAAAAACCTGGCGTCACGTACATCACGGCTCAGGTGCCTGTCCTCGGGTTGACGCCTCGCTCTTCGGCCAAGGCGATAGCCTTGAGGGACTCCCGCGTCCTGTGCACCCAGACGTCCTTGACGCCTAGGGCGGCGGCTGCTCGACCCAGCCCGGGGTCTCTTTTCGCGGCACCTCGAGAACCACCGCCTCGACCCGTTCCGGAATCGACGCGAGGTCTTTGAAGGTTGCGTCGCCATTTGGGCTACATAGGGGCGAAGGGGAGACGCGACATGGGATCCGACGTCCAGAACAAGATGAATGCCCTTGCCCAGAAGTGGGACGGTTTCCTCGGCAAGGTCGAGGGGAGGGTTCAGGCGGTGATAGCCGAGACCAACGAGGGCCTCGACCAGCTGATCGCCCAACACGCGATCGACCACGGCCCCATGGGTGCGGCGTTTGGCGCACTCAAGGCTCGATTTCACGGCTTGTCGTCGAAAGTCGGAGACGCCTGGGCGAAGATCGACGGGGAGATCGACGAGGTCCGCGGAGACGACGGTTTTACGAGCGCGGACTACGGCGCGGTGAGCGCCGTCCGTGACGCAATGCACGACAAGTACTCGAAGATGATCGACGACCTCGCGCTGCATCGCGAGCATATCGAGATGTCGAAAAACGCGGACTGGGCCAGGCGCCTGCAGCTCCTCGCCCAAGAGGAAGCGGGCAAGGGCGTTCCCTGCTCTCAGTGCGGAACGCCGATGCTCGTCGAGAACCTCGACTGCGGTGGGCCTCAGAAGTGCGGGAGCTGCGGTGCGGTGAACAACGTCCTGCCCGAGGCGGCCTCAGCGCTCTTCTACCGGGGCACGGGGGTCCGCGCCCTAGCGAATGAGCAGTGCTGGCAGTACGTGCTCGCGGAGCGCGATGCGAAAGCGCAGTTCGATCGGAAGCGCCACCCGACGGCATACGACCATCGGGCATACCTGAAGGCCGCGCACGAGAAGTTCACCGCCTACTACCAGGCGGGCGTCGCCATCTATCCGAAGTTCACCGACGACGTCACCGCGGCCGTCGAGGCGAAGATGAAGCACTACAGCGCTTGGGACCGAGAGGTCGACAAGCAGAAGCGCGAGCTCTTCGGAAGGATTGTCGAGGCGAGCTCCACGGGCGACGTCGCGGGCCTCGACGCCCTCGTCGGCAATCTGCCAAACTTCGTGGGCTTCGACGAGTGCATCGAGTGTCTCGTCGAGCGTCGCCACTATCCGGCCGCCGAGTATCTCTTTGGGAAGAAGTACAGCATGAAGGGCGAGGGCGTCGCCAAAGCCCGGTGGGTCGTCTCGAAGCTCGCGGAGATGAAGAGGTTCCTCGGATCGGACTGAGGAGATCGCTGGACGGCTTACCGGAGGCGCCGGTAGTAGATGTCGCCGTTGCCGGTGGCGCTGTCCCGGTAGTCCACCCAGACGGCGTGCACGACGCCACCACCGACGTAGATCTGAGGGCTGATGCTGTCGCTCGACCCGGGGATGACCGTGTCGTCGAGGCGGTAGTCCTGCGGCTGGAAGCTCGCGCCCCCGTCGAGAGAGAAGTTTCCGTAGATGTCGTAGGCGCCATCGCGATTGTCGGTCCAGCCGACGGCCACGAGATCGCCCTCGGCGGCGAGGGAGACCTCGAGGCTGGCGCTGGTGCCTGGCCCGGTGCCGGTGTCCGCGCGCACGGGGCTGCTGAAGGTGGAACCGCTGTCGATGGATCGGCTCACGAGCACGTCGGGGAAGCCGAAGCGGAAGTCGACCCAGGCGATCACCGCTCGGCCCGCGCCGGAGGTGACAATCTGCGGTGACACCGAATCGTGGGGGAGCGAGTCGGCGTCGATGCGCACCGAGTCTGAGGTGAGCCAGGTTGCCCCCGAGTCGCGGCTGAGGTTCAGCCAGATGTCGAAGGAGCCGCCTAGGCGATCATCGACCCAGGCCACGTACACGTTGCCGCCCTCGGCGGCGATGGTGGGGGCGAAGCTCGCCGAGGCACCGGCGCCGGTGCCGACGTCGAGGCGCGTATCGGCCCCCGCGAAGGTCGCTCCGTCGTTGGTTGAGCGATTGCCGTAGATGTCGCCGCCGCCATTGCGGTTGTCGCGCCACGCCACGTAGACGTTCGTGCCGGCCGCGGCGACGACCGGGGTCGACGCGACGAAGGTCGCACCGGCCCCGTTGTCGACCCGCACCGGCGCCCCGAAGGTCGCCCCGTGGTCGGTCGACGCCACGAGGAAGATGTGGCGAGAGCGGACCGTCACGAAGTTCTCGTAAACGGCGTAGACGTTGCTCCCACTCACCGCCACGTCGATGTTGAAAGAGTCTGTATTCTGCCCGGGGTTCTCCCGGCCGTCGGTGCCGAAGCTGGCGCCGGAGTTCGTGCTGCGGGCGGTGAAGACCTCGCGGTAGCTGGTGCCCCCTCGGAAGTCTGCCCATACGGCCGTGATGTTCTGACGGGAGGCCCCGGTCACGGCGAGCTGCGGCCCGATGGCGGCGCCGCTGGCCGTGTCGAGGCGCGTCGCCGCCGCACCCCAGGCGTCGCCCCCGTCGGTCGAGCGGTTGAAGTAGATGTGGGCGCCGCCGGTCCCCCGCAAATCCATCCACGCGGCATATACGCCCGCCGCCGCGTTCCCGGAAATCGTAGGCGCCGTCGAGTTTTCGGCGCCGACCGTGTCCCCGCCGTCCAGGCGCCGGTCCGAGGCCGGGCCGACCACCAGGCAGCCCTCGTCCGGGGTACCGTCACAGTCGTTGTCGAGGGTATCGCAGAGGACCTCCGTCGCTTGGTACTCGGCGGGGAAAGAGCAGCCCCAACCCGCGGCACCGCCGCAGGTCGGCGTGCGTCCGGCGCACACACCGGCGGTGTCCGCGCAGCTCGACGGCGTACTCGATGGCGGCGCCGGTGAGTCATCGGCCGCACCGTTGCAGTCGTCGTCGATGCCGTTGCAGAGCTCGGTCGTGGGCCCGATGAACGCGCCCCCGCAGGTCAACGCCCCGGCCGAGCAGACGACGGCGCCAAACTGGCACGCGCCTTCGTTCGTTGCGCCGCAGCGCGCACCGACCCCGGGGAGGGTGCCGTCATCTGCGGTGCCGTCGCAGTCGTCGTCGAGGCCGTTGCAGGTCTCGGGGGTCGGGCCGCGACCGCCGACGCAGGTGAGCGTGCCGCGGGCGCAGCTCTGAACCCCCTGGCTGCACTGCCCCGTCGACGAACCGCAGCTCGTGCCGACCGCAGGGTCCGCCTCGTCGATAGCGCCATCGCAGTCGTCGTCCGCTCCATTGCAGGTGTCCGCCGTGCCCGTTGGGGTGCAGGGGTACTCGCAGCCGGTCGCGGGGTCGCCGTCGATATCGACGAACCCCGCGGTGCAGGTCGCGACGCCGCAGGTGCCCATCGAGCACACTCCTGTGGCGTTGGGGAAGGTGCAGGTGGTGCCACAGGTCCCGCAGTTGCTCGCGTCCGTCAGCAGGTCGAAGGGCTCGTCCACGTCGCCGTCGCAATCGTCGTCGACCGAATTGCAGAGCTCGGCCCCGGTCGGTGCGCAGGCATATTCGCAGCCGTTCGCGGGTTCGCCGTCGAGGTCGACGAAGCCGGCGTTGCAGCCGCCCATGACGCACGCAGATGCCGCGCAGCTCGCGGTCGCGTTGGGGAAGACACAGACGTTGCCGCACGCGCCGCAGTGTCCCGGGTCGTCGGTGAGGTCGAAGCCTTCATCGATAGCGCCATCGCAGTTGTTGTCGACGCCGTCACAGCGTTCGATGCCGGTTGACTGGCACTCGTACTCGCAGCCGTTCGTCGGATTGTCGTCGAGGTCGACGAAGCCGATCGCGCAATCTGCGATGGTGCATTCACCCTCGGCGCATCCGGGGATCGCATCTGGAAGCACGCATACGGCGTCGCACGCGCCGCAGTTCTCCGGGTCGCCTTGGAGATCGAAGTCCTCGTCGACCAGCCCGTCGCAGTCGTCGTCGTTGTCGTTGCACATCTCTTCGCCGACGGCGCGGCAGCCGTCCGCCGGGGTGGCGTCTGCGGCGCTGTCGACCCGGGGAGGTCCGGCGTCCTCTCCCCCGTCGCAGTTCTCGATGCAGTAGGGCTCGACCTCGCAGCCGCTGGTCATTCCGCCGAGGAGCAGCGCCGCGCCCACGATGAGCACGAGGCGCACGGCGGCGGTCCGCCTCCACGTCGCGGGCGGGCCGTCCACGCGGTCATCCGCCGGCCGCTGAGGCCGAGTCGTCCGGCGTCGGAGCCCGAAGAGCACCAACATCGAGAGCAGCACGGAGCTCGCCGGGATGGGACCTGAACCGTTGCCGCCACTGGCGTCGCATACGCAGCCCCCGCCACCGGTGCCGACGACGAGTCTCGGGTCCTCGGGCTCGGGGGTGGTGCCGCCGACGCACTCACCGTCGGTGCACATCGTGCCGGTCGGACACTCGATGTCGAGGCACGGGTCGTCGAGGCACTCCGTGCCCTGGCAGATGCGGCCACGCGGGCACATCGGGGCGCACTCATCGGCGACGCACGCGCCCCCGATGCAGCTCTCCCCGGCTGAGCAGTCGGCGCCGCAGGGGTGCTCTACGCACGCCCCGTCGCGGCAGAGTTCGCCGGTGGGACAAGCGCTCAGGCAGGAGCCCACGCAATCACCGTCGCGGCAGAATTCGCTCGCCTCGCAGCTCACGCCGAGGCACGGGTCCGCCTCGCAGACGCTGTCGCGGCAGCGCTGTCCGGCGTCGCAGCCTCGCCCGTAGCAATTGTCTTCGACGCAACGACCGCGCACGCAGGCGAAGCCATCGGCGCACGAGATGCCATCACAGAGGTTCGCGCACTCTCCGGTGTCGGGGTCGCAGCGCTCCTCATCGGTGCACGTGACGCCCGCGCACATGCCTTCGACGCAGTACCCGATGACGCCCGCATCTGGGTCGGCGAGGGTGCGGTCGCAGGTCCGGCCGGGGGTGCAGAGGAACTCCTCGGAGCCGCATGGCGTGGCGCACCGGCAGTCGATGCAGGCGCCTCCCTCGCAGAGCGAACCCTCGTCGATGTCTCCGTCGCAATCGTCGTCGATGCAGTTGCAGGTCTCGGCGCGGGTCCCGGTGGACCCGAGGCAGAGCAGCTCTCCTGCGACACAGCTGACGGTGCCGGGAATGCAAATGTCCTCCGGTACGGCCCCGGTGACGACGGTGTAGGTCCCGTCGGCGTTCAGGATGCACATCTCGCCGCCATCGGGGTTGCCGTCGTCGATGATGCCGTTGCAGTCGTCGTCGATGTTGTTGCACACCTCTGCCGTGCCAGTGGGCGCATCGCAGCCCGTGAACGCGCCGGCCACGCAGGTCTCGGTGCCCGTGCCGCAGGAGGTGGAGCAGGTTCGCGTCAGCCCTTCGTCGACGTCCCCGTCGCAGTCGTCGTCGACGCCGTTGCAGGCTTCGAGGCCGGGGCTCGGGGCCGTGCAGCCAACGAACGCGCCGGAGATGCATGTTTCGATGCCGGCGCCACAGGCGCTCGAGCAGGCCTGGGTGAGGCCCTCGTCGGTGAGCCCGTCGCAGTCGTCGTCGACGCCGTTGCAGGTTTCGGTGCCGGGGACCGGGGCCGTGCAGCCGACGTATCCCCCAGCCACACAGGTCTCGGTGCCGCTGCCACAGCTGGTGAAGCAAGCGCGGCTGAGCCCTTCGTCGGTGGTCCCGTCGCAGTCATCGTCGGCGCCGTTGCAGACTTCGATGGCCGGAGTCGGCGCGGAGCAGTCGACGTAGGCGCCGGCGACGCAGATCTCCGTGCCGCTCCCACAGCTGTTCATACAGGCCTGGCTCAGCCCTTCGTCCAGGCGACCGTCGCAGTCGTCGTCCAGTCCGTTGCAGCTCTCGGCGGTCGGGGTGGGCGCGCTGCAGGTGCCGTAGGCGCCCGCGGTGCAGGTCTCGGTGCCGCTTCCACAGGCCGTCGTGCATGCGCGGGTGAGGCCTTCGTCAATCGCCAGGTCGCAGTCGTCGTCGGCGCCGTTGCAGGTCTCGGGCTGCGGAGTGCAGAGCGGCACCAGACCGTCCGCGCGGACCATCATGTCCTCGAAGTCGTTGTCCCCGCCGCGGAAGAGGTCCTCGAATCCGAAGTAGTAAGTGTCGGTGTGGGTCAGTGATTCGTAGACGAGGAAGTGAACGAAGTCGCCGTCGTCATTGAGCGACTTGGAAGTGAAGTAGATTCTGTTGCCGGTATCGCCGAGGTCACCGCAGCCGTCCGGGTCGCGGGTGCCGTCGCTAATGCGCTCTGGAGTGCGCAGCCAGAGGGTGATGGTGCGCCCCGGGACGAAGCCCGGGACGGTCGCGAAGTCGATGGTGCGCACCCACGCCATGCCGGGGCGCATGGTCTCGGGGTCGCAAGGGCAGGCGCATTGGGCGGCGTTCGGGCGGCAGTCGAATATCTGGTTCAGGTTTGCGGGCAAAGAAGGATCGACGTCGGTCCAGACCCAGCCGAAGTTGTTGCGGAAGCCGGCGCCCTCGCCGATGGCCCGAAAGGTGACCGGGTATTGCCCCGAGCCCGGAGGGTTCTCGACCGGCCGATAGGCCTCGGGCCGAATCGCCGCATCGACCCGTGCGTCGACGATGCCTGCTCCCCCCTCGCCGGTGCCGGCGCGGTCCAAGCACTGCTGGACGCGGCTGGTCTGGGGCACCGGCGTGCCATCGACCTGGCTGATGAACGCCTGGGCGCCACCAGTCGGCAGCAGCCAGACGAAGAAGACCAGGGCTGAGAGGTTGCCCAAGAGACGGGGAAGAAGAGCGAAGCGAGCGGTATCCATGAGGCCTCGGGCGGGGTTCGCCGAATTCTAACCCAAGAAAGACGCAGCGGTAGGGCCAGGTTCCGAACGACGGGTCCCTGTTCGTGTGGGTCGATGTCTCGGGGGGCGGATTCCAAGGAGGGGCCGCGTTCCGGTGCAAAACGGCCGAGCACGGGAGACGGGAGTTGACCGCGATCAACTCGAAGCCGCCTTGCTTCGTTAAGTTTCGCGCGTCTGAACATCCGTTTCGTCGTCCTTCTTCGGACGACGGCGAGAGCTGTGGGGGAGCGATGCTACGCGACGAGATTCATGGGCGAAAAGCGGGGAGGTTCACCCTCCAGTGGCATCTGACCCACGCGTGCGATCTGCACTGCCGGCATTGTTACGATCGGACCAACCCGCGGGTCCTGCGCTACGAGCAGGCCATCGCGGTCCTCGACGACTACGAGCGCTTCCTCGAGAAGAACGAACTCGAAGGAAATGTCTGCCTCTCCGGCGGCAATCCCGTCCTCTATCCGTGGTTCTTCGAACTCTATCAAGAGGTCGCGAACCGCGGTCATCGGCTCTCGATCCTCGGCAATCCCATCGAGCGGGACCAGCTCGAGCGCATGGTGGCGATCCAGCCCCCTGCCTATTTTCAGGTGAGCCTCGAGGGCCTCGAAGAGCACAACGACCATATCCGTGGTGCCGGCTTCTACCAGCGGGTCCTGGAGTTCTTGCCGATGTTGAAGGACGTCGGCGTGCGCTCGGTGGTGATGACCACCCTGACCGACGCCAACATGGAACAGATCATTCCGCTCTCGGACCTCCTCCGAGGCAAGGCGGATCGTTTCAACTTCAACCGCCTGTCGCAGGTCGGGGAGGGCGCGGCCCTCGGGTTGCCCGATACAGAAGCGTACGGTCGATTCATGGTCGATTACCTGGTGGCTCGCCGGAATAATCCCGGGATGGGCATCAAGGACAACCTCTTCAACATCTACTTCCACGAGCTCGGCTATCCGCTCTTCGGTGGTTGTACGGGCAAGGGGTGCGGGGCCGCGTTCAACTTCGTGGCGGTGCTCCCGGACGGCGACGTGCACGCCTGCCGGAAGTTCCCTTCTCCCCTCGGGAACCTCCTCCAATCGAGCCTCAGCGAAATCTACGCATCCGACGAAGCACAGAAGTACCGCCGCGGATGCAGCGCCTGTGACGGCTGCGCGATCCGCGCAAAATGCGGTGGATGCCTCGCCGTCACCGCCGGCCACGGTCGTGACCCATTCACCGAGGTCGACCCCCACTGCTTCATGGAACACCAGGCCCCCGAAGCGGGCCTCGACCAAGAAGCAGCCGCCGGGCAGGCGCCCGTCGCAGACGCCCCCGCCGAGTGAGCGGGCAGGGCTTCTCAGAGGTCCTGAACTAAGCGAAAAAAAACCGGCCCCCCCCCTTGCGGGTCCCGGTTCTGGGAATAGATGGCTCCGTAGGCTGGAGACTCCCATTTGTGGGGGTCCATCCGGAAGGAACGCACGCATGCCTGACGATGTCGACGGCGGCAGTGATGAGCCCATTGAGCAGGATGCTCGGGAATCCGACGACGACGCGGAGGAGACAGCTGCGCCCTCGGAGCCCTCTGGTTCGGGCGACTCTGACGACTCCGGCGCTGACGATGACGACGACATGGGTCGTCGCGACTTCGTCGGCGCGACCGCCGCGTCGGTCGGCCTCGTCGGCCTGAGCGCCGGGGGAGTGGGCGTCGGCTTCCTCTGGCCCCGCACCGAGCGGGAGCCTCAGGCCGTCTACACGTGCCTGGTGCGCGAGGTTCCGGTCAATGGCGTGAAGGAGGTCCGCTCACCCCGAGGCGAGACGATCTACCTGACGCGCACCGCCGACACCGACAACCCCGCCGACATCCTCGCGATCAGCACCACCTGCAGTCACCTGGGCTGCAAGGTCTATTTCAAGCCCAACAACGAAGGGGCCCAGCGCTTCCACTGCCCCTGCCATCAGGGCTACTTCGACGAACAGGGCAACCCGACCGGCGGTCCCCCGGAGCGGCCCCTCGCCCGCTACGAGGTCGAGGTCCGCGGCAACCTGCTCTTCCTCAAATACCGAAGGGCCTGAGATGGCGAACGCCAACGCAGACACGCCGCCGAAGGCGAAACGCCGGGAACTCATTCCCGGGGCCCTCATCGGACGCCTCTCGGACCTCGACGAGCCGCTGCCCCACAGCATCAAGCGGTGGTTCTTCGCTTGGGGCTCGATCCCGGGCTTCTTCTTCATGGTGCAGATCTCCACCGGGATCATGCTGACGTTTTTCTACCAGCCGTCCCCGGAGACCGCCTACGAGTCGGTCCGGTTCATCACCGAAGAAGTCAGATACGGCTGGTTCATCCGCTCCATCCACATGTGGAGCGCCAACCTGATGATCCTCTTCGTCTTCCTCCACTCGACCCGGGTGCTCATCACCGGTGGTTATCGGGGGAAGGGGCGGTGGGCGACGTGGATGTTCGGCATGACGATGCTGATCCTGACGCTGCTCCTAGCCTTCACTGGCTACAGCCTCATCTACGAACAGCTCTCGTACTGGGGCATTACCGTCGCCGCGAACATCAACTCGTACATCCCGCTCATCGGGCCCCCCCTCGCGGACTTCGTGCGCTACGGCGCGGAGATCAACGCGAAGACCGTCTCGCGCATGTTCGCGATTCACACCTTCCTCCTGCCGCCGGCCCTCGCGCTGCTGACGGCGGGGCACATCTTCTTCATCCGTAAATTCGGCCTTCACGTCCCGGGCAACGCGGACGACATCAAGGCCGAAGAAGAGCTGCAGAAGAAGAAGGGGCCCTACCACTTCTTCCCGCAGCACGCGCTCGCGGAACTGGTGGTCTTCCTCTACCTCGGTGTCGTCCTGATCCTCCTTGCGATGGCCTATCCGGTGGAGATGGGTGAGCAGGCGAACCCCTTGGTCACGCCAGAGCACATCAAGCCTGAGTGGTATTTCTACGCGACCTTCCGGTGGTTGAAGATCTTCCCCGGGCAGGTTGGTATTTTGATGTTGGGCGCGGTCGCAGCCATCGGCTTCGGTTGGCCTTTCATCGACAAGCAGTTGCAGAAGCTCGCACCGAAGCTCGAGCTCGCGATGTGGCTCGGGGCCCTAGGCGTCATCACCATGGTGGGGATGACGCTCCTCGAGGCCATTTCCAAGTGATGCGGCAGCACGTGCTCCAAGTATTGAACGAAGAGCGGAGAGCGGGATGAACCTCCAAACGAAACAGATCGTCGTCATGGTCCTCTCTGGGATCATCATCGTGGCTTTGGGCTGGGTGGCGTTCGAGGAGCGCGTCGGCGGTCACGGCGAAGAAGCCGAGATCGTCATTCCTGAGTCCAGCCAAGGCTGCATTCAGTGCCACTCGGCCGCGAGCGAAGACCCGTCCGGGTCGAGCCCGAGCCTGGCCCAGCACTGGGCCGCGAGCGCCCACGCTCGGAATGGCATCGGCTGCTACGACTGCCACGGCGTGCCCGCCGACCTCGGCGTCGACCCCATCGAGAACCCGCGCTACGTGGTCGAGACCGTGTGGCACAACGGGGAGGGCGAGGCCGGCCACAAGGAGATGATCCTGATCACCGATGACGCGGGAAACCCCGTCGATCGTCCGGACATCTTCGACCACGAGGGTGCCGACATCATCGCCGACGTCTCGCCGCGTACCTGCATGCGGTGTCACCCGAAGGAGTTCGAGGAGAACTTCCAGTCGCGCCACAACTCGGCGGCGAACTTCATCGGCTCCCTCGACAACTTCCTCGGACGCTTCGTCGAGGGCCCGGCGGCCGCCAACAGCGGTTGCCAGCAGTGCCACGGCTCTGTCGTTCGCCTCGTCGAAGAAGAGCGCCGGGAGCGCGGACGCAGCAACCTCGCCCCGGACGTCTGGCCAAACACCGGCATCGGCCGGGTGAACCTCGACGGCTCCTGGGGCTCGTGCTCCGCGTGCCACTCGCGCCACTCCTTCAGCTCGGCGGTCGCCCGCCGTCCCGAGAACTGCGGCAAGTGCCACATGGGCCCGGACCACCCGCAGATTGAAATCTACGAGGAGTCCAAGCACGGCATCGCGTTCCACCGCGCGGACTCGGCGGGCCTGATGAACATCGAGAACCCGGCTGGGGAGTGGGTCCTCGGCGAGGACTACTCGGCGGCGCCGACCTGCGCGACGTGTCACTTGAGCGCCGTCGGGTCCTACGGCAACCGCGAGGCCCTGCCGGTCACCCACGACCCGGGGGCCCGCATCAGCTGGACCTTGCGGCCCGTCATTTCGTTCATGCCCGATGGCATCATCCACCCGGACCGGCCGGCCGGAGAGAACGTCATCC
>Ga0164313_10001164_pt1 | contig 23035 bp, 23 predicted proteins | sample GuaBasSedimGuay4_FD_113735 | JGI IMG/M metagenome (GOLD analysis project Ga0164313, IMG submission 113735) | Subseafloor sediment microbial communities from Guaymas Basin, Gulf of California, Mexico - Guay4, Core 4569-4, 0-3 cm | ecosystem: Environmental > Aquatic > Marine > Hydrothermal vents... | reverse complement strand
GGAGTCCGGCATTGCCCTGGCCTTCCGGGGAACGGCGCGCCACCGGTTTCGACCGACCGAGGAGTACCAGCGTGAGTGACAGTACCGTATTCGAAGGCAAGTGGGCCCTGATCCTGGGCGCCAGCAGTGGCTTCGGAGCCGCCGCATCTCGCCACCTGGCCTCGCTCGGCCTGGATATTTTCGGTGTCCACCTGGACAGGCGAGCCACCATGGGGATGGTCGAACAACTCAAGGCCGACATCACCGGCATGGGCCGCGAGGCCTTCTTCGTGAACATCAATGCGGCCGATGACGAGCTGCGCAAGAAGGCGCTGGCCGACTTCGTGGCCCACATCGGCCCGGACAAGGCTCCGTCCTCGATGCTGGTGCTGATGCACTCGATGGCCTTCGGCGCGCTCAAGCCCTACGTGCACGATGGCGACGAAGCCACGCTGACGCGCCAGAATATGGAGATGACCCTGGATGTGATGGCGCACAGCCTCGTCTACTGGGTGCAGGACTCCATAGAGCAGGAGCTTCTGGGCGAGGGCTCGAGCATCTACGCGATGACCAGCAGCGGCGGCTCGCGGGTGATCCCCAGTTATGGCGCAGTGTCGGCGGCCAAGGCTGCTCTCGAAGCCCACATCCGCCAGCTGGCCTACGAACTTGGCCCGCAGGGAATTCGCGCCAATTCGATCCGGGCCGGCGTGACCGACACACCAGCCCTGCGCAAGATCCCCGGCAACGACAAATTGCTCGAGCGCGCCGCCAAGGCCAACCCGCGGCGCAGATTGACCACGACCCAGGACGTCGCCCTGACCATCGGTGCGCTGGCCGGCCCCGGCGGCGGGTTCGTCAGTGGCAACGTGATCGGCGTCGATGGCGGCGAGGACATCGTCGGCTAGGCCGGATCGCAGTCGCCGCAGCAGCGGGGAGACTCCCATGTCGAAGCTCTTCCGACCGCGCACGCTCGCCATCGTGGCCGTGTCCCTGATTCTCCTGAGCCCGGTCCTTGTCCTGGCCGATGGCCTCTATAAAGGCCACGGTCTGCGCAGCAAGGACTACAACTGGTCCTGGCGCGTCAATGGTTCGGTCGGCTTCCACGGTGTCGAGGATCCATGGGACCAGTTCGGTGTGAACAGCTATCCGGTCGCCGGCTACACGAGCTTCGGCCTGGAGATACCCACGGTGGCCGGACAGAGCCTGGAGCTACACGGCACCTACCTGTGGGTCGATGACGCGCAGAATATCGTGGTCACTGGCGGGTCGGACCCGCTACCGCAAACCGGGTTCTACAACTACAAGGTCAGCGCGTGGAACGCCGGCGCGACCTGGCGTGTCTGGTTCGGCGGGCCGACCAGCACGGCCTACCTCGGGTGGGGCGGCGGCTGGGTCGTTGATTCAGATCTGGAGTACCGCGAACAGCTGCAGGGCAGCACACCGTTCAGACTCAAGGCCAACGGCAGCGGTCCCGAGGTCCACTTCAGCTTCGGCTACGAGGCCACCATCAATCCGATGGTGCGCATGGGTATGGAACTGGGCTACCGCTACTCGTGGGTCGACTTCAACCAGGGCATCGACGGGGCCGGCAACTTCAACGGGTTCTTCCTTGGCTTCCGCATGGGCCTGACCCACCGCTAGTCTAGTCGCCGCACAGACGCTCGAGTTCGGCGTCGACGAGCAGGCCCGGGATCACCCCGTCAGCTTCCATGTCGGCCCTGCAGGCCTGGAGATCCGACGCGATTCCGGCCCGGTCCAGCGGCAGGGCCTCGCCCGCTCCCTGACCGGATTCACTGCGCTCGAGCACTTCGGCAGTACCGCCACGCGCCGCCGCGGCGACCATCGCCTGCGCCACGCCGGCCAGCAGCAGGTGCGGGTGCACTGCGCCATCTGGCAGGCGGAACTCGATCGTCGGCGCGGTGATGGTCTTGCCGTCACCGCTGCGCGCGCGGATCGGGATGCGCACCAGCGCCTTGCGGTTGTAGCAGCCCCAGGTGATGGTCTCCGGGCTCTCCTTGCCCTGCGCCAGACGCATGAAGGAACTCGGGTCGCGATTGCCCCAGGTCATCAGCGCGCCACCATCCTGGACCAGCCCCGCAATCAATGCCTGCGCCTCGGGCCCCAGGCTCTCGACGCTGTCGCCGGCTCCGAGGTGTTCGCCGCCACGCACCGGCGAGAAGTGGAAATGCGCCCCGCTGCCCGCGTGGCCGGCCACGACGACCGGCGCAAAGCTGCACTTCAGCCCCTGTTCATGCGCCAGGTTACGCAGCACCCATTGGGTGAGCACGACGGCGTCGGCGGCCTGCGGCAAGGGGGCGAGGGCCAGCTCGATTTCGTGTTGTTCCCAGGTCCAGCCTTCGGCCTGCATCCAGCCGACTTCGCTGTGGCCGTATTTCACGCCCACGCCCACGTCCTCGAGCACCTGCATGGCACGGCGTCGCAGGCCGGCCCCAAATACGAAAGGCGAGGTGGCGTGGTAGCCACGGTCGTCGCTGCCCCAGGCATCGAGCTTGTCCGAACGGTGCCCGAGGAAGTACTCAACCTCGCCGAGGGCCTGCAGCTCGCAATCGAGTTCCTGGCCGAGGCGTGAGGCGGCGCGGCGCACGACGGTGTCAGGTGAGATATCCAGTGGCTGGCCGGAACGATCGAGGTGGCCACAGAGCACAACCAGCGCAGGCTCGGCCGAGAAGGGATCCAGGAACGCTGTTTCCGGGCGCGGGCGCAGTACGATGTCACTTGCGCCGGCGTCGATGCCCATGCCTGCGAAGAGCGACGAGCCATCTGCCCGCTCGCCGGTGCGCAGGACGGATTCGAGCTGGTCGGGTTCGCGCAGCGTGAAGTCCAGCGACTTGAGCCAGCCGTCGCCACCGACATGCATCAGGTGCAGGGCGCAGATGGACTCGCGGCGCGCGAGGTCGGCCAGGCTCTCGATCGTCCAGTCGGCGCGCGACCCCTCCATCAATGCTTCGATACGGTCGGCCCGGCTGACCGGCGCGACACGGTGGATCGACTGGCCCATCTCAAGCCCCCCCGGCTCTGCTGCGCGCTGCCAGAGGACCCGGCGCGCTGTGCAGTCAGGGTAGCCTGTCGACCATCACTTCCGCTGGCCCAAGCTTGTGACCCGGGCCATCGCCCGATCAGTCCGTCAATGGCCGACCTGCAGTGAATCCACGCTGAGGATGCGGATCCGGGTCGGGTGGGCCTGGGCCGGGCTGAACCAGCCAGCCCTGAATTCACGCCGGACGCCGCCAGCGAAGTGGAGTTCGATGGTCAACGGGCCCTCGCGGCGCAGCGACACGCGGTGCCGGTCCAGATCGCCGGCCCCGAGCCCTGTCCGCAGCACGGGCGTGTCCGCTATCGAGACCCTGAGTTCCTCGACCGCGACCCCGCTCTGGTTCAGCAGCTCGATATCCGGCGCCTGGCGTGTGAACAGCGCCCATAGAAGCAGGGCGATGGCCACTGCCGACAGGCTCACAATGCTCTTCAAGTCGGGCCCCCGATCGCTTCTGCGGCATGCAGATCATGCCGCCGGCGTTCCTCTGGACTTCACGCAGCACGATTCGGGCCGATCCCACTTGCCGCCGGCCGGCCGGCCGGCTAACCTGCAGATCAGCTTCTCGAGTCCCGAGGCTATCCGCAGTGCGGCAGCAACGGGGCGGATCGGGTATTGGACCCTGGCCGGAGGCCAGGGTTTCCTGCTTTGCAGAACCTTGCCTTCGGGCGTAACGCCTTCGGGCGCAACGAGGACCACGCATGCGCTATCTCGTACTTGGCGCCGGCCAGCAGGGCCGCGCGATCGCTTTCGACCTGCTCCGGGATCCGGAGAACGAGCTGATCCTGGCCGACAACGACACCGACCTGCTCGAGGAGGTCGACTCCTGGCTCGACGACACCCGGGTCGACCTCGAGCCCCTGGATGCCAGCAACCTCGAGGAACTGGCAGCGGTGATGGAAGACGCTGACGTGGCAATCAGTGCGCTGCCCTTCCGCTTCAACCTGGGCACGACCGAGGCTGCGATCGCCGTCGGCACGCACCTGATCGACCTCGGTGGCAATAACGACGTCGTGGCCGGACAGCTCGAACTCGACGCCGCCGCGCGCGAGGCCGACATCGTGGTCATCCCCGACTGTGGCCTGGCGCCCGGAATGTCGGCAATCCTCGCTGCGGATGTGGCCAACCGCTTCTCGCGCATCGACTCGCTGCGCATCCGCGTCGGCGGCCTGCCACAGCGCCCGCAGGGCGAGCTCGACTACATGCTCACCTTCAACGTCGAGGGGCTGCTCAACGAATACAGCGAGCCCTGCGTGGCCGTTGTCGACGGCGAGACCGTCCTGGTCGAGCCGCTGGGCGATATCGAGCGCGTGAACTTCCCCGAGCCCTGGGGCGAGCTCGAGGCCTTCAATACTTCCGGCGGGCTCTCCACGCTGCCACGCAGCCTCGGCCACAAGGTCGAGAACATGGACTACAAGACCCTGCGCTACCCCGGCCACGCAGAGAAGATGCGCGGCTTGTACGACCAGGGCCTCTTCTCGCGCGAGCCACGTCAGACCAGCGAGGGCGAAGTCGTGCCGCGCGAGCTGCTGGCCAAGATGGTCGAGGAAGTCTGCACCTATCCGGAGGCCGACGTGGTGCTCCTGCGCATCCTGGCCACCGGGCTCAAGGGCGGCGTCCCGATCATCGTGCGCAGCCAGATCGTGGACCGCTTCGACAAGGAAAACGGGATCACCGCGATGATGCGCATGACCGGCTACCCGGCCGCGATCATCGCCCAGATGATCGCCCGTGGCGACGTCACGGCGCGCGGCGTGGTCCCTGGCGAGCGCGCGGTCAGCTTCGAGACATTCCGCGACGAGCTCAAGCACCGCGACATCTACCTCGAGGAATTTATCAAAGTCACCGAGTAAACCCTTCAGATACACGGGAGTACCGGATGAGCTCGTCCCGCCAGCAGCTCCGACTGGAAATCGCCGATACCGCCGCCCGACACTTCAGGGTGCGGCACCGGATCGCTGAACTCGCCGATGACTCGATCGAGCTCTACATGCCGATCTGGACGCCGGGCAGCTACACGGTGCGTGACTACGCGGGATTCGTAGTCGACCTCGAGGTCAGCGGTCCGGGAAATCCGGTGCTTGAGAAGGTCGAGAGCAATCGCTGGGTGGTGACCGGCTGCGAGGGCGAACTCGAGGCCGTCTATCGCGTCTACGCACCCGAGCTCGGGGTGCGCTCCAACGACATCTCCGAGCAGCACGCTTTTGTTCACCCCCCGGGCACCTTCCTGGCCGTGGAAGGGCGCGAGAGTGACAGCTTCGAACTGCAGGTCGATGCGCCCGACGGCTGGAAGGTCTTCACCGCACTCGAAGAGCGTGACGGCAAGTTCATCGCCGAGGACTACGACCGCCTGCTGGACTGCCCGATCGAGATGGGCGACCACGAGGAGCGGGAGTTCACGGTCAAGGGCCGACGCCATCGCCTGGTCGTGCACGGCGAAGGCAACCTCGACCTGGACCGCGTCATCGCCGACACGCAGAAGATCGTCGAGCACGAGGTGGACTTCTTCGGCGGCGAACCCCCGTATAACGAGTACCTGTTCATCCTGCACCTGACCGGCGGCGCCGGCGGCGGGCTCGAGCACATGGACAGCTCAGTACTGGGTTGGCCCAGACTCGAATTCAGGCCCGAGAAGGAATACAGGAAGTTCCTCACGCTCGTGGCGCACGAGTTCTTCCACGTGTGGAACGTCAAGCGCATCCGGCCCGAGGTCCTGCTCGAGTACGACTACGCGCGCCCGGCCTACTCGCGCCTGCTCTGGATCTTCGAGGGCTGGACTACTTACTACGATGAGATGATCTGCTGCCGCTCATGCAGCTCCGGCCCCAAGGGACTGCTCGAGGCCATGGCCGAGCATGTCCAGACCGAGGCATCGAGGCCCGGTGGCGGCGTGCAGAGCCTGGAGCAGAGCAGCTTCGATGCGTGGATCAAGCTTTACCGCGCCAATCCCGACACCCAGAACACGCAGACCAACTACTACCTGAAGGGCCTGCTCGTAGCCTGGTTGCTGGACCTGCACCTGCGGACGGCAAGCGGCGGCGAGAAGAGCCTGGACGATGTGATGCTCTACCTGTGGAACGAGGTCGCGCTCAAGGGCAGCGGTTTGCCCGAGGGCGGCGCCGGCGCGCTGATCCAGTCCGCGACCGGCATCGACTGCAGCGACTTCCTCGCAACCCACGTGGAGAACCCGGGTACGCTGGACTTCGCGGCGGCCCTGGCCACGATCGGGCTGCAACTACAGCGCAAGCCCGACAAAGAACCGGACGGCGCAAAGGCCTGGCTCGGCGCATCGATCGGCGTAAAGGAAGGCCTGTCGCGGCTGGGCGTGGTCTACCACGGCGGCTCTGCACATGCGGCAGGGCTTATGGCCGGCGACGAGGTCATCGCGCTGGGCGATCTGAAGGTCGGGCGCGGGCTGAAGTCTCGCCTGCAGAACTATCGCCCCGGCGAGTCGGCCAGCTGGTCGGCCTTCCGTGACGGCCGGCTCATCCACGGCGAAATCCTCTTCCAGGAAGACCCGGTGGGCAAGCTGGAGATCAAGCCACTGCCCGATGCCAGCGAAGCGCAGAAGCAGGCCTTCCAGGCCTGGTCGAGCTGCTCTTTCGACGAGCTGACGCAGAAAAAGAGCTAGTCGACCACCCGGAGCCAGCGACTCAGGCACACGACCAGAGTCGGCGACTACAGCGGCCGACAGGCATCGCGCAGCCAGCGCCGGTCCTCCTTGCCGAGCAACGGTGACAGCGTCTTCTGCACACGACGGTGGTAGGCGTCCAGCCACTCCCTGTGCGCATCTGTGAGCAGACGCGGTTCGATCAGACGCTGGTCGATCGGACAGAGAGTCAGGTCCTCAAAACGATGCCAGAGGGCACCGTTGGCCGAGAGCTTCTCGTCTACCTGTATCAACAGCAGGTTCTCGATGCGGATCCCGTACGCGCCGTCCTCGTAATAGCCCGGTTCGTTGCTCAGCACCTGCCCCTCCTGCAACGGCTCGCCACTGCAACGCGGACCGATCGCCATCGGTCCCTCGTGCACGTTCAGGTGCGCACCCACACCGTGACCGGTGCCGTGCTGGTAGTCGAGTCCCGCCTGCCACAGGTACATGCGAGCCAGTGTATCCAGGCGCAGGCCACGTGTGCCGACAGGGAAGCGGGAGCGTCCCAGTTCGATGTGCCCCATCAGCACGCGGGTGAAACGGTCCCGCTGCTCGCGCGTGGCGCTCTTGCCGAGCAGCACAGTACGCGTGATGTCGGTCGTGCCGTCGAGGTACTGCGCACCACTGTCGACCAGGTAGAGTCCGCGTGGCTTGAGCTCGACATCGCTCTGCTCGTCGACCGAATAGTGAATGATGGCGCCGTGCGCCGCGTAGCCGGAGATCGTCCGGAAACTCAGGCCCTGGAACAGATCCCCCTCGGCGCGAAAGCGTTCGAGCTGATCGGCGGCGCTGATCTCGGTGATCTTTTCGCGGCCAATGCTCTCGTCCAACCAGCGCAGGAAGCGCACCATGGCCACGCCGTCGCGTACGTGAGCGGCGCGCATGCCGTCCTGTTCGACACCGTTCTTGCGCGACTTCATATATGTTACGCAGCTCATGGCACTGTAGAGCTCAGCACCCTTGAGGCGGTCGATGACCCAGCGCGTGCTGTTGCCCGCGTCGACCCAGATATGATCGCAGCGTGTCGCGAGCTGCTTCAGGCCCTTGCCGGCTTCGCGGTAAGGGCGCAACTGAACGTGGCGGCCAAGGTGCTTCTGCACGGCTGGCGTTAGCTGCGCGGGATCGACATAGAGCGTGGCCTGCTTTTTCTCGATCGTCAGGTAGCTGATCGCCACCGGGTTGCACTCCACATCGCGCCCGCGCAGGTTCGTGACCCACATGATCGCATCGAGTGCGCTCAGCACGTGGGCGTCGGTACCAGTGACCTTCATCTCCGCACGCACGCGAGACAGTCGACGCGCCAGCGTCTCTCCGCTGTAGCGACGCGGCTGCACACGCAGCGGCTCGCGCGGCAGGGTCGGCTGGTCGGCCCAGACACGGTCCACCAGATTGGCGGTGCCCAGTTTCAGCTTGAGGCCGGCGGACTTCAGATCGTCCTGCAGCGTCGCGGCGCGGCTGGCGCTGAGTACCTGCGGATCGCAGCCCACAACAGCGCCCGGTTTGAGTTTGCCGACCAGGAAGTCGTTGATCGAGGGAACTGCCGCCGTGCCCATCTTCATGAGTGTGATGCCGCTGCCCTTGAGCTGTTCAGCGGCCTGCAGAAAGTAGCGTCCGTCCGTCCAGAGTCCGGCGAATTTCGCCGTGATCAGCACGTCACCGGCCGAACCGTCGAAGCCGCTGACCCAGGCCCGTCGTTGCCAGCAGGCGGGAACATACTCGGAGAGATGCGGGTCGGTGCTGGGCACAAGCCAGGCGTCCAGCCCGCGTTCATTCATCTCCTTGCGCACGGCCTTGATGCGATCGCTTACCTGCATGCTGTCTCTCCGCCTGGGATCGTGGGAACTGGCTGGTCACAGGAACTGGCTCCGGGGCCGCGCATCTTAGCAGAGGGTGGACGCACCGACCAGCCACCCGATCACGCGAATTGTCCTCAAACCAGTCGCGCACGTTGGCCGTCGAAGTGGACGCTGCCCTGGCGCTGAAGCATCGCCAGGATTGACTGCGCGCTCTTGCGCGCGAAGGCCAGCATGGGTCGCGGGACATCGCCCCACACCAGCCCGGTCAAGGCCTCGAGATCCTGTTCGCCGTCAGCGAGGGCCTGCAGGAGATCGTTGACCCGTCGCTCGCGGTGGGCGATCTGCCCGTCGATACACTTCGTCCTGCGTGTATCCGCCGGACCATGCGCGGGATAGACGGTGCGGATATCCAGGCCTGCCAGGCGCCTCAAGCTGTCCATATAGTCGGCCATGTTCCCGTCGGCCGGATCGATGAGGATCGAAGAGAGGGTGCTGACCATGTCGCCGGCCACCAGGCCCCGATAGCGCTGCTCCAGGAAACAGGCATGCCCCAGTGCGTGACCGGGCGTGAAATGCACGCGCAGCACACCCGGCTGTCCATCCTCGTGGATGAAGCCGAGCTCCTGGCCATCCTCGAGCTGATCCTGCACGGCCACGCGACCATCCAGCAGGCGTGCAGTCTCGGGGTGTGCGGCGACGGGAATGCCGAAATGTTGCGACACGCGTGTGGCAGCGGCGATGTGATCGTTGTGGTGATGTGTGAGCAACACACCAGCTAGCTGCACGTCCGCCGCTTCCAGCGTGGCCAGCAGTAGTTCCTGTTCCGCAGGCCACGGACTGGCGGGGTCGATCAACCATGCCGAGCGCGTGCCCACCAGATAGCAGTTGGTGTGCAGCGCCGGCGGCAATGTCGGCGTACGCAGCGGGATCAGCCGGATTCCCGGATCCAGGCGGAGTTCCTGGTAACGCGCCGGCTCATCGACCTCGTGCTGCACTGCCCGCAGTGCCCGCTCCCAACGAGGTGGATCAGTGCCGGCAATGGCCCTGAGCATGATCACCGTTGGCGGGGCCAGCAGAAACTCCCCGGCCCGCCAGCGGTCGAGCCAGGCTGCCGGTGTGTCCCAGCCACCGGCATCGAGTTCGGCAGCCAGCAGATCCGGCTCGCAACCCTGGTCGACTTCGCGCACGAAGAAGTGTGTGTCAAAGCGCCGCGGGTAGAAATCCGGCGTCACCAGCCTGAGGCATGGATCGCCGAGATCATCGAGCGGGCCACAGGCGTTTTCCCAGATGGCCGGATCGGCGCAGATTTCGCGGCGCAGATCTGCGTCCGCTGAGCCGCCGGTACGCAGGTCCACGGCCAGTTCCTCGATCATCTCGCGCACGACCGCACTGCGCAGGGCGCCCGGCTCGCCATCGGGACTCACGCGGCGGTCCACCTCGTCCACACGCCCTCCGGCAAAGGCATAGACGTTGCCCATGAACCGCATGCGTTCGACGCGGCGCGCCAGGTAGACCCGGGGCGGGTCATCGCGGCGCCAGAGGACAGCGGCGGCGGCGGGGATCAGGCTCAAGGAAGGCAGACCTCCGGTGCGGGGACGCTCTCATGGTCGCTGCGGCGCGGCCGGGCGCAAGCCCGCCGCAGGGCAAATACATGGCCGGTCCACTGGCCGTCGCCTACACTGCGCCGATCTTCAACCCCGGAGGCATCGTGCGCAGGATCGAGCTGCCGCTGCCCGTGCTTTTTGCCTGGATGGCCCTGACCGTCGTGCTGATGGTCCAGGGCACGCGCATGGCCGCCACACGGCAGGAAACCGTCGAGCCGGCCCGCATCGTCGAGCTGCGCGCTGGCGGCGATCTGGAACTGCCCGCCTCCACCGTCCACCTGCTCTATTTCGACCCTGCACCGCTGGCCGGCCGGGTGGCCCTCTACCAACAACTCCCCGAACGACGCCTGCTGCGCTGGCTCGAGGACACAGACCCCGAAGGAGCCCCTTTGCTGATCCCGCTGGACGGCCTCGGGCCCGGTAAATACCTGCTCACGGACGCACCGGCCAGGGCCGCAGCGGGTGACCAGGAGATGGACCGGCCCGTTGACAATCAGCCAGCCCGGGCCCGGTTCAGTATTTTACGTCCCTGAGACCCCAAGCAGCTGCCAGGTCACCGAATTCGACCGCGAATTCGTGAGATCACAGCTTCCAAGCTTGGGGCGCTGATCAGATCGCATCTATATTTGGCGCGTGACGCGAGGCCCCTGCCCGAGGGGTCTATCCGGGTCCCGGCCAACCCTGGAGGAAGTCCCTCATGCAAGCCCGAATCATCGCAGGAATAGTCATCATCGTCGGACTGGTGGGATACCTCGCCTTTCTCGGTTTCGAGGATGGCAAGTCCTACTACGTGACCTGTGACCAGGTCGCCGCGCAGGAGAGCGAGTACACGGATACCAACCTCCGGCTCGCCGGCATCGTCGTCGACGGATCGATTACACGCGACGGCGACATCCTGACCTTCAGTCTCGAGTACGACGGCGCGACCTACCCGGTCCGCTACATCGGTCTCGATCCGGTGCCCGACACCTTCAAAGACGGTGTCGAGGCGGTCGTCGACGGACGCCTGCTGGCCGACGGAAGCTTCGAAGGCAAGAAGATCCAGGCCAAGTGCGCCTCCAAGTACGAGTCCGACGGCCCGGACGCGCAGGACGGCTACGGCGGACCCAAGCCCACCGCCTGACGCCAGCTCGACCCGACCACACCCGTACGTCCTGTTCCCTCCTGAGTGGAGATCACCGTGCTGCTCGCGGATATCGGTAACTACGCCCTGATTGCGGCTCTTGTGTTCGCCTGCGCGGCAACCCTGGCCTCGCTTTCCGGAGCGCGCCTGAAGGACACGCGCCTGCTCTTGATTGGCGAGCGCAGCGTCTACGCTGTCTTTCTGCTGGTCACTGTATCGATCGCCTCGCTGTGGACAATGCTCCTGAGCGACGAGTTTGCGATCCGCTACATCTACGGCCACAGCAGCGAGGCCCTGCCCCTTGCATACAAGGTGGGCTCGCTGTGGTCCGGCCAGGAAGGTTCGCTGTTGCTGTGGACCTTCGTGCTGTGCGCCTTCTCCGCTGTCGCAGTGTTCACGCAGCGTCATCGCCACAACCGGCTCCTGCCCGTAGCGATCCCGGTGATGATGGTCACTGCGGTGTTCTTCCTCTTCCTGAACAACTTCCGCACCAACCCCTTCGAGCAGTGGACCGGCATCACCGCCGCCGGCGCCGAGGTGCCCTTCACACCGGACGACGGCCGCGGCCTGAACCCGCTGCTGCAGCACTGGGCGATGGTCATCCACCCGCCGATCCTCTACATCGGCTACATCGGCTTTGTGGTTCCCTTTGCATTCTGCATCGCAGCACTGGTCACGCGACAGCTCGGCAGTTCATGGGTGGTCACTGTGCGTCGCTGGACGCTGACCGCGTGGATGTTCCTGGCCGCGGGCATCCTGCTCGGCGGCAAGTGGGCCTACATGGAACTGGGCTGGGGCGGCTACTGGGCCTGGGACCCGGTCGAGAACGCATCGCTGATCCCGTGGCTCACCGGTACCGCCTTCCTGCACTCGGTCATCGTGCAGGAGAAGCGCGGCATGCTGAAGGTGTGGAACGTCACGCTGATTTGCCTCACCTTCATCCTGTCGATTCTTGGCACCTTCCTGACGCGCAGCGGCGTGGTGTCCAGCGTGCACAGCTTCGCGCAGAGCAATGTTGGCGATGCCTTTGGTGTGTACCTGGTCCTGACCGTCGTCGGTTGCACGGCGCTGATCCTCTCGCGCCTGCCCGATCTGCGCAGCGAGGGCCGGATCGACAGTTTCGTGAGCCGTGAGGCCGGCTTCCTCTTCAACAACCTGCTCTTCCTGGTGCTGGCACTGGCCGTGTTGTTCGGGACTGTCTTCCCGATCTTCAGCGAGCTGATCACCGGTCGCGTGGTCAACGTAAACCAGCCTTTCTTCAACTTCATTGCCATCCCGATCGGCCTGCTGATCCTGTGGCTGACCGGCATCGGCCCGCTTCTGGCCTATCGCAAGACGAGCCACAGCAGCCTGCGACGCAACTTCACGATGCCGACTGTGGCGGGAATCCTCGCCGGGCCGGCCTTCTACGCGCTGTCGGACTGGGCCCTGGGCGGACGCCCCGGACCGTGGCCGCTGATCAGTGTGATGCTCTGTGCATTCGTGGTGGCGACCATCGTGCAGGAATTCCACGCCGGCGCCAGGACGCGCATGCGCCAGCACAAGGAACTCTACCCGCTGGCACTGCTCAACCTGACGCGGCGCAACAACCGCCGCTACGGCGGATACATCGTCCACCTGGGCATCGTGCTGATCTTCATCGGCATCACCGGGCAGGCCTTCACGCGCGAGGTGCGCGGTGTGGTCGGGAAGGGTGAGAGCTTCCAGGTGGGCCCCTACGAGATGACCATGGATGGCTTCCGCTCGCACGACGATGCCCTGTACGAGGGCACCACGATCGATCTGATCGTGACCAGGAACGACCGGGCGCTCTACCGGCTGTCGCCCGAGAAGCGTTTCTACAAGGCCAGCGAGCAGCCAGCGTCTGAGGTCGCCATCGCCCGCCAACTGAACCACGACATCTACGTCGTCTTTGCCGGCATCAACGAGGATGGCGACAAGGCCGTGATCCAGGCCTACATCAATCCACTTGTCGCCTGGGTCTGGATAGGCGGAATCGTGATGATCCTCGGTACGCTGGTGAGCATGCTCCCGGCCCTCAAACCTGGCCAATCGGAGGTCCGGTGAGATGAACGTCCTGCTCCTGTTGATGTCGGTCGTATTGATCGCCTTTGTCGTGTGGCCTGCCTTCAAGCGCGGGCCGCAGCAGTGGCAGTTCAGCGAAGAAGACACGCCCCTGGGCCGCCTCGCCACGCGCCGCGAGGTGCTCGTGGGTAACCTCACGGACCTGGACTTCGAGTTCGCCATGGGCAAGGTCGCAGAAGAAGACTACATGTCGCTGCGCAACTCGCTCAAACAGCAGACGCTGCGCATCATGGAGCAGATGGAAGTGCTGCAGGGTGGCAAGGTGAAGGCCAGCGAAGCTTCGAAGGCGACGCCCAAAGCAGCCGGGAGTCCTGCTCCCGCCGCTGACTTCTGTCCCGCCTGCGGCCAGGCCACCCCCGGAAACGCACGCTTCTGCCCCGGATGCGGCGGCGCACTGGTACTGGAGGAATCCCGATGATCCGCCCCCTGACTGGCGTCCTGGCTCTCCTGCTCTACGCCACCCCTTGCATGGCGGCCACGCTCACCGGCCAGGTCGTCAACGGTACGACCGGTGAGCCCGCACATGCCGATCGCATCGAGATCTTCGACGTGACCAACTCCTCTGGCGCAGCGGCCGCTGCCCTGGACGACGTCAGTGGCAGCTTCTCTATCGAGGACCTGCCCGATGCGGCCGCAGCGCACTTCCGTCTGGTCGTGACCAGTGGTGGGATCCAGCTGCGGCAGTCGATCGAGAGCTTCGACACGGCGATGGATGTGTTCGTCTATGACGAGACCGAAGTAGTCGAGGACATCGCACTGCTCCGCCATCACGTGATTTTCACGCGCGATCCTGAGCACATGCAGGTGACCGAGTACCTGGAATTCGATAATCGCACCAGCCCGCCGCGGATCATCCGCGCCTCTTCCCTGCCCATGCGTCTGCATCTCGACCACGACATGCACGGCGCCGCGACCGCCTCACTGATGGGCGGCGCGGTCCCTGTCGATGTCGACATCAAGCCCACGGACCAGGCCCTGGTCAGCGGCATCGACTACCACCTGCAGCCAGGAGCCACACGGCTGGTCGTACGTTACCTCCTGCACGAGGAGGGCGAGGCGCTGGCCTGGACCACCCAGGTCATCTACCCCACCGAGGAGCGACACGCCCTGGTCAACCCGCCCGACGTCGAACTTGAGGCGGCAGACATGATCCGCACCGATTCGGACGTCGACGGCTACACCACCTATGCAGGCCTGCCCGCGGTCACGGGCGAGGAGTGGCTGATCACACTGGCCGGCGGCAGTGCCGCAACGGCCACTGATACGCACGATCACGACGACGAGGCCAACAATGCGAGCGCCTTCACCGAAGTCGTCTCACGCCCCAATCGCCTCACCGACTCGCGCACGCTGATCCTCGTGCTCCTGGGCGGCGCATTGCTCATGGCTACCCTCGCGGCCCTGCGCACCGGCGCCGGTCGGGTCGCTGTGGCTGCCGATCCCATGCGGGCTGCGGTCTCGAAGGTCGCCGACCGCTACGTGAGTGGCGAGATAGACCGCGCCGAATACGAGCGCGAGGCCGACCGCATCCTGAAGAAGCACAAGGGTCACGCATCGGCCCACGCGGGGTAGCAGGTGGACGCGATCGTCAAGGCCCGCGGTCTCTGTCGCCGTTACGGTCGCTTCTGGGCCCTGCGCGATCTCGACTGGGAGCTCCATAGCGGTGAGGCCGTTGCCCTGCTCGGCGCCAACGGCGCGGGCAAGACCACACTCCTGTCAATGCTCTGCACGCTGGCCCGCCCCTCGGACGGCGATCTGCAACTGATGGGCATGGATCCACGCAAGGAGCCGGCCCGCGTGCGCGCGCAGATCGGCTATGTCGCCCACCACACCTTGCTCGATGACGCCCTGACCGCGCGCGAGAACCTGCGTTACTACGGCGGACTCTTCGACCTGGACCGGCTCGAGGAACGAATCACCAGGCGCCTCACACAGATGGGCCTGATCGAGCGCGACGCTGATCAGGTGGAGGGCTTCTCGCGTGGCATGCGCCAGCGCCTGAGCCTGGCCCGTGCGCTGCTGCACGACCCCCGCCTGCTCGTCCTGGACGAACCTTTCACCGGCCTGGATGCACCAGGCTGCCGCGACCTGGCGCGCGCGCTCTCGAGTGAGAAGGAAAATGGCTGCGCGATCGTACTGGCCACGCACCAGCTTGCAGAAGTCCTGCCCTGGTGTGACCGCGTGCTGGTCCTGAACCTCGGCCGCAAGGTCGAGGAAGATCGCGCCGACGCGCGCGACGCAATCGGCTGGGGCGCGCACCTCACCACCATCGCCGCCGGCGGCAGCAATCCGGCGGAGGTGCGACGGTGAGCTTCTGGCGCGTGGTACGCGCAGTCCTGGCCCGCGATGTCCTGGCCGAGTGGCGCCGCAAGGACATCTTCACCACCTTCGTGATGTTCGGCCTGCTGACGGTCGTGGTGTTTGTCTTCGCCTTCGATCCCACGCGCCACGAACGCCAGGACGTGGTGCCCGGCGCACTCTGGACCGCTTTCTTCTTCGCCGGCATCCTCGGCCTCAACCGCAGCGCCGGCCGCGATAGCCAGGACGAGTTCCTGCACGGGATGATCACCTCGCCGGCCGATCGCGGCGCGCTCTACCTCGGCAAGCTTACGGCCCACCTGGTCTTCATGGGCGTGGGCGAGCTGGTGATCCTGGCCCTGTCGATCGTCTTCTTCGACCTCGACGGCCGCCATCTCACGCCGGCCTTCTTCGCTATTATGATCCTGGGCACGATCGGGTATCTTGCCGTGGGGACAGTGTTCGCGGTGGTCGGACAAAAGACGCGCCTGCAGGAAGTCATGCTTCCCGTGCTGCTCCTGCCCGTGCTCACGCCGCTGCTGATGGCCGCGGTCGAAGGAACGGCGATCATCCTGACCCCCGGAGCCAACGAAGGGCTCGGCCACTGGATCCAGCTGATGGCCGCCTTCGATGTCATGTTCATGACTGCCGGCTTCCTTCTCTACGGTCTCGTCCTCGAGGACTGATCCATGAAAGTCATCGACAAGATCCTCCTGGGTTTGAGCGCGACCGGCATGATCGCGCTGATGTACCTGGTCTTCATGGTGGTGCCAGCCGACCGTGCGCAGGGCATCGTGCAGAAGGTCTTCTACGTACACGTGCCGGCCGCCTGGGTGGCCTTCACTGCATTTGGCGTGACCGGCTTCTTCGGCCTGCGCTACCTGATGACGCGAGACCTGCGCTTTGACCGGCTGGCCGCATCCAGCGCAGAAGTCGGCGTCTACTACATCACGATGGTCCTGATCACCGGCCCGCTGTGGGCCAAACCAATCTGGGGCATCTTCTGGACCTGGGACCTGCGACTTACCACCAGCTTCATCCTGTGGCTGCTCTATCTGGCTTACCTGATTCTGCGCAGGAGTGTGGGCGATCGTGAGCGACGTGCGCAGTTGAGCGCGGTGGTCGGGCTGATCAGTTTTCTGGATGTGCCTATCGTTTACATGGCCAACCGCGTGCGGGCCTCGCAACATCCCGCGCCTGTGGTCGGTGGCGGCGAGGGTAGTGGCCTGGAGCCCATAATGCTGTTCACGCTTCTGTTCGGACTCTTCGTATTCTCGACGACCTTCGTGCTGCTGCTGCGCGCGCGCAACGGTCAGGCCGCGCTCGAAGACGAGATCGAGCAGCTCTACCTCCAACGGGACTGACCCGGAAGGAACCCAGTCATGCCAAACAATTTCTGGTGGCTCTTTGCTTCCTATGCGGTGATCTGGTCGGGCATGTTCATCTTCGTGATGCAGTTGCTCAGTCGGCAGGCGAAGCTGCGTCGCGAGGTCGACCATCTGCTGCGCGAGCGCGGCGGCCGGGGTGCCTCAGACGGCGACATCCAGGCATAGCAGCCTGAGGACCAGATCCGGCCCGCAGTGTGGGCCGGACAATCAGCCCCGACTACCAGCTTACATTGAGGTCTTCGTCGCCCACGATGATCTGGCAGCCCAGGCGACGGTCCGGGCCGTCTTCCCCCACCACAGCCAGCGTGTCCTGCTCCACGTAACCCGCGGCCGCGATGGCATTGGCGCCCTCGATCACGGACAACGCGCAGGTGCCGCAGGTGCCAGCCCGGCAGCCGAATGAGAGCGAGGCGTCGGCCTCGTGCGCGATCAGCGAAAGCGCGGCCCCGACCTCGGCCTCCGCTTCCAGGTCGTCATTCTCGAATCGAATCAGCGGCATCACAGACTCCCGGGTAGGGTAGAGCGGCAGATAGTAGCGCCAATTCGCGCCCCTGCAAGCCCCGGTCCGCGCCGGCCCACCCCGGCCCACGCCGGGTTGCCAGCCAGTGGCCCGGCTGCTAGCTTGCGGCTGCGGATTTCCCCATCCAGCCCCATCCACGAGGAATGGATCCGATGCACCTGACTCTGGGCCACAGCCCCGACCCCGATGATGCGTTCATGTTCTGGGCCCTCGCCACCAACCAGTTCGACACCGGCGAATACACCTTCGAGCACATCCTGCAGGACATCCAGACGCTCAACGAGCGGGCCCTGCGCGGCGAGCTGCACATCACCGCCATCTCGATCCATTCCTACGCGCACCTGATGGACAAGTACGCGCTCCTGCCCACGGGCAGCAGCATGGGCGACGGCTACGGGCCGATGCTCGTGGCCAAAAAGGGCAGCGGCCTGAGCATCGACGACCTGAAGTCGAAGAAGATCCTGATCCCGGGCAAGATGACCACTGCCTACCTCGTGGCACGACTGCTCTTGGGCGACTTTGAGCAGGAAGTCGCGATGTTTGACGAGATTCCGGCCAAGGTGGAGTCGGGCGAGTACGAGGCCGGCCTGATCATCCACGAGGGCCAGCTCACCTACGAGGCCGAGGGCCTCGAACTGATCTGCGACCTCGGTGTGTGGTGGGAAGGCGAGACCGGCCTGCCGCTGCCACTCGGTGGCAACGCGATCCGCCGCGACCTCGGCGAGAAGCACATGAGCGAGATCAACAAGGTGCTGAAACGCTCGATCGAGCTGGGCCTGGAAAACCGCGAGGTCGCCGTCGCGCACGCGCTGCAGTACGCGCGGCACCTGGACACGCCCACAGCGGACAAGTTCATCGGCATGTACGTGAACGACTGGACGCTGGACTACGGCGACCGAGGCCGTGAGGCCATCCGGTTGCTGCTCGACCGCGGCCACGAAGCCGGGATCATTCCCGCAGTGAAGCAGCTCGAGTTCGTGGCCTGAGCTGACCCGATTCAATTTGAACGCCCCGGTCCACTCGGCCGGGGCGTACTTGTTTGTTCAACCGGGACGCAGTGTTCAGCGCGACCCGGACGATGCGTTCAGCACGACCGCGACACACATGTTCGTTCGACCACAACGCGCCCGCCGGCACGCCCCCTTACCAATAATAAAGGAGTCCGGCCTGCGGCAGCGGATACACAGCTTCTTCCTCGCCCAGCCACGTGAAGCTGACGTCCATCTTCAGCGCCCAGCGCGGCCACAGAAGAATCTCCAGGCCAACGCCGCCACCGATGTTCCAGATTCCGTCGTCATCGAGCTGGTAGTAGGCCGACGACGGACCCACGAACAAGCGCGTGCGCCCGGCCTGCCTCAGGATGTAGTGAGCCTCCAGGCCGAAGTTCCACTGCAGTTCGCCGGACTTGCCCCAAGCCGCTCCGGTCGCCGTGAACATCGTCTGACGCAAGGCTGGCCAGCGGAAGGCCAGGCCACTGCCGCTGCTCGCGCCGAAGTTCAGGCCGAGAGCACCGAAGTAGGGATCATAGTCCTGGTTCCAGTCGCGCGTGTCGGCCTGCGCCTGGCAATCCGTTCCGGTCAGACCGAGGGTGAGGATGAGCGTGAGTAGCGCGCTGCTGATGCGGTACACGGGGGTCCTCCACTTTCGGGTGCCACGGTCCGTCGTGGCCGGGGAGCGAATCAGCGGCAGACTAGGGCGACGGCGGCACGCTGTCGAGCACTCGCGGCCCACTCGGGGTGAGGCCCCGCACGTAAATCAGGATCGAGTCAACTTCAGCGTCCCTGATCCCGCTGACGCCCTGCATCTTGCCCTCGCCGTGGATCATGATGTAGCGGATCCGCAGGTCCGTGTACTCGGACTGGAAGCGTTCGTTACGCAGGTCGACCGGGCGGCCAGCCTGCTCGGTGGCCGTCTCGCTGCTGCCGTCCGGGCCGTGGCAGCGCTCGCAACGGGCCATCCACCGCCCCTCGGGCGTGTGCGGGTAAGATGGGCCACAGGACGCAAGCGCCAGGGCCAGAAACAGAAGCAGCGGCCTCATCATGCCTCGTCTTCCACCCCGGGCCGGCGCAGCTGGATCATGTTGTCCACGCCAGCGAATTGCCGCGTGCCGCCGACGACGATGATCGTATCGCCGGCGTCGACGATACCGTTCTGCAGCAACAGGCGATCACCTTCGCGCAGCAGGTCATCGGTGTTGGCGTAGTAGTCGACATTGACCGGCTTGATGCCATGCGCCAGCGCCAGGTGCCGGCAGACCGCAACATCCGGACACAAGGCAAAGACCGGCAGGCGGCGGCGCAATTTGCTCATCACCCAGGCCGTGGTGCCGCTGAGCGTGTACACGACGATGGCGTCGGCCTGGACCGCAAGGGCCATACGCGCTGCAGCCTCGCAAACGACCCGCCGTTCCAGTTCGAAGCCCACCAGTTCGGCGCCGCCGGCCGGACCCGTGCCGTAGAACTCAGAGGCCTCGGCCTCGCGCGCGATGCGGTCCATCATGCGCACTGACTCTAGCGGGTGTTCACCGGCCGCGGTCTCGCCCGAGAGCATCACCGCGTCGCTGCCGTCGAAGATCGCGTTGGCCACATCGCTGGCCTCCGCGCGCGTCGGCCGCGGATTGTGCATCATCGACTCCAGCATCTGCGTGGCCGTGATCACGGGGCGGCCGAGCGCGTTGCAACGCCGGATGATGCGTTTCTGCAGGCGCGGCAGTCGTTCAGGCGGCAGCTCGACGCCGAGATCCCCACGCGCGACCATGATCCCGTCAGATGCCTCGATGATTTCGTCGAGAGCGTCGATGGCTTGCGGCTTCTCGATCTTGGCGATGACCGGCAGTTCCTGACCCAATTCCTTGAGGGCGGAACGCAACTCGTGGATGTCATCGGGGCTGCGCACGAAGCTGAGCGCGACCCAGTCGATCCCGAGCGAGAGGCAGACCTCGACGTCGGCGCGGTCCTTCGCGCTGAATGCCGGCGCCGACAGACCGCGACCGGGCACGTTGATCCCCTTGCGCGAGCGCAGCTGACCACCCACGACAATGCGTGTCGTCACCTCGTCGCCGTTGACGGACTGGACCACGAGTTCGAGCAGCCCGTCATCGAGCAGCAGCGAATCGCCGACACTGACATCCCGGGCCAGTCCCGCATAACTGCACGAGACGCGAGAGGCGTCGCCCATGAATTGGCCCGGGGCGATCACCAACTCGGAACCGGTCTGCAGGTGACAGTCCGACGCCATCTCGCCGACGCGGATCTTCGGACCGCGCAGATCCAGGAGAATCGCGACGTTGCGCTCCAGGTCTGCTGCGACTTCGCGAATACGGGGGATGATCTGGCGGAAGAACTCCGGGTCGGCGTGGCTGGCATTGAGGCGGACCACGTCCACGCCGGCGGCGATCAGGTCACGCAGCACAACAGGCTCGCAGCTGGCCGGACCTACCGTGGCCACGATCCGTGTGCGTCGATCGAGCTTTGGCACGGTGCTGCTCCTAGTAGCGGGGAACGGCGGGGTCGACGTGATCGGACCAGCGATCGATCCCGCCCACAATATTGCGCGCATGCCGGTAGCCGCTGGAGCGCAGGAACTGTACGGCCTGCATACTGCGCGCACCATGGTGGCAGAGCACGGCGTACTCGCGTTCGTGATCGAGTTCGGCGACGCGTACGGGCAGAAGGTGCAGCGGGATGTGCACCGAGTCCAGCGACAGTGCGGCCAGTTCAAGTTCCTCGGTCAGGCGCACGTCGAGCACCTGCGGGGCGTTGCCGTCCTGAGCGCGTTGGGCCAGCTCGTCTACTGCGATGGAAAAAGGGAGGTCTTCTGTAGTTGAGACCTGTTCGCAAGTATCGGCGACGCGTTCTGGCGCCTCGATGGTCGGCGCCTCCCCGCATACGGCACAGTCGACGTCGCGCGCGATCGCGACCTCCGTGAAGCGCGCGGCCAGTGCGTCGAAACGCAACAGGCGGCCAAGCAGCGGCTCGCCGATGCCGGCGATGATCTTGATTGCTTCTGTCGCCTGCAGCACGCCGATGGTGCCGGGCAGGACACCAAGCACGCCGGCCTCCGCGCAACCGGGCACTGAGCCGGCGGGAGGAGGTTCGGGAAAGAGGCAGCGGTAGCAGGGTCCTTCTTCATACGCGAGGACTGTGACCAGTCCCTGGAATCCCTGCACGGCACCATGCACGTTGGGGATGCCGGCCAGGGCGCAGGCATCGTTGACGGCGTAGCGGGCGGTGAAGTTATCGGTGCCGTCGAGCACGACGTCGTGCCCCCGGACCATCTCCAGAGCGTTCGAAGCATCGAGTGGACCCTCGATACGGTCGATCCGGATGTCGGGATTCAATGCAGTGAGGCGCTCGATGGCTGCGTCCAGTTTCGGGCGTCCCACGTCAGGCTCACCATAGAGCACCTGACGCTGCAGGTTGCTGCGGTCGACCTCGTCGAATTCCACCAGCGAGAGGCGCCCCACTCCTGCCGCAGCCAGGTAGAGCGCGGCCGGTGAGCCAAGACCACCCAGACCCACCAGCAGGACGCTGGCGCGGGCCAGGCGGGCCTGCCCTTCCTCCCCGAATCCGGGCAGGATGAGCTGGCGCGCATAGCGCTGCCGCAGCCGCTCATCGAGTATTTCGGCGTCGCCCATGATTTTCTGTGGTCTTCCGTGTTCTGCAGAGGACGGGTCCGGACGGTGGCAGATTAGTTCAGCCCGGCCCGATCAACAACGGCTGCCCGGCAGCCGCGGCACAGACAAAGTGAACGGGCGCCCCCTCAGGAGCGCCCGTCGATCATCGCAGGGTGAAGGCCCGCTCAGGAGCAGCCGCTCATGAACACCCGCTGGTCCCGCCACAATTCCCGCAACGGAAGCAGGCTCCGTTCGGGATCATCGAGGAACCGCAGTCCGAGCAGACCGGCGCATCGGCCAGGCTCATGGCCGACGGACCCTGTCCCCCATTGCCGTTAGTCTGGACCGCAGCCGCGCCGGCACTGCGCGGCGCATCCTTCATGGAACGACCTGCCGCGGCCTGACCAGCCTGCTTCTCCGACCCGGCCCGCGGTCCGATCCCGGCCAGCTTCTCGAACTCGAAGGCCCCGCCGCCGAAGTCCTGCGGCTGGTCGGCCGGCTTGCCACCGAGGAACTTGATCTCCATCCAGCGGAAGATGTAGTCCATGATCGACTTGGCCGTGGGCACCTCGGGATTGGTGGTGAAGCCCGAGGGCTCGAAGCGGCTGTTGCTGAACTTCTTGCACAGCACTTCCAGCGGCACCTGGTACTGCAGCATGATCGACACCGCCGTGGCGAAGCTGTCCATCAGGCCACTGATCACCGAGCCTTCCTTGGCCATGCGCACGAAGAGCTCACCGGGCGTGCCGTCCTGGAAGAGGCCGACGGTGAGGTAACCCTCGTGCCCGGCAATCGAGAACTTGTGCGTGAGCGCCTGGCGCTCGTCCGGCAGGCGACGGCGCTGCGGGCCGCCGGACTCGGCGACGGTCTTGCGTACGTTGTCGTCGCTCTTGGAGCGGCTGGTGTTCATTGGCTGGATCTTC
>Ga0164313_10001163_pt1 | contig 23038 bp, 24 predicted proteins | sample GuaBasSedimGuay4_FD_113735 | JGI IMG/M metagenome (GOLD analysis project Ga0164313, IMG submission 113735) | Subseafloor sediment microbial communities from Guaymas Basin, Gulf of California, Mexico - Guay4, Core 4569-4, 0-3 cm | ecosystem: Environmental > Aquatic > Marine > Hydrothermal vents... | reverse complement strand
GAGGGCATCGATTGTCTTGCCGGTGCCGATGCAATCCTGGTACCCGGTGGTTTTGGGGAGCGTGGTTTTGAAGGCAAGGTAACGGCTATTCGTCATGCCAGGGAAAACAGGATTCCCTACCTGGGCATTTGTTTTGGTATGCAGGCTGCGGTGGTCGAGTATGCCCGTAATGTATGTGGTCTCGAGGATGCCAACAGCACTGAAATCAACCCTGAGACAAGTGCGCCGGTCATCGGTCTGATCACAGAATGGCTGGATGCATCCGGTTCTGTTGAGAAACGTTCGGAACAGTCGGACCTTGGTGGAACCATGCGTCTTGGTGGCCAGCGCTGCCGCTTACGTTCCGACTCCCTGGCGCGTGAGCTATATGGTCGCGATGTCATCACCGAGCGCCATCGTCACCGCTATGAATTCAACAATCATTATCGCGATATCATGAAGAAGAACGGCATGTTGCTGTCCGGTCATTCAATGGATGAGACCCTGGTTGAAATTATTGAAATTCCTGGGCACCCCTGGTTTCTGGGGTGTCAGTTCCACCCTGAATTCACTTCCTCGCCACGTGATGGACATCCCCTGTTTACCGGCTTTATCGAGGCAGCATTAAAAGCACAACAGGGTGCGTTGCCAGCAGAAGTGGCCAGCTTGTGAGGTTATGTGGATTTGAAGCAGGTCTGGATCAACCATTTTTTCTGATTGCCGGTCCCTGTGCAATTGAATCCGAACAACTCGCGTTGGACACGGCTTTTGAATTAAAAAATATTACCGAACGCCTGGGCATACCATTCATTTACAAGTCCTCGTTTGACAAGGCCAACCGCTCGTCCATCAACAGTTATCGCGGTCCCGGTATGGAAGAAGGTCTGCGGATTTTACAGAAAGTCAAACTGGAGGTCGGTGTGCCGGTATTGACGGATGTTCACGAGGACACGGATATCCAGGCGGTAACAGAGGTCGTAGATGTTCTGCAGACACCTGCATTTTTATGTCGCCAGACGAATTACATTACCCGTGTTGCGGCTTCCGGCTTGCCGGTCAATATCAAGAAAGGCCAGTTCCTTTCGCCCTGGGAAATGAAAAACGTATCCGATAAGGCTAAAAGCACTGGAAACAAGCAGATCATGGTCTGTGAGCGCGGCGCTTCATTCGGTTATAACAACCTGGTTTCGGATATGCGTTCGCTGGCTGTCATGAGAGATACAGATTGCCCGGTTGTCTTTGATGGCACGCACTCAGTGCAATTGCCGGGTGGTCACGGCGACTCATCCGGCGGACAGCGTGAATTTATCCCGGTGTTGGCACGTGCTGCAGTTGCCGTGGGTATTTCCGGTCTTTTCATGGAAACCCACCCGGATCCTGCCAATGCTAAAAGTGACGGCCCGAATGCATGGCCACTGGATCAAATGGAGGCACTTTTACAAACACTCAAGAACCTGGACGATGCCGTCAAGGCCGGCCCGTTTCTGGAACAAACCATTTTCGATACATCAATCTGAACACTAGAGAGAAGCAGTTTTATGACCCGTATTAAATCGGTACACGCCCGTCAAATCCTCGATTCAAGAGGCAACCCCACGCTTGAGGCAGAGGTGTGGTTGGAATCCGGCGCATTTGGACGGGCCGCAGTGCCTTCCGGTGCGTCCACCGGTGCCCGTGAAGCCATTGAGTTACGCGACAAGAACCCGGAAAGGTACGGTGGCAAGGGCGTATTGAACGCGGTCGCCAATGTGAATGGTGAGATCGCATCAACACTCATGGATCTGGACGCCAGTACGCAGGGGGCGGTTGACGAGTTGTTAATTCAACTTGATGGGACTGATAACAAATCCAGGCTGGGCGCCAATGCCCTTTTGGGAGTTTCTCTGGCAAATGCACATGCCATGGCTGCCCACCACCATCAGCCGCTGTGGTCCTGGTTAAGTAGTGGCTCTGCCACCGAATTACCCGTACCCATGATGAATATCGTGAATGGCGGTGCCCATGCTGACAACAGTGTGGATATTCAGGAATTCATGATTTTGCCCGTGGGCGTGAGCACTTTTTCCGAAGCACTGCGTTGCGGCACGGAGGTATTTCATGCGTTGAAAAGTGTTATTGGGGGACGGGGACTTTCAACCGCGGTGGGTGATGAGGGTGGTTTTGCACCGGATCTTCCATCCAATGAAGCCGCGATTGAAGCGATACTTGAAGCGATTGACATGGCGGGTTATTCAGTGGGAAGGGATGTATACCTGGGGCTGGATGCCGCGGCTTCGGAATTTTATCGCGATGGTCTTTATCATTTTGAATCGGAGAACCGTTCGTTTACATCAGCAGAATTTGCTGAATACCTCGATGGATGGTTACGGCAGTATCCCATCATTACGATCGAGGATGGATTGGCGGAAGATGACTGGGATGGCTGGGCCATTCACTCACAGCTATCGGGTGGAAAATGCCAATTGGTTGGCGATGATCTATTCGTGACCAATACGGAAATTTTCTCACACGGCATTGAGCGGAACATCGCCAATGCAATCCTGATCAAGCTGAACCAGATCGGCACGCTGACAGAAACCCTCAATGCCATCAACATGGCTGCTGAAGCAGGCTATGCTGCTGTTATCTCGCACCGGTCCGGTGAGACAGAGGACACGACCATTGCGGATCTGGCTGTCGCCAGTTCAGCAACCCAGATTAAAACCGGTTCCCTGTGCCGCTCGGATCGGGTCGCCAAGTACAATCAATTGCTGCGCATCGAAGAGGCCCTGGGTGGAAATGCCCGTTATGCGGGTGCCGGCGCAATCAAGAACCTGGGATCATGAACAAGCCATGCGTGCAGTTACGCTGATACTGGTAGTTTTGTTTGTACTGCTCCAATTCAAGTTGTGGTTGGGGGAGGGCGGCTTCACGGAAGTAGCACGTCTTGAAACCCGGGTTGAGGAACAGCGAGGTCAGAATGACGACCTGTTGCAACGCAACGCAGAGTTACAGGCCGAAGTAGAGGACTTGCGAGAACGACTGGGTGCAGTGGAAGAAAGGGCGCGAAACGAGCTGGGTCTGATCAAACCGGATGAAAAATTCTACCAGGTCGTACCGCCATCTCCCGCCAATAACCAGGTTCATGATAATGGAGGCGAAGGTTAGTGGACACGCAACGGGTTCATGTCTTGATTCCTGCCGCAGGACGCGGCACACGTTTTGGTGGTGCCGTGTTGAAACAATACCTTCCCATTTGTGGGAAAGCAGTATTGGCACATGCCATCAGGGCGTTTCAGTTTCACCCTCTGATCTCCGGTATTACGGTAATTCTGTCTGAAGATGATCAGTTGTTTGAATCTGCAGTAGGTTCGTTATCCACGGTTGTAGAAACTGTTACTGGTGGAGATACACGGGCGCAATCGGTTCGCAACGGACTCCGTTTCATTATGGAAAACCACCCGGATACCGATTGGGCACTGATACATGACGCGGCGCGGCCATGCTTGTCGCCAGGCAGTCTTGACAGGTTACTGGAGCAGGGCTTGCAGTCTCCTGATGGCGCCATATTAGCAATGCCGGTGGGTGATACCCTCAAGTGCGAAGGCGATAAAGGGGAGATTGCAACCACGGTGGACAGGTTCAGGTTATGGGCCGCCCAGACACCGCAGTTATTCCCTGTACGGGCACTGGCAAAGGCCATCGATGCAGCACATAGAGATGCTTGTGAATTAACCGATGAATCCTCTGCAATGGAATACTCCGGGGCCGCACCAAAACTCATCATGGGGTCTGCTGCGAATATCAAGATAACCCATCCGGATGACCTGGCGATCGCTGAAGCCTGGTTACAACGCAAGGATCAGTCTACCTGAGATAATATGAAAACCCGTATCGGACAAGGTATTGATGTACATGCTTTTTGTGGGGGCGATCACCTGATGCTGGGTGGTGTGAAGATACCTCACAGCCAGGCACTGGCGGCCCATTCTGATGGTGACGTTGCTCTGCACGCCCTGTGTGATGCAATGCTGGGTGCGGCGGCACTGGGTGATATTGGCCGGCATTTTCCGCCATCTGACCCACAGTGGGCAGGTGCGGATAGCCGGGACTTACTTCGTAAAGTGGATTTGTTACTTAAACATGACGGCTGGGCAGTGACCAATGCGGATATAACCCTGGTATGTGAGCAGCCAAAAATTACACCCCATGCGTTACAGATGCAGGCTAATATTTCTGCGGATCTCGGTTTGGAGCCCACGGATATCTCTATTAAAGCTACGACCACTGAAGGCCTGGGTTTTTGCGGTCGGCGAGAAGGTATAACAGCGCTCGCGATTGTGCAGATAAAGAGCTGGTAATACGCCTTCCATGATTGAAATACCGGAGTGGTCCTATTTTTTGGGTAAACCGAAGGCAACCGGTATTATCCGTAGTTGCCCGGAAGATTTCGTGGTTGAAGAAATACCCCGAATTCAACCCGAAGGCGAAGGCAGTCACCTGTGGTTATGGGTAGAAAAACGTTCAGCCAACACCGATTGGGTTGCACGGGAACTGGCAAAGGCAATTAATTGCCAGCCGCGTGATGTTGGTTATGCCGGCCTTAAAGACCGCCATGCGGTGACCCGGCAATGGTTCTCCGTGCCGGGTACCGAAACCACGCAGCAGTGCCTGGAAAATACCGAAATTGAAGGCGTGAATATCCTCCAAAGCTGCAAACACACCCGGAAACTGAAACGTGGCACTCTTAACGGTAACCGTTTTCAGTTGAATATCCGTGACCTCAAGGGAGAAGTCGACCTGATGGCACAGCGTCTGGAACAAATCCGGGAAAGCGGTGTACCCAATTATTTTGGACCGCAACGATTTGGTCACCAGGGTCGCAATGTAGAGCAGGGGTTGCACTTGTTGAAAAAGAGAGCTCGTTTGCAGCGCAACAAAAAGAGTATTTACTTGTCTGCCATACGTAGCTTTCTGTTTAACCATGTGTTGGCAGAAAGGGTCCGCAGGAAAGATTGGAATGTCATAATTGAAGGTGACCTGGCCATGCTGGATGGCACACATTCCATTTTCCCTTGTGACATGGCTGATACGGACATTGAAGATCGCTGTAAATGCCTTGATATACATCCAACGGGGCCGATGCCAGGTGAAAATGGTACGCGGCCCACAGGTGAAGCGGCCGAACTGGAGCAGGCGGTACTGCAGAACTGGCCTGAATTGACAGAGGTTTTGAGAGCGCAGCGTGTACAGGCTACCCGCCGGGCACTACGCCTGTATCCTGCGGAGTTTGAGTGGAGCTTTAAAGGCGGTGATCTGGAAATGGCCTTCGTGTTGCCGCCTGGAACTTACGCCACAACTGTTTTAAGGGAACTCATTACATGAGTCATTACAAGCTGAAAGGTACTTCGGGTAGCGTTATTAATCAGTCATTTCCTTTTGGGGATTCAATCGTGTTGGGCTCATCGCCAGAATGCGATGTGCAACTGCGTGATTCAGGCGTATCCGCCCGGCATGCTGAGATATGCCTGGTTGAGGGCAATGCTCTATTGTTGAAAGACCTGGATTCAGAGACAGGTACTTTGGTTAACGGCGAGCCTGTCATTGAAACACTGCTTGGCTCTGGTGATGAAATTCGTATTGGCACATGTCGCTGGATGTTACAGGCGCCGGGTCTGAGGCCGGATCGTATTCTGACTGCTGAGGTGGTTAGCAAGTCCAGGCGCGATTGGCCGCGTGTACTGGTCTGGACGACTTTGGTCGCAAGTGCCGCTGCGGTAGCAGTGCTCAAATGGAAACCGGAGTGGTTGGATTTGCTTCGGTTGGGTTTTTAAAAAAAAATGTCCACAGATTACGCAGATTACACAGATTAGAAGAGCAGACGTATTAAGCCTGTAATTCTGCAAAGTCTGTCATTTTCGCGGGGTATATTGCTCACTGGCGCAACCTCCAGCAGGGTTGTTGATCCCGGTTGACAAGTTTCCGTTTTAATAGCCAGTTCAGGGCATCACCGGCATCACTTTCAAACCAGGCCCGTGCAGAGCCCAGTCTGAAGGTATAACCCCAGCGATTCATATCTTTAAACATCCTTTGCCTGCCAAATCCTTCGATATGATCTGCCAGTAATATCTGCAGATAGCAAACTGCATTTTCCTCATCATAATCACCACCTGCATCGGTATGCAGATCATTACGCCGTTTCTCATCCAGGCACACATAATGGCAGGCTTCATGGAGAAGTGAGTGTAAGGGCGTATCACCCCTGACCAGCAGGTCATTACCGATCAACCCGGCTTCTTCATCACCCCAGAAACTACCAGGTATCTCGCTGCCTGCAGCGATTATTTTGAGAGATAAACCATAATTGCTTAACAAACTGTTCACCGATGCCAATGGGACATCAGCCAGGCGCAATACGTCATCGCTGCTATCGGTCCCGCGGTTGGTGTTTAAAATTGTTTCGTTCATTGACCAGTATCATTAATATGACTATCAGACCATGGGGAAATTACCCGTCTGCGTTATTATGCGTGTGCGGATGACGCTCGCAAACACATTTGGGCCGAAAAGGCAGGATTCTGACAAGCGTTGACAGGCTACAGGGCAATGCATGGACATACTACAAGGTAAATACCGGCCGATAGAACTGTTCCGCTATGCGGGCCTGTTTCTGTGGTTTTGCGCCGGTATCCCAATGCTGTTGATGCCAGTGATTTACCCCCAGCCTCTGATTCTGGAATTGTATATTGCCTGGTTTATGTTGCACGGCTTATTCGGTTTAATGTACTGGAACCTGATGCAGTACCTACCGGAACGTACAAGCATAGGTCATCGCTTATTGTACCTGTCTCTGTTAACCGGAAGTGCATTGGGCATCAGTGTCGTTTCCCAGTCAGCAGTGGGCGGTATATTATTATTGATCGTGTCTGTTTTGCTGCCCTGGATGCTGGCTGTTGTCCCTGCGGTCAGTTGGCTGATAGTACAAAATATTATGCTGGCTGTATTTTTGAGCCGGATACCCGAGGTAAGCCTGAGTGATGCCGCGACGACCGCCGCTTTCTTTCTTGGCATTTCCCTGTTTGCATTTATGAGTTCTGTGGTTGTTTTGCGCCAGAATGCCGCACGTGATGAGTTGCGTCGTGTGAACTCCGAACTACAGGCCACACAGTCGCTGCTGGCAGAAAATACCCGCATTGCAGAGCGTGTTCGTATAGCAAGGGAATTGCATGACCTGGTGGGGCACCACCTGACCGCCCTGACACTGAATCTCGAAGTGGTGACTCATCTTGTTGACGGTAAAGTTCTGGAGCACGTACAACAGGCCCACTCACTGGCCAAGCTGCTGCTGGCCGATGTACGCGAGGTCGTCAGTGATATGCGTCAGGATGACATGGTCAATCTCGCCGACGCCCTGCACACCCTGATCGAAGGGGTTCCAAAGCCAAGGATTCACCTGGATTTTCCCTCCCAGGATGTTATGACCGAACCACAGCGTGCACAGGTTCTGCTACGCTGCGTACAGGAAATGATTACCAACAGTGTTCGTCATGCGCATGCTGAAAATTTGTGGATTCGATTATCCATGGCTAGCGATGGTCTTGCCTTGAGCGCACGAGATGATGGTATCGGTGCCGATAAAGTTGCTGTTGGCAATGGCCTGCTGGGAATGGCCGAGCGTCTGAAACAATTGGATGGTAAGCTGGAAATAGAAGCAGAACCGGGTGCAGGCTTCGCGCTCCATATCTGGCTTCCGACCGAGCTTTAGAAAGAGCTCGAGATTTATCTTGAAGGAGTATTGAAAATGATAAGAGTAATGCTCGTAGACGATCAGAATCTGGTTCGTAAAGGTGTCCGCAGCCTGTTGGAGTTGTCTGATGAAATGGAGGTGATTGCAGAAGCCCCTGATGGTATCGAAGCTATTCGCACGATACCGGAGATCGGGCCGGATGTGGTTTTACTGGATATGCGGATGCCCGGAAAATCCGGGCTTGATGTGTTGCAACAACTGTCTGGTGACGGGACTTTACCACCGACCATCATTCTTACGACATTTGATGATGATGAAATGGTATTGGCCGGTATCAAGGCAGGGGCCAAGGGATATCTGCTCAAGGATGTCAGCCTGGATGAACTCGTTGGTGCCATTAAAACAGTTGCCCAGGGTGGGTCAATGATCAAGCCGGCCGTGTCCCAGCGTTTGTTAAAAGGTCTGGAGAACATGAAGAATGAGTTTTCCAGTCTGGATCGACCGGATCCATTAACTGAACGCGAAACAGAGATACTGCGATTGATGGCAGGTGGATACAGTAACAAGGAAATCGCCAACTCGCTGGGTGTCGCTGAAGGCACGGTCAAAAATCACGTATCCAATATTTTATCCAAGATGGGTGTGCGTGATCGCACACGGGCGGTACTGAAAGCCTTTGAGATGTCGTTGCTTTAAAAAACTACCCTGTAGGAGGCGCGCCTCCTGCAAGGTCGATCTTTCATGAGATTCAGGAATTATTTTTGATCGCGCGCTTTATTTTTGTAACAGGTAAATCCACGATAACTGATAAAGAGGAACAGGCCACCGACACCGAGGAAAGCGGGGTATGACCGTAGGCCAATCACAAGGAAACCCACGCCCATCAGGAGCAGCAACAGGGGCTGAATCTTGCCAGCAGAATTACGTGGCCGCCAGACCGCGGCCAATATTTTTATCAAGTAAATCTATCCTTGTAAATCAGATATGCAGTTAGTATTTATGATGCCTTATCGAGATGATCGAACTGGCGCTTCAAGTCTTCTTTAGGGTTGGTCACAATGCGTTCCAGCGTTTCTACGCGTTCGCGCAATTCATTTTCCAATGCGTTAACTTTAGCATGAAGTTCCTTGATTTCATCAATGGTTTCTTCACTGTGCCTTCTTTTTCCCTTGTCATTGAATATTCCGGCGATAATGCCGGCTACCGAAATTAAAGCGATTGCTGTCCACATGCTCATCGTACTTCCTCCATTGACCTAGTGCTTCTTCAGTGCAATAACTGTGAGTTCAGAGGGTACCAGATGTCCTGGGACAAGGCGTAGGCCGAAGAAAATGGCTCGTCCTTTTTAAGGTCTGCAACGCAGTACCGGGACATCTGGTACCCTCCCTTCGGGCAAGCTGGGAAGTGGCCGTCTGCGGCTTTGCGCCTCTTGACAAGGACCAAGCCATTATCTGCAAGGCGCGCTTTGCAGCCCACCACTTCCCAACTTGCTGAACCCGCAGTTATTGCACTGAAGGAGCACCTTCTTACTATATAGCTTGCGCTATTGTGCTGGTAGTGAAGGAAGTCACAGGACCGGTTCCCCCGGGCGATCACTTCGGCGTATACCTTCGGGCAATGGATCATGATCAGTACCTTCCACGTGATCTTCGAAATGGATTCGCTCCATCAGGTAGCAAAGGCAATCCTGCTGTATCACCCTGCGGTCCAGCGTTAGCATGGATGGCATGATTTCCCGGACTGTTTCGATCTGGCAGCGGTCAAACCTGAAGTACTGTCCAGTCACATCAATACCATCAATATCTGTCGCTATTATTGGTTGTGTGGGGCCACCATTTACATCACCCAGGGAAATCCCCATTGGCAATTCTTCGAAATTCAGCACATCCAGGTTTTCCCTGAATGCCACCTCAGTGGGAACATGACCAAACCCAAACAGAACATCGTCGTGTACACGGACCGTGGCGACCATGTGAAACAAATGTACGTCATCCGCATCCATCGCCGTGGTGGGAATATCGCCAAGGTGCATACATGTTTCCAGGAAACCGATGCTGTGGTCGGTGCCGTGAACTTCGCCGGCCTGTCCGCACTCCAGGGTTGAGGATGGACATATCCTGGATAATGATAGTGACTGGGTTCCCTTCGGCATGGTGAAATACACCACTTTTGAAGAAAAATAAGAGGCCAGACGAAGAAACTCGGGACGGATGCGGTTTATCGCTGCATAATGAGGGTTCAGGCCGGTGTTGTTATGAAAGTCGACGGCGGCTATCGGGGATAGCGAACGTACACGTTCGGTCACTTGCTGGAACAATTTTCCGGTATCGCTGTCATCATGATTACCGCCCGGCCAGCAACGGTTGTAATCGAGTTGGTCATCAAGCCTGCGTAAACTATGTTTTGCAGCCTGTGTGTTACCGATCAGTATGGATAATGAGCGGGGTAGTTGATCATATTCGTAATGGCTCTTTAGTAGTCTCCGTATGGCTTCCCAGCCGGTGACTTCATTGCCGTGTTGCAAAACGGTGACAAAAAGGGGTTGCGGGTTTTTACCTTCCAGGTGGATTAGCGCTGGACCGTCCAGCACATGATGTAATGCCGAGGCGGAGCGTTCCAGCAAACCGGAAGGAATATGATCGAATTCTGTCAGTTTCACTTTGGAAGAATACTGCCTTCAAAACGATTAACGATACAGGCAAACAGGCGGGTGGGATATAGCAAGCTTGAAATTATTTCCGGGGACCGGTAAATAGTAGCTTGAGGGGCTTGGCTGGAATTATTGGCCGTGACTGTCAATCAGAAAAATAATTGGAATACTCCATGATCGAAGCAAATTCATTGTGTAAATCCTATGGCGCTTTCAAAGCAGTAGAAAATTTAAGTTTCACTGTTGAAGCAGGGCAGATACTGGGTTTTCTGGGGCCAAATGGTGCAGGCAAGTCCACCACCATGAAAATGTTGACAGGATTTCTTACTCCGACATCCGGGACAGCGTTGATCAATGGTGTCGATGTGGTGGAGGACTCCGTATCAGCACGTAAGAGTATCGGCTATTTGCCTGAGGGTGCACCGAGTTATGGGGAAATGACGGTGCAGCAGTTTTTAAGTTTCATTGCCCGTGCCAGGCAAATAGAAAAGAGTGATGTGTCAGCCAGCGTTGACACGGCGCTTGAAAAACTAAACCTGAGGCAAGTGAAACACCAGACCATCGAAACCCTGTCAAAAGGTTTCAAGCGACGTGTGGGATTGGCACAGGCGATCATTCATGATCCGCAGATCCTGATACTGGATGAGCCAACGGATGGTCTGGACCCTAATCAGAAACGTGAAGTGCGCGGGCTGATCAGGGACATGGCAAAAGATAAAATTATCATTATCTCGACCCATATTCTGGAAGAAGTAGCTGCCGTTTGTAATCGTGTAATGATCATAGCAGAGGGTAAGTTACTGGCAGATGATTCCCCACAAGGCTTGATTGCCCGTTCGCGTTATCACAATGCAATCACCCTGGTGGTAGAGCAGGCAGAGAAAGCTGCCAGTGTCTTGAGCGAGTTACCCCAGGTAGCAAAAGCGGAACTCAATGAAGGTGAATTAACCCTGTTCCCGACTGCGGAGAAAGGTCTGCTGGAGGCGGTGACTGCTGCGCTCAACGAGAATCAGTGGCGGGTGTCGGCGTTGAGGCTTGAAGCAGGAAGGCTGGATGAGGTCTTCCATAGTATTACTCGCAGGGGGGCATCAGCATGAGCGGTGCGACCAATGTAATGCGCAGGGAGTTGGCCGGCTATTTCGCGACACCTGTAGCCTATGTGTTCCTTGTTATTTTCCTGGTGATGACAGGAATATTTACCTTCTACCTGGGTAATTTCTATGAGCGCGGAATTGCGAACCTGGATCCGTTCTTCCGGTTCCATCCATGGCTTTACCTGTTTTTGGTACCGGCAATTTCCATGCGTCTATGGGCAGAGGAAAGGCGTTCCGGCACCATAGAGCTATTGTTTACCTTGCCCATCACGACCACCCAGGCAGTTTTGGGCAAATTTCTTGCAGCCTGGTCGTTTATCGGCCTGGCGCTGGTTTTGACACTACCGATGTGGATAACGGTGAACTACCTTGGCGCACCGGATAATGGTGTGATTCTGGCAGGATATTTCGGCAGTTGGTTGATGGCTGGAAGTTTCCTGGCAATTGGATCCTGCATGTCGGCACTGACAAGTAACCAGGTGGTGGCGTTTATCCTGGGTATCGTTGTGTGCTTCCTGTTTTTGCTGAGTGGCTTGCCCATGGTGATGAACCTGTTCAATGGCTGGGCACCGCAAATCATACTGGATGGCATTGCGAGTCTCAGTTTCCTCAAGCATTTTGCGGATATTTCAAAAGGTGTCATTGATTTACGTGACCTGGTTTATTTTGCACTGGTGACAGGTTTCTGGCTGGCTGCCAATGTTCTGATTCTTGATATGAAAAAGGCCAACTGATGGAACAAAATAATCGTTCAATTTTTTCGGTGGGTACTTTGGTGTTGATGGCCATTCTATTTGTGACCTTGACGATTTTGTCCTCTGTGTTTCTGAAGGGAGTACGTTTTGACCTGACTGAAAATAGTTTGTATACGCTTAGCGATGGTACCCTCAATATCCTGGAAAATATGGATGAACCGGTCAAGCTGTATCTCTATTTTTCCGAAGATGTCAGCCGTGAATTACCCCAGTTTCGCAGTTATGCACGTTGGGCCGGCGAAGTGCTGGAAGAGTTTGCAGAGCACAGCAAGGGGAAACTGACATTGCAAAGGATTGACCCGGTACCATTTTCTCCACAAGAAGATCAGGCTGCACAATACGGTTTGCAGGGCGTACCGGTGGGAACCGCCGGTGACATGCTCTATTTCGGCCTGGTAGGCACCAATTCTCTTGATGGGTTGCAGATGATGCCTTTTCTTCAACCGGAAAAGGAGAGGTTTCTGGAATATGACCTTGCCAGGATTGTCAGTTCATTATCACACCCCACACATAAAAAAGTTGGCTTGATTTCAGCTTTGGATATGCAACCGGGTTTTGATCCTGCGACACAAAGCGTACGTGAGGCCTGGGTTATTCATCAACAACTCAACCAGCTTTTCGAACTGCAGGATATAGCTCCGGATACAGCTCTGTTACCGGATGATCTGGAATTGCTGGTGCTGGTTCACCCAAAGGACCTCGGCGAGAACATGCTGTACCAGGTTGACCAGTTCGTCCTGCGGGGCGGTCGTGCACTGGTATTCATGGATCCGCTGGCTGAAGCCGATTTGGGTGGTGACCCTAACGACCCCATGGCCAGGATGAATGCCGGTGGCAGTTCTTCGCTGGGGCCGTTATTGCAGGCCTGGGGAGTTGATTTTGATACTGATCGGGTCATCGGTGATCTTGCTTATGCATTACAGGTGAGTATTGCACAGGGTCAGCCGCCGGTGCGCCACCTGGGCATTCTATCGGTCCAGGCCGATGGTATGAATAATACCGATGTTGCCAGTGCTGACCTCCAGTCGGTGAATTTTTCATCTGTGGGTTGGCTGGCTCCGTTTGATGGCGCTGATACAATATTTGAACCACTGGTGGAAAGCAGCGAGAACGCGGCGCCCATAGATTCGGCACGCCTGCGGTTTCTATCCAACCCGCAGGATCTTTTCAGTGGTTTCCAGCCCTCGGGTGACAGGTATGCATTGGCAGCACGCATCACTGGTCAGGCTATATCAGCATTTGCACAGCCACCTGAAGGATTCCCTCTGATGGGGCATATTACAGCATCGGGTGACAAGGGCATCAACGTGGTTCTGTTTGCTGATACCGATTTGCTGACTGATCGTTTGTGGGTTCAAAAACAAAATTTTCTTGGCCAGATGATTGTTAATTCCTTCGCAGATAATGGCACACTGGTGGCAAATATTGCTGACCAGTTACTGGGCAGTTCTGATTTGATCGGTATACGTGCACGCGCCGCGACCAACCGGCCTTTTGATCGTGTGGATGCCTTGAGACTGTCTGCCGAGACTCAATTCCGTGATACTGAAGAACGCTTACAGGCAGAACTCGAGGAGACCGAACTCACGCTGTCTGAAATGCAATCAGTCAGAAGTGATGGGGAATTGACGGTATTGACACCTGAACAAACCGAAGAGGTGCAACGTTTCGTAGACCGGAAACTACAGATACGAAGTCAATTGCGCCAGGTGCAGCATGATCTGTCGAGGGACATTGAGGCACTGGGTATGCGGCTCAAATTTATCAATATCGTTTTGGTACCGGTGTTGATCATCATTGCGGCGCTGGTCTTCGGCCGGGTGCGGCGCATGCGACGGGAGCGTATTGGCCAATGAAGCGCAGCTTTCTTTACCTCATCGTCCTGACCGCGCTGGCCCTGTTGCTCTTATGGATGTTGACTGCCAAAAATGATCCAGCGAAAAATTCTGTTTCCAGTACTTTGTTGCTACCGGATATTTCCAGACAAATCAATAATGTAAGTCGTGTAGAGATTGTGTCTGCCGGTAATAATACAATAGCAACAATGGTGAAAATCGAAAATCGCTGGCAGCTTGAGCAAATGCGTGGATATCATGCGGACTGGTCAAGACTACAGACCTTGCTTGCAGCCCTGGCCCAGGCCAGTGTGCTTGAGCCAAAGACTGATAACCCGGAATATTATGCCCGTCTGGGTGTTGAGAATATCACTGCTGAGGATGCAGGCGGTGTATTGGTCAGACTCAGCACCGGTGATCGAACAACCGGTGTCCTGATTGGTCACCAGGCCCAGGGCAGGCCAGGACAATATGTGCGTTTGCAACATTCAGTGGCCAGCGCACTGGTGGATCGAAGGCTGGATGTATCTACCCGGCTATTGGATTGGGCAGACTCCGGAATCGTGGACATAAGCGCATCGGAAGTTGCCGAAGTTGAGATTATTCACCCCCGGGGTAAAAGCTTATTGGTGACAAGAATTTCTGCGGACCAGACGGATTTTGATCTTGTAGGTTTGCCGCAGGACCGGGAGATCAAAAACAGCTGGGCAGTGAACTCCATAGGCTCTGTTTTATCCATGCTGAATTTTGAATCGGTTCACCCCGCAGGCAATTTTGACTGGAGTGATGCGGTAAAAATGCGTTTGTTGATGTTCTCAGGTATGGAAATCATGGCTGATATGATGGATGCTGGGGGTGAGTACTTACTCAGGTTGCACGCGGATTATCCAGCGGCAAATATTGTTGACACTCAACTTGAAGGTGATGGAATCACCGATGAACAAAGGAGTATTGAACTCCAGGCGGTGGATGATGTTATGAAAAGTGCTGAGGATATCAATCAAAAGGTGGTTGGCTGGGTATATGGCATCAGTAAACAAAAATTTGATGTGATGGTGAATAAACAGGAAAACCTGCTTAAACCCCTGGAGCCACAATGAATGCTTCCGCACGTGGTATTGCTCTTGTGGGAACGTTTTTATCCCTTTCAGCTGTTTTCCTGGCAGCATTGGGTGCCCACCTTATCAACATGAACGGGCTGGCTGATATTTGGCAAACAGCCTCGATGGTCCACATGTTTAATGCAGCCGCCCTGATCGGCCTGGCGGCATTGCTTGGTGTTCGGGACTCAGGTATTTTGAAGTGGGGTGCATGGCTGATCGCAATGGGTACTGCTTTATTTTGCGGCAGTATCTATATGCACGTCATAAGCGGGCAGCTGGTTTCAGGAGTGGCCCCTGCAGGCGGGCTTCTGATGATCAGTGGCTGGTCTCTTGCGGTATTGGCATTTCTGCGTAAAACATGAGCCGTTTGCGATACAGCCGTAAGCAAGCCGTCGGTACGCTCAAGTCAAACTGTCAGCATATGGCAGGTCTGATCCAGGCCAAGGGCCGGTTCAGTTTGCAGGTCAAAGGAAACACTGACCTGTTTATCTCACTTGCCAGTTCCATCGCTTACCAGCAATTATCCGGTAAAGCGGCGGCGACCATCTATGGCCGTTTTGAGGCCCTGTTTGAAAACAATACCCCCGTTGCATCCGAGGCAGTCAATCTTTCTGTAAAGACCTTGCGTTCGGTCGGCCTGTCCAATAATAAGGCCCTGTCGATCATCGATCTTGCCGAACACAGTTGCTCCGGCAGTCTGCCAAATGTCAGGAAAATGGCATCACTGGATGACCAGGCGATCATCGAAAACCTCTGCCGGGTGCGGGGTATCGGACCCTGGACTGCGCAGATGCACCTGATATTTTCACTTGGTCGTCCCGATGTAATGCCGGCAACCGATCTTGGCATTCAGAAAGGTGTTCAAATGACCTACTCTCTACCGGAATTACCCGATCCAGGACAGGTTTTGGATTTGACCTTGCACCTTGCACCCTATCGTTCCGTTGCCAGTTGGTATTTCTGGCGTGCGGCAGATGATTGATCGGGGTGAATCGAGACAGGTGGCCTGTTTGCTTGAATAAATCGGTAAAATCCCTCATGTTTGTTCATTCGATAACGTTCACGGGCATCCAAAAATGAACCTGTTAGACTATTTTATACTCCAGCATTGCCAGATTTCTCTGTTGAGAGGGGAGCTTTTGCGTGTTTCCCGTGACGGTGCCATGCAGGATGCCAAGGTAGAAATGAACCTGACGCCCCGGTTGATGGAAATGGATTCAGGCGACAAGTTGCCGTCCTACCAGGTCAGTGCGCGCCTGGTCTGTATTGGTGGTGCCGGTGATGATTCCGGACCTGCATTTAAAGCAAAAGTGGGTATCGAAACCGTATACCAGCAAACTTCCGGCGAACCGCTGGATATATCCGGATTCACCTCTCACCATGCCAGCCTGGCACGGCAGATTTACCCATTACTGGCACAGGAATTACGTGGTTTGCTGACGCGTATGGGTCTCACCAATATTCAGCTGCCTTTTGATTTGAACCCCGATTCACAAAAAATCAGTGTGTCTCCGGAGGAAATTTCAGATCGGGTGCATTGAAAAAGCGTCTGGACAGATGGAAAGCAAATGAAAACGATAGTTGTCAACAAAAGAGAGAATGAGGGCGTTCCATTTTTACGTGGAATCCTGATCCGTAGCCTGCTGGATGCCGGCCTTTCATTTGAGGATGCATACAAAATGGCGACTACGGTTCGCGATGAACTGGCCAGCACCAAAAGTATTAGTTCGGAGGAATTGCAACAGCAGGTTTCCCTGCATCTCAAAGAGCTGATTGATAAGGAAGCCCTGGAACAATATATCTCGCCTTCAGTGACCCCGTCCAGAATACTGGTCAGCTATCCTGGCGGAACACAAAGTGCATTTTCACGTGCCCGGCACACAAGATACCTGCAATCCACAGGACTGAAGGAAGAAAAAGCTGAACATATAACGGAGTTGATTTTTGCCCAGTTGATTGCGGCGGGCATTACATCCATTTCAACCCGTGAACTCGGCTTTCTTACCTACCGATGCGTACAGCAGGAAGTCGGTAAAAAATCTGCAAAGCGTTACCTGGTATGGTCGGAATACCAAAATAGCAACAGGCCTTTGGTCTTGCTGATCGGCGGCACTGTGGCGGCTGGGAAAAGCACTATCGCCACTGAAATTGCCCATCTTCTGGAAATTGTCCGGATTCAGTCAACCGATATGTTACGGGAAGTCATGCGGATGATGGTTCCCGAGCGTCTGTTGCCTGTATTACATACGTCATCTTTCAACGCCTGGAAAACATTGCCGATTCAGGATAAGAAAGATCGTGATTGGGACCAGTTGGTCGCAGAAGGCTATCGCAGTCAGGCTGAACTTCTGGCAGTGCCCTGTGAAGCAATATTGCAACGCGCGGTAGCGGAAAGTGTGCCCGTCATCCTGGAGGGGGTTCACGTACATCCGGGTCTGCTGAAGGATGCTCTCGATGATTCAAATATTATCAAGGTTCATGTGGTGTTGGCAGTCCTCAAATCAAAGAAACTCAAATCGCGCTTGCTTGGAAGGGGTACAGAAGTGCCTCAAAGGAGAGCAGAAAGGTACCTGAACAGTCTGGATGCCATTTGGAGCCTGCAGTCTTACCTGTTATCCGAAGCAGATCGCTACGACGTACCTATCGTTACCACCGAGGACAGGGAAAAATCCCTCCTGCAAATCATCCAGCAGGTTAATGTGGAACTGGCCAGGCACTTCACCGGCTCCGCAGCCCTGGTATTTGGTCTGACGGCAGACGAATTGGGGCAAGGGGTTGAAACAGCTCCCTGGCAACAAACTGTAGCCTTGCTACGTGGTTAACCCTCTTCCGCATAGAAAATGTGTTTTGCTCATCATCGATGGGCTGGGTGATTTACCCGTGCCAGAGTTAGATGGTAAAACCCCACTGGAAGCCGCCAATACGCCGAAGCTCGATCAGCTGGCGACCGCAGGCCAGTATGGCCTGGTAGACCCTATAACACCGGGTGAAATTCCCCATACCCACTCGGGTACAGGTATGTTAATGGGCCTTTTCCCGGAGCAGGTTGAGCGTTTGAATCGTGGCCCGGTGGAAGCCGCCGGGGCGGGACGGGTGCTGGCACCAGGAGATATAGCGGTACGTACCAATTTCGCCACCATTGAACGCCGGAACGGTAAACTCCTGATAACAGACCGCAGGGCAGGAAGAATTACCGTCGGTACTGATGAACTGGCAACTTTACTGACGGATATTGATCTCGGTGATGGCATCCGTGGCAGCCTTTTATCAACCGACCAGCATCGTGGTGTACTGGTGCTTGCAGGCTCGGGTCTGAATGCCTCAATCAGTGATACGGACCCTCGCGACAGTACCGTGCCCGCCACTTTGGAAGCTTGCCGGCCATTGGTTCCGGAGGCGGAATTGACGGCGGCTAAAATCAATCGATTTATCAATGAAGCACAGCGGCGGTTAGTTGATCACCCGGTTAATATTGCCCGGGCACGTGACGGTAAGCCATGTGCCAGTGGAATTATTACCCGGGGTGCGGGTGCGCAGTTTGGCCTGGATAATATGTTGCAAACTCTCGGTATCAGGGCAGCCATTGTGTCGGGTTGTAACACGGTACTCGGAGTTGGTCGGTTTTTTGGTTTTGATGCGATCACCGACTCCCGCTTCACGGCCACGGTGGAAACTGATTTGCATGCCAAGGTCGCGGCCGCGTGTGCGGCCCTGCGAGATCACGAATTGGTCTATGTCCATTTCAAGGCGCCGGATATCTGCTCGCATGACCGCCAACCACTGCTCAAGCGTGATTTTCTACAACGATTGGATAAGGCCCTGGAACCACTGCTGGACACGGGCTGCGTCATTGCAGTTGCGGCAGACCATACAACCGATAGCAACACGGGCTTTCACACCGCTGACCCGGTTCCTGCATTGATCTATGGGCCGGGCGACAGGCAGGCTGTTGAGCCGGTCAAATTTGGTGAATTCGCTTGTGGAAAAGGGAATATGGGTCGTCAGCCCAGCAGTGAATTCCTGAGTATGGTTTTGCGTACCATGGGTTATCGGGTAGATTGATCCGTAGAACCCCTGATCATTATCCCTATAAAGGCTCGAGAGATCCTTCACTTCTGTCACAAATCTGTCATATTTGACCTGTACTCTTGTTACATATTCAATATATGTAAACGGAGACTTTTATGCTCAAGCTCAATAGTGTGCTGGTTGTTGCTGCTCTTACGATATCAGCTCTTCTTGCTGGCTGTGGTGGTGGTCAAGACCGTCAGGTTATTCAAAACAAGGGCTCTGATACCCTGGTGAATGTTGCCCAGGCCTGGGCCGAAGCTTACCAGTTGGTTGACCCGGCGACAGTCGTGGCCGTTAGCGGCGGTGGTTCTGGAACGGGAATTGCGGCCCTGATCAATGGAACGGTTGATATCGCAAATGCCAGTCGTGCGATGAAGGATAAGGAAATCAAAATGGCCAAAGACGGTGGCCATAACCCTGTACAGCACATTGTTGGCTATGATGCGCTGGCGGTGTATCTGCATGCGGACAACCCTCTTTCGACGATCAGCATCGAACAACTAGCTGAAATCTATGGTGATGGCGGCAGCTTTACCAAATGGACAGATTTAGGTGTGGAGGTACCCGGCTGTAGAGATCAAACCATGGTTGTTGTAAGTCGACAAAATAATTCGGGAACCTTTGCCTATTTCCGTGAAGCGGTGCTTGGGAAAGGAGATTTTCGCCTCGGAACCCGTGATATGCATGGCTCGAAAGATGTTGTCGACCTGGTAGAAAACACACCATGTGCAATTGGTTATAGTGGGCTTGCTTATGCCACTGAGCATGTCAAATTGGCCTGTATTTCTCAAAAGACCGGTGAAGGGTGTGTCAGTCCTTCAGTTGCCACTGCCAGCGACGGCAGTTATCCGGTTGCCCGTCCGTTATTCATGTATACCAATGGTGAGCCAGGTGGATATGTGGGCGAGTACATGAACTGGATCAAGAGTGATACCGGGCAGTGCATCATCCTGGAGAAGGGTTATGCATCTGTTAATGACGTGAATTGTGGCTAATTGTTAGCCTTTGTGTTTGTAGTGCTACGGTTCCGGCTTTTGTCGGAACGGTCTGAAAAGTTGAAGTTACGAGATAAATATTTACCACCAGGATATACCGGGAAGCTGATATGAGTCATTTTGAAGAGCGTATGGAAACAGACCTGCAGATTATTCGTGATCGGGTATGGCAGATCGGTGAAGATGTTGAAGCAGCACTGCACAATGCCAAGAAAATACTGATATTGCAGGATAGTGAACTGGCTTATGCGACGGTGCTGGGAGACGGCCCGATCAACCGGGATACACGTGAGTGTGACCGGCTTTGCCATACGTTCATAGCCCGACACCTTCCCGGTGCCGGGCATTTGCGCGAAATGGCTTCGACCGCCCGTGTCAATGTATCGCTGGAGCGTACAGGTGATTATGCGGTAACCATTTGTCGTGAGGCGCTGCAATTATCGAAGCCACTTTCCGGGCAACTTTCAAGCAGCATGGATGCCATGTTTGACGAGTCCATCTCCATCCTCCTGGAATCTCGAAAGTCGTTTCGTGATGGTAATGCCGAAATGGCGATCGCACTGATGCAGATGGCTGGTCGTGTTCAAGACAGAATGGATGGTGTTTACGAAATTCTGTTTGCTGAAGATGACCGCATGGACGGAGCGACCATGATGGCTATTTTTGTCGTGTTTAATTTACTCAAGCGTGTCGCAGACCAGGCAAAAAATATCTGTGACCAGACTGTTTATGCAGTGAAAGGTATTGCCAAAATCCCAAAGACCTATCGAATATTATTTCTGGATCAACCTGGCTCGGGTGCCGCACAACTGGCCACGGCCATTGGCAGGAAGAATTACCCGGAAAGCGGTTATTTCATGGCAGCTACGCCGGGAGTGAACGATCCGGTCTCAGCGAGCTTGCAGGAGTTTCTGACTGAGACCAGTTTACCGGATGAGGATCTTGTTACAGAGCAACTCGAAGTTATCGAGCATGATCTGGCCGAGTACGTTGTCATCGTGGGTCTGAACGGCAAGGTCGAGGATTACATACCTAAAATGCCCTTCCATTCATCAGCACTTAACTGGGTGCTACCCGATGGTAATGATCTCCTTCAGCATTACCGTGTACTGCGTGAGGAAATTCAACAGTTAATGGTGTTGATGGCTGGTGATTCGGCCGGTTGAGCCTCAGCAAATGAACAATAAGCAAATACAGGCTTCTGCGGCTTCCTCTGATTTTGATCGGCTCAATCGTGACTGGTATATAGACAAGGCCGTCCAGGTGCTGGTCTTTCTCGGTGGTATTTCGGCGATTATCTTCATCATCGGAATTTTTGTGTTCATCACCAAGGAAGGTATGGGTTTCCTGGTGGGTGATTTTAGTTTCAAGGAGTTCTTTTTCTCGCAAAATTGGCGGCCAACATCAGAAAACAGGGCTACCTATGGGATTTTGGCCCTGGTGGCGGGCACCGCCAGCGTAACCGGTTTTGCCATGCTGATCGCAATACCTTTTTCCCTTGGGACTGCCATCTTTATTGCCGAGTTTGCAACCGGAAAGACACGCGAGTTCCTCAAGATTACGGTTGAATTGCTCGCGGCCATCCCCTCGGTTGTCTGGGGGTTTATCGGCCTGGCTTTGATGAACCCTTTGATCATAGATGTCTTTAATGTACCAGTGGGATTAAACGTCCTGAATGCCGGCATCATCCTTGGGTTGATGGCAGCGCCGATCATGACATCCATTGCCGAAGATGCTCTGAAAGCGGTGCCCGACCGTTACCGTGAGGCAGCTGAAGCCATGGGTGCAACACGTTGGCAGGTGATCTACAAAGTTGTATTGCCCGCTGCAAAAAACGGATTGCTGGGTGCAGTGCTGCTGGGAGTTGGCCGTGGATTTGGAGAAACCATGGCCGTTTTGATGGCCACGGGTCACGCGATCAATATTCCAACCAGTGTATTTGACTCGGTACGAGCACTGACAGCGACCATCGCCGCTGAACTGGGTGAAACCGCAGTTGGTTCACCACATTACAAGGCGCTGTTCACCATTGGTATTTCCCTGTTCGTCATTACATTTGTTATTAACCTTGTGGCTGACCTGGTCGTGCGCGGCGTGAAGAAAGGGTGAACGGCATGTTTGAAGCAACTCAAATTAATCGTAGAAACCTTGGCCGGCAGAAGATTTTCCAGGTTTTACTGGGTGGAATGACAGCAATTCTGATATTCCCCGTCATTTTGATCATGGGAACACTGATCTATAAAGGTGCACCGGTCATTTCATTTGATTTCCTGTTTACCAGTCCCACCAATGGCATGACTGCAGGTGGTATATTCCCCGCTTTGCTTGGAACCATACTGCTGGTCCTCGTGGCATTGCTCGCATCGGTGCCCCTGGGGGTGGCGGCTGCAATTTACCTGAGTGAGTATGCGCCGGACAACTGGTTCACACGGGCGATCAACCTTGCCATCATTAACCTGGCAGGCGTTCCTTCAATCGTTCATGCCCTGTTCGGTCTCGGTGCATTTGTCATATTCTTTCGCTTTGGCACCAGCATCCTGGCAGCCAGCCTGACACTGGCCATCATGACCTTGCCGGTGGTGATCGTCGCGACACGCGAATCATTGCAGGCAGTGCCTATGGCCTTCCGTGAGGCGTGTTGGAATATGGGTGCAACACGCTGGCAGACCATCCGGCGGATCGTGCTGCCCAATGCGGTCACGGGTATATTGACCGGTGTGATACTGGAGGTTTCCCGCACTGCCGGTGAAACGGCACCGATCATGTTTACCGGTGCGGTATTTTTTCTGCCATTTCTACCCCAGGGTGTGTTTGACCAGACCATGGCACT
>Ga0164313_10001162_pt1 | contig 23044 bp, 17 predicted proteins | sample GuaBasSedimGuay4_FD_113735 | JGI IMG/M metagenome (GOLD analysis project Ga0164313, IMG submission 113735) | Subseafloor sediment microbial communities from Guaymas Basin, Gulf of California, Mexico - Guay4, Core 4569-4, 0-3 cm | ecosystem: Environmental > Aquatic > Marine > Hydrothermal vents... | reverse complement strand
CCGGTTCCGGGACGGCGACGCAGGTCGGCACGCCGTCCGAGAAGACACACCTCTGGTCTCGGCGGTAGTCGTTCGCGTCGACGACGGGCGAGCAGACCGGCCCATCGGCGGAGCCGCACTCGCTGTCCGGATAGACGCAGTGGGCTTCCCGATTGCTACCGGTGGCCATCATCATTCGACAATGTCCCGAGGCGCCGTCGGGGCGCGTGCAGTCCGCATTGCTGGTGCAGCTGACGCGCATGCACTTGTTGACGGCGGCGATGAATCCGGCCGGAACACAGAGGGCGTGGTCTCCGCAGTCTGCATCGCGTTGGCAGTCCGGGTAGCGGCAGGACTGGACGATGCCCGGGTCGTAGCCGGTGGTGCCTCCGCCCGCAAAACCCGCGTGGCATTCGCCGCCCGGCTCCCGATCACAATCCCCGTCGCTCTCGCAGTCGCAGTGGGGCGCGTAGTTGCCGTCCTCGCCGCAGCTCCGGAGACCACGATCGCGGCTCATGATTCGCTCGTTGACGACGCCATCCGGCTGTTCCCAGCGGAGGTACTTGGGGCCGCAGGAGGCCGTCGCAAGGCCCGCGAGCAGCAGGCACGCGCGGAGCGCGAGCGCACGAAGATTGGTGCTTCGAGGGGCCATGGTCGGCGAAGACGAAGAGCGATGCCGGCTATTCACGGGCGCGGCGAGCCTCGAGATTCTCGCTCCGCCCGGTAGACACCACAATGACATCCCGGCTTGTGCCTCGGCGCCGGTTGATCTATCGACGATTGCCGTGAGGATCTGCATTCGTCTGCTCTTGGTTGGGGCACTGGCCTTCGTCGCTCTCGCTTGCGATGAGGGCACTGCTGCCGTCGACGGGGCGATTCCGGACTCCGCCGTGACCGATACGGGCCTAGCGCCCGACGCCACTGCTGGCGATTCGGGCGCTGACGGCCGGACCGATGCCGCCACCGACGCGGCCCGTGATACCGCGGCCGACGCCGCAAGCGACGCCGCCCGAGACGCCGGCAGAGACGCGACCGTTGCACCAACCCCTCAGCGGATTATGTGCATCGGCGACTCCATCACCGAGGCGCGGTTCCAGCACTACGCCTATCGCTACCACCTGTGGCAGCTCATCGTGGCGGACGGCATCGACCACGTGGACTTCGTCGGCAGCAAAGCGGGGACCTATTCGGGCGGCGCTCCGACGGGCGGATGGGACTCGGACCACGACGGCCACTGGGGCGCCAAGGCGGATGAAATCCTCGGCGGCGGCATTCCCTACGGCGGCGTGGGCAGCATCCGGGACTGGGCGCCGGTACACCGCCCGACGGTAGCCCTCATCCAGCTCGGCACCAACGACTGCCGCGGTGGGCAGAGCGGGGCGAGCACCCTCGCCGAAATCGCGAGCATCATCGGCGTACTTCGAGAGAGCGTGCCGAACGTGACCGTCCTGGTCGCCCAGGTCATTCAATCGCGGCAGGCGCCGCTCAATACGTGCCTCGCGTCGCTCAACGCCGCGATGCCGGACTGGGCGGCGGCTAGGTCTACCGCCACGTCTCCGGTCGTCATCGTGGACCAGTGGTCGGCCCTCGACCCCAGCACCGACCTCGAAGACGACTACCATACGAACGAATCCGGAGGCTCGAAGATGGCCGCCCGCTGGTACGCGACGCTCCGAGACTACCTATAGCTCGTGCACCGGGCCCCTCGTCACAGGCACAGACGCTCGACGCGGAACCGCACACCACCGCTGTTGTCGGTGCAGGCGCTGTCGCGTTTCGCGCAGACGAGGGTGCCGCCCGCGAAGTCGACGTCTTCGCTGGTCGACATCAGGGCGGAGAAGGCCGTCGTGGCGTTGGCGTAGTAAATGCCGCTGGGCGTGGCGACGGTCGGCACCGAGAGGTTGGTGCATTCGATGCGGTAGTACCAACCGCGCGTCGGCGGGGACCAAGTGCTCCATACGGTGCCGCCACTGTTGACGGCGGTGACCCGGTAGCGGCCCATGGGCAGGTCCGCCGTCACCTGCCGCGAGCCGTCGGTCGAGCAATCGGTAGACCAGTCGATGTAGATTTCTTCCGAGAGCGCGCAGCGCCCCGATACACAGCGCCCCCGAGCGCAGTCGCCATCCGCCACGCACCCCTCGCACTCGGCGCACGGAGAACAGGCACCGCCGCAGTCGACGTCCGTCTCGTCGCCGTTGCGCACGCCGTCGTCACAGGCTGAAGCGAGGCATAGTCCGTCGTCACCGCAAAAGCGCGATACGCAGTCGCGACCGCTATTGCACCCGTCACCCGCCACACAGAGCGAGCAGTCACCGCCGCAGTCGAGGTCGGACTCGGTCCCGTTCTGGGCGCCGTCCTCGCAGGAGGGGTCGACACAGGCGTTGTCCAAGCATTGGCCGCCGATGCATTCGGACGGAGTCCGGCAAGCCTGGCCATCTCGGCATTGTGGGCACGAGCCACCGCAATCCACGTCCGATTCGTCGCGGTTCAAGAGGCCGTCCGTGCACGACGGGCCGCTGCTATCGACGGGGCCCCCGGAGTCGGCCACCGCCGTGTCGGGCCGAGTGTCAGGCTCCGCATCGGAGACGGAAGCGTCAGCGCCAAAGCCGGTCTCCCCCCCGCACCCCGCGACGAACGCCAAGAAGCAAGCGACGCAAGCAAGGCGATTCATCCCGTAGAGGATAACTCAGATGAACGAGGGGCGCCGCACTTCCCGATTCCCAAGTCCTTCGGTAGGGTGCGGCCGCCATGTACGTGAGGACCTCCGGAAACCCGTTCACCATCATCCAACGTACGGGCCTGCTGCAGCTCTTGATCCTCGCGGTCGCTTTCACCATGACCACCTTCGACCACGAGATCCTCGACGAGTACTTCGAGGTCCCGACCTTCGTCGTCACCATTCTCGGTACCGCCCTCGCCTTCTTCATCGGCTTCATCAACAACCAGGCCTACGATCGCTGGTGGGAGGCGCGGAAGATCTGGGGCGCTTTCGTCAACGACTCGCGCAACTTCGGCCACATGATCGAAGCCTACCTGGGGGCCCCAGCGGGGGTCTCCGAAGCCGAGGTCGACACGATCAAGACGCGCTTCGTGCATCGCCACATCGCGTTCCTCTACGCGACCGTGGCCATGCTCCGGAGCCTCCCGGACAAAGACTACGAGGCCTACCTCACCGAGGACGAGCTCACGGAGCTCCGAAACCACTCGCACATTCCGAACGGCATCGCCCTCATGCAGCGGCGGGAGCTCGATCGCTGCGAAAAGCTAGAGTACCTCGAAGGGTTCCGCCTCATCGCCCTCAACGGCATGCTCAACAACTTCTTCGACGACATCGGCAGGGCCGAGCGGATCAAGTCGACGGTCTTTCCCATCGGCCACGTCTACCTGACGCGCTTTTGTCTCTGGCTCTTCCTCATCCTGCTGCCGATGGCCCTCGCGGACATGTTCGGCTACTGGGCGGTCCTCTTCACCTGGGTCCTCGGCATGGTCTACATCTTCACCTTCTCGGTGGGCCAAGCTCTCGTGAATCCGTTCTCTAACGGGCCGTCGGACACACCGATGTCGACCATCACCCGAAACATCGAGCGCAACCTCCTCGAGGTCCGCGGCGAAGAGAACATCCCGCCACCCCTCGAGCCGGTCGGCGGCGTGGTGGCGATGTGACCGCGATGCTCTACGACATCGACATCGAGACCCTCACCGGTGAAGCGATCAAGATGGGCGCCTACCGCGGCAAGGTCCTGCTCATCGTCAACACCGCGAGCCGGTGCGGCCTGACTCCGCAGTTCGAGGAGCTCGAAGAGCTGCATCAGGACTACGGTGACCGTGGCTTCACCGTGCTCGGCTTCCCCTGCAACCAATTCGCGAACCAGGAGCCGGGCACCTCGGACGAGATCGGCGCTTTCTGCCAGCGCAACTACGGCGTGAGCTTCCCGATGCACGCCAAGGTCGACGTCAACGGCCGGGGCGCCCATCCCCTCTACCAACACCTCCGCGCCGAAAAAAGCACCATGTTCGGCAGCGCCATCAAGTGGAACTTCACCAAGTTCCTCGTCGACGCCGAGGGACGCGTGGTCGAACGATTCGGCTCCAAGACTTTGCCGAAGAGCCTACGGGGCGCGATCGAAAAGCTGCTGCCGCACTAGCGCTTCTCAGCGCACCACGACGACCCCGACCTCGGCCCCGTTGTCGTCGGTGATGTTCACCACCTCGCTCGAGAGCGGGCGCCGGGTGCGGCCGCGGTAGAGCCCGACCTTGAAGGTGTAGTCCCCCGGGGCAGCGCTCGCCGGCACGACGACGGTGGTCGTGTAGCGGATGAATTGCCCCGGAAGCCAGTCCGCAAAGGCTCGCGGCGGGCTGTGGTCTCCGAGAAGGCGACCGCCCTCCTCTCGCAGGGCGTGGGCGTAGACGAGGTAGCCCTCGGGGACCGCTCCGAGAACTTCCCAGGTCCAAGTCACCTCGAAGGAGCCTCCGTGGCGCACCGGCCCGTCAGGCAGAGCGACTTCGAGCAGACGCAGCTCGTCACCGACGTTGACGTTCACCGGCTCGGCGATCGTCGGACGCTCCGTGAGCACCATCTCCCGCGTCTCGTTTTCGGTTTCGAGATCCACCCACTCGATCCACGCCTCGAGGGTCGGCCGAGCGTCATCACAGGGGCCGGGGTCGTCGAGGACGTTCGTCTCTTCGTTCGGATCAACCGCTGTGCGATAGAGTTCCCAGCTGCTGTGGGGGCTCACGTTGTGAATGACGTGGCACTCGGCGCTCGCCGCACCCCGGATGTCGTTGTGGCCGGACGCGCCCCACTCGACATGCTGGAAAACGTAGCGATTCGGATCCTCGGGGGCTTCGCCGGTGGCGAGGCCGAGGAGGGAGCGCCCCATCATGTCGTCGCTCGGCGGAGCGCCGACGAGGTTGGCGAGGGTGGGGAGGATATCCACATGCCCCGCCGCCGTGCTCACCCGACGGGGAGCGACGCCGGGGATGCGCATGATGAGGGGCACCTTCGTCTGGGCCGCATAGAGGTGGTAGCCGTGCTGGGTGACGCCGTGCTCGCCAAAGCCTTCGCCGTGGTCTCCGGTGATCACGACGATGGTTTCATCATAGACGCCCTCGTTCCGGAGCGCGTCTATGAGGCGGCCGACGTGATGGTCGGTGAAGAGGATTTCGTGGTCGTAGAGGTCGACCTCAGAGCTGCCAAAGAACTCGACCTCTGGGTGTGACTCGTAGGTGAAATGCGGGTCGTAGTAGTGAACCCAGAGAAAGAACCGCTGACCTCCAAACCCCTCGAGGGCCGCGATCGCGGCATCGGTCTGCTCCTTCGAAGAGGAGCCCGAGCTCGACGCCGGGCCCAGCCGGGCATCCTGCCGATGGAGCGTGGAGTTCGAGTTATCGTAGTCGTCGAAGCCCTGATTCATCACCCGGGCCGGGGCGAAGTACCAGTGGTTCGTCACCGCCGAGGTACGCATGCGGCGGCCCCGAAGCACCTCGGCGAGGGTCGTGGCGCGGGGGAGGAGCCCGGGCCACGGACGAATCGAAAAATCGTAGTAGACGTGGAGCGGATAGCGCCCCGTCAGGATCGCCGGCATCGAATACCGGGTGGACGGCGCATGGGCCCAGGCGTTCTCGAAGACGATGCCGTCCTCCGCGAGGGCATCGATGTTCGGCGTCGTGACCCGCTCGTAGCCGTAGCTGCTGAAGTGGTCGGCGCGCACCGTGTCGATGGTGATGAGGAGGACGTTGGCATCTCGGGGAACGCTCTCGGGCACGTCCGCGAACGCGACGTCATCCTGCCCTTCGCTCCCCGTCGCGTCCCCACCGATGCAGTTCTGGTCGATCCCATCGTTGAGAACCTCGGTCCCTCCGGGGTGGGCCATCGCATTGAAATCGTCGCAATCTCCGCCGCCGAGGATCGGGCTATAGCCGTCGCCATCAAAGTCGATGGCCGAGCGATAGACCCGCAGGAGGTGACCCCCGAGGCCGGTAAAATGCGCGGTCGCCTGACCTACGGAGGCGATCGAACCGAGGGCTAGGACCCCGATGAGGTGCAGGACCAGAAGACCCGCAGCCAGAGAGGCGAGGACCCATGGGCGCCGGCGCGTGAGGCGGACCGCATAGACGCGCCCCGCAGCAAGGGAGGGAGGCAGGAAGACCAGGGCCCCCAGCACGACCCAGAGGGGCCGAAGTGGGAGCAACGCCAGGGTCTCTTCGAGGCGGCCGAGGGTGAAGGCGCCCATCGCAAGCGCGCTGGCCCCGAAGACCACCATCGGCGTCGCGGGCCCATTCACGAGGCGCGCGACCAGGCCACCCCGAGCCGAGACCGAACGGAGCGCAGCCGCGAAGGGCAAGGCGATGACCGCAGCCAGCGGCACGAAGAGAGCCAGCGCCGCGGCGGCGATGAGCATCGCCGCACCGAGCTGCAAACCGACATGGCGGCGCGTCGCCAGAAGCGCGAGGGCCACCTTGAACGCGATGCCACCGATGAGCAGAAGGAGCGGGGGCGCGACGAAGAAGAGCGCCGTGAGCGAGGGTCGTCGGTCCCGGGCCCGGAGTCGCCGGAGGGCGGCGCCTAGCTCGGTATGGGCCAGGAACCGCACCACGGCAGCCCCGGCCGTGCCAACGAGGGCGCCGAGGAAGCCGTAGCTGGCGAAGAGGTGCAGCAGAAAGAGAACACGGTCCCCGGTGCCGGGGAGAAATTGAGCCGAGGGTTCGAGGCCGACGACCCCGTCGACGAGGCCCGAAGCGCCGAGGGCCAGCCAGCCCCCCAGCGCGCCCACCAAGAGCGCGTAGCCTGCCCCCCGCCGAGGAGCGGATGAAGATGTATCTGCCGGCTGCATCGACGGCGCCATGATGCCGTTTTTGAGACTTCAGTCTATAGATCGGGGGCGATCATCCGGGCTGACTGAAAACGGCCAGGGGGGGCCCCAAGGGCCCCAAAGGCCCCAAGGACTCCGAGGACCACGAGCGCGCCCGAGAACTCCGGAGCCGGTGATTCAGTGGCCTTCGAGGACCTCGAGTCGCTGACTCAGCTCCGCGTTGTGAGCCCGGAGGGCCCCATTGTCGCGTTCGAGGCCTTCGACGCGTCGGGCGAGGGCCTGGACCGCCGCCAGGGTGACGCCGGCCGCGTCGACCGGATGGATCGATCGATCATCGGCGCCCAGACCGAAGCTCGCGTGGAAGTCCTGGGCCATGGGCCCGACGTGGCGCACCCCCTGCTCGTCGATGTAGCTCCACTCGGCGATCGGCAAGGCCGCGACGCGCTCGAGGAGCGCCTCGGAGTCGACGGGGGTAATCTGCTCCTTTGCGTGACGGTCGCTGCGCATGGTGCACATTCGCAGGCAGATGCCTTCGGTCGGATAGGGCACGCCGGAGCAACACATCAGGCCATCGGTGCAACCAACGGAGCCGTCGGCGCAACCGGTAACCATCGCTCCGGCGTCTCCGGTGGCCCCGTCGGTCCCGCCATCGGAGACCGCGCCATCGGTGTCGCCACCGTCGGTGCCGCCCCCATCGGTTCCAGCCCCGCTGTCGGTTTCGCCACCGTCGGTCCCGCCACCGCTATCGACCCCGCCGCCGCTGTCGGTCATCCCGGCGTCGGTCGGGGCCCCGTCGTCCCCGCAGGCCGCTGTTCCGGCGGTCAGGGCGAGGACACAGGCGAAGGTGAAAGCAAGTCGTGCAATGCGGGACATCGGGCCTCCAGGGGTAACGGCCTCAGTATAGTCCAAGGCCCGCAAAGGCGTGCTATAGGCCCCTCGAATGGCCTCCCCGGGATCGCGTTACATCGTCGGTATCGACCTCGGAACCACCCACACGGTGGTGGCCAGCGCCGATACGTCGCGAATTTCGGAAGACGACGAAGCCCCTGCGATCGAGTCGTTTCGAATCGATCAGCTCGTTGCCCCCGGGGAGATCGCGCCGCGAGATGTGCTGCCCTCGGTGCGGTACCAAGCGGCACCCGGACAGCTCGGCCCGGGGGAGACGACCCTGCCCTGGGGAGCTGGGCCGGCCGACGAAACAGGACAAGAGGTCGTCGGCCAACTGGCCCTCGAGCTCGGCGCCAAGGTTCCCGGGCGCCTGGTGGCCAGCGCCAAGAGTTGGCTCTCCCACGACGGCGTCGACCGCACCGCGGACATCCTTCCCTGGGGAGCGCCGGAAGAGGTCGAGAAGGTCTCGCCGGTCGAGGCGAGCGCGAGTTACCTGCGGCACATCACCGCGGCGTGGAACCACGAGCACCCGGGGCACCCCCTGGCCAAGCAGGAGATCGTGCTCACGGTTCCGGCCTCCTTCGACGAAGGCGCCCGAGCCCTCACCCTCGACGCCGCCCGCCGGGCGGGGCTCGACCGGGTGCGCCTCGTCGAAGAGCCCCAGGCCGCCATGTATCAGTGGCTCGACCGCCACCGGGACTGCCTCGACGAGGCCCTCGAGGGCGTAAAGCTCGCGGTGGTCGTGGATGTGGGCGGGGGCACGACGGACCTCACGCTGATCAAGATCGAGCTCCGCGAGAATGGTCCGCGGCTGACGCGCATCGCCGTCGGTGACCATCTGATGCTCGGCGGGGACAACATGGACCTCGCCCTGACCCGCGCAGCCGAGCCTCGCATCGGCGGCGGCTCCCAACTCGGCGGCGCTCGGTTCAGCCAACTCATCCAGCAGGCCCGGGTGGCCAAAGAGCGGCTGCTCGCGAAGGACGCACCGGAAAAGGTGACCGTGACGGTCCTCGGCTCGGGCTCGAAGCTGATCGGCGGAGCCAAATCGACCGAGGTCACCCGCGAGGAAGTGCAGAAGCTCGTCCTCGACGGCTTCTTCCCCAGGGTCACCGCGGACGAGCGACCCGCCAAGCGCCGCGGCGCCATCGTGGAGTTTGGCCTGCCCTACGTCGCCGACGCGGCGATCACCCGCCACGTCGCCGCGTTCCTGGCCCACCACGACGAACTCGCCCGGGAAGCCCTGGGCCTCGACAATGCTGCCGACTCCGAGAGCGGCCTCGCGGTCCCCGACGCGGTCCTGCTCAACGGCGGCGTATTTCGGGGTGAAGAGCTCGCCACGCGGCTCCTCGACGTCCTCGGCGACTGGCGCGGGGAAAGGCCAACGCTGCTTTCCAACGACGCGCCGGAGCTCGCCGTCGCCCGCGGAGCCGTCGCCTATGGCCTCGCCCGGCGCGGCGTCGGCCTGCGCATCGGGGGGGGCTCGGCCCGCAGCTACTTCCTGGTGCTTCCCAAGAAAGATGGGGACGAGAGCGACGAAGGCCGGCAGGGAGTTTGCGTCCTGCCCCGAGGTGCCGAGGAGGGCGAGGAGATCGACCTCGAGCGGCGGACGATGTCCCTGCGCCTCGGCAGACCCGTGCGCTTTCCCCTCGTCGCCTCATCGCAGGACGTACGCCACCACCGCCCCGGCGACATCGTCTCGATCGATGGTGATACGTATCACGAGCTCCCCTTGATGGCGGCGGTCCTCGAGTCGGACGATCCGAGTCAGAAAGACACCGAGATCCCGGTGCGGGTCATCACGGCGCTCACCGAGGTGGGCACCCTCGAGATGAGCTGCGTCGCCGCCGAGGATCCCAAGCGTCGGTGGAAGCTCGAGATGGCCCTCCGGGGGGCGAGCAAGTCCGAGGTCGCGGCCCAGAAGGTCACCCAGCTGCACCCGCGTTTCAAAGACGCGACGGATCTGGTCCGGCGCATCTATGGCAAGGGCACCGAGGAGGTGAAGACCTCCGAGGTCAAGACTCTGCGCACCAACCTCGAGAAGATCATCCAGTCTCGCAATACCTGGGAGACCCCGCTGCTCCGGGAGCTCTACGGAGCCCTCTTCGCGAGCGTGAAGCGGCGGCGACGCTCGGCGGCCCACGAGCGGGTGTGGCTCAACCTCGCGGGCTACACGCTGCGCCCGGGCTTCGGCTACCCCCTCGACGATTGGCGGGTCCGGGAGCTCTGGTCGTCGGTCTTCAAGGGCGGCATTCAGTACGTGCCCGAGGCCCAGAACTGGGCCGAGTGGTGGATCTTCTGGCGTCGCGTGGCGGGCGGCCTCTCCCCCGAGATGCAGGAAAAGCTCGTCGACAGCATCGAGTGGTACCTGCACCCACCCACCAAGCGACCTCGAAAACGCCCCCCCGGACCGAAGATGGCCGGCTACGACGACATGGTGCGCCTCGCCGGGTCTCTGGAGCACATTTCACCCGCCCGAAAAGTCAGAATCGGCGACTGGCTGGTGACCCGGCTTCAGAAGCACGACGAAGGCACACAGACCTGGTGGGCTCTGGGACGCCTCGGGGCCCGGGTGCCTTTCTACGGGAGCGCCCACGCGGTCGTGCCCCGGGAGGCCGCCGAGCGTTGGCTCGGCGCGTGCCTGGGGGCGGATTTCGCATCCGAAGAGCAAGCGGCTTTCGCTGCCGCGGTGCTCTGTCGCGTGAGCGGCGACCGCCAGCGCGACCTCCCCGAAGCCACCCGAAAGCAAGTCAAAAACCGCCTCGGAGCCGTCGACGCCCCGGAGGCCTGGCAGCGCATGGTGACCGAAGTCACCCACCTCGATGCGGCAGAGGAACGGCGGATCTTCGGCGAGAGCCTGCCCCCGGGTCTCCGGCTCCTCGACTGACCGGCAATTCGGGGCGAACAGACCGCCGAAGGCCTGGAATAATATTGACTTGCCGAGGCCTCGCCAGGTTCAATGGCGCGCTGAGAGCCCACGTTCCCAGGCTCTCCCGAGGGATGAATGTTCACAGTCGTCATCACCGAAAAGGGTGGTGCCCAACGGCGCATGGAGTTCGACAAGAACGAGGTCACCATTGGCCGCGTTCAAGGCAACGACATCATCCTGCCGAAGGGTAACGTCTCGAAGCGCCACAGCCGGATCGTCCTCAAGGACAACCGCTTCATTGTGGTCGACCTGAAGAGCACCAACGGCACCTACGTCAACGGGCGGAAGATCACGTCGCCGCTCGTGGTCAAGCCGGGCGACAAGATCTACATCGGCGACTTCATCATGACGGTGGAGGAGGCCGCCCAACAGCAGCCCCAGCCGCCTGCGATGGGATACGACGAGCCACCTCAGGCCGCGCCCCCGCGCCGGAGTGCAGCGGGTGGTCCGCCGCCGCTGCGGAATTCACCCGCGCCGCAGGCCCCGCCGCAGGCCGCGCCCCCGCCGCCGCTGCCCGCCGCGCCCTCGGAACCGGCCCCGCCTCCGGACATGGCCCCGGAGCGCTACCCCCTCGACGAGGAGCCCGCCGCCGACGCTCCCGCGCCCCGCGCTCCCGCCGGTCGTACGCGTAAACCCACGATGCAGGACCAAGGTCCTGCGGCGAACCCACCGCCGGGCCCATCCCATCCGACCACCGCGCCTCCGGGCAAGCGCGGAGCACCGGACGTGGAGGTCCCCGCCCCCGCACCGATGCCAGCTCCCGTCGCGGTCGCCGCTCCGGCTCCGGCTCCGGTGCCGACGCCTGCTCCCGCTCCCGTGCCGGCTCCCGTCCCGGTCGCCGCTCCGGCTCCTGCCGCGGCCCCGGCCGCGGCACCGGTTCCCGCCGGTCCAGCGGTCCCGGATCGCCCGGGCCTCGAAGGCGCGCTGCGCGCCGTAGTTGGCAGGGCGAGCTACCAGTTCGACATACGCAACGCAGACCCATCGGCGATGCTCGACCAGTCGCGTCGGGGCCAGGCCGAACAGGTCGTTCAGCAGGTCATCTCCCAGCTGACGAGCGAAAGTCTCCTCGATGGCATCGACGCCAACGTGTTGGGCAACGCCGCCGTGTGCGAAATGGTTGGCCTCGGTGCCCTCGAAGACCTGCTCGCCGATGACACCATCCGTGAGATCGTCGTCGAGGGTCCCCGCCGCATCGTCGCCGATCGCGGCAACGGCCTCGAACGCGTCGAGGGTGTTTTCACCAGCGCCGACGCGGTCGTGACTATCGCGGGACGCCTCATCGCCCAGGGCGGCGGCAGGCTCGAGCCGGGGCGGTTCATTCACCACACGGCGCTCCCGTACGGGCCCCACATCACGGTGGTCCTGCCGCCGATCGCCATCCGCGGGCCGATCATCGAGATCCGCCGCATGGCGGATAACCCCGGAGCCGCCGCGATGGTGAGCCAGGGTGTGCTCAACCAGGAGATCCTCGACCTGGTCCGCGATGCCATCTCGGCGCGACGCACGATTGCCGTTCTCGGATCTGTCGGGGCCGGGGTCACGACCCTCGTCGGCGCCCTCACCTCACTCTTCGCCGAACAGGACCGCATCGTCACCGCGGAGGACGTGCCGGACCTCGCCATCGGCCGCGAGGGGGTCATCTCCCTCGGGACCGGCGGAGCCAGCAGCGGCGTGCGGCTGTGCGACGTCGTCCGCCAGGCGGGCCTGATGCGCGCTGACCGGATCGTCGTGGACGACCTCCGGGGCACGGACACCTGCGACGTCTTCAGCGAACTGGCAGCGCGCCCGGGCGGCGATCTGGTCGGCATGCACGGCCAGGGCCCGGCGGGCCTCGAGCTCGTCCGACAGGCGCGCCTCGGCTGCCGTGGCGGCAACGGCGCCGCGGCGGAGCTCGTCGCGCGAGCGGTGCAGCTCGTCCTCGAGGTCGAACGTGACGAGGAAGGCGCTCATCGCGTAGTCCGCGTCACCGAGATCATCGGCTCCGAAGAGGGCGAGATCAACGCTCAGGAACTGTACGTCTACGACGGGGACTTCTCGTCGACCGGAGTACAGGCCAGCTTCCAAGGCTGACGTAGGCGCCTCCGGCTCGAAGTGATCGAGCCGTGTGGGGCGTCATACGATCTGCAGTTCGCTCTTGTCGGGTCGGGCGAGGAGGTACAACCTCGCCGTTCCATTCCAGGGAGGGAACCCGATGCGAATACTCGTCAGTGGACTCATTCTTTCATTCGCCGCGGCGCTCAGCGCGTGCGGTGGCGGTGGTGCGGTAGCCAACGGAAACACCGCGAACAACCCGCAGGCGAACAACCAGCAGGTGGCGCCGGCCAACTCGTTCTACGCGATTCAGAACAACTCGAACTACGACATCTACTACGTCTACATGAGCTCGTCCCGAGACCCGAACTGGGGACCAGACCAGCTCGGCAACGACGTTCTGCGGGCGCGCACGACCTATCGGTTCAACGGAGTGCCCTGCGACACCTACGACCTGAAGCTCGTCGACGAAGACGGTGACGAATGCATCCAGAGCGGCGTACAGGTCTGCCAGAACACCACTTTGGTGATCAACCAAGCCGACCTGCTCCGCTGCGAAGGCTACTGAACGCGGCGGTTCCCGGGGCCCTTGGCCTCGGGTATGCTGCCGGCCCGTGTTATCGCGCCTCGGAATCGGACTGCTCAAGGGCCTCGTCGTCGGCGGGGGCCTCGGGGCCGGGTTTCAGCTCGGACTCCGCTGGGGAGAGACGACAGGGCTGCTCGGCTTCTTGCTCGCGATGGGCATTGGCGCGACCGCCGGTATCCTCTGCGGCAAAGCCCCGTGGCGGGCCGAGGCGTGGATCGAGGCCGTGCTCAAGGGAGTCGTCGGCGTCGGCATCGCGGCCCTCGTCTACTGGATAGGGTCCAGCTACCTGCCCTGGTCCGTTCCCTTCGCCCTGCCCCACGCCGCGGCGGGCACGGACTGGACGTCGATGCCGCTTCTCTACGCGCCGGTCATCGGCGCGCTCTTCGGCATGGTCGTCGAGCTCGACAACGACGGCGGCGCCGATGGCCCCACCCGGGGAAAAAAGAGCAAAAAGAAGAGCACGGGACAGCGGGCACCTAGGACCCGCGTCTCCACCCTCGAAGAAGACGAGTTCGCGTTGCCGTCGGCTTCGGGGCGAAAGAAAAAGGGAGCCTGAAAATGACCGATTCCCCCCCCAGCTTCCGGCCCGGCCCGGCAGCTCAGCCAAACACGAGCCTCGATCACCACATCCTCAAGCAGGGCCGCAAGATCCCCGGGTCCACCGGCGACTTCACGGGCCTCTTCCAGCAGATCGGCCTCGCCGCAAAGATCATCTACAGCCGGGTCCACCGCGCCGGCCTCCTCGGCGTCCTCGGCTCGACCGGAGCGCGCAACGTCCAGGGTGAAATGGTCGCCAAGCTCGACGATGTCGCCAACGACACTCTGGTCGAGAGCATCTCCACCGGCGGCTACGTCTGCGCCATGGGCAGCGAAGAGGTCGAGGACTTCATTCCGGTCCCCGAAGGGTATTCGAGCGGAAAGTACGTCCTGCTCTTCGACCCCCTCGACGGGTCGGGGAACATCGACATCAACGCCTCGATCGGGACGATCTTTTCGGTCTTCCGGCGCAAGTCCGAGAGCAGCGGGCCAGGCACCCTCGAAGACTGCCTGCAACCGGGTCGTGACCTCGTCGCCGCTGGATACGTGATCTATGGCTCGTCGACGATGTTCGTCTACACGACCGGCGAGGGGGTGTGGGGCTTCACCTACGACCCGAGCGTCGGCGAGTTCTTCCTCTCCCACGACGACATTCACATCCCGGCCCGGGGAGACACCTACTCTGTCAACGAAGGCAACCACTGCTACTGGAAGCCTGGCGTCCAGGAGTGGGTGGCTTGGATGAAGAGCAACAACCCCGACGAGGGTAAGCCGTACGGCCTGCGCTACATCGGCGCGATGGTCGCGGACCTGCATCGCACGCTCCTCCGAGGCGGCGTCTTTGCCTACCCCGCCGACGAGAAGAAGCCCGAAGGCAAGCTGCGTTTGCTCTACGAAGCCGCACCCTTCGCGTTCATCATCGAGGCCGCTGGCGGCGTCGCGACCGATGGCAAGAGGCGCATCTTGGACATCGAGCCCGACAAGCTCCACCAGCGGACGCCCCTGATCATCGGCAGCCCCGGAGACGTCGAAGACGCCGCCCGCTACTTCAACCGCTGATCGAGCGGGGACTGATCGAGCGGGGACGGTATAAACTTTCTTACTTTCGCCTCGAAAGTAAGAAAGTTTATACCGTCCCCCCAAAACTGGACCTGATGTAGGACATGGACGTACATGGTAGGTGTGCGTCGTCGTCTGATCCTGGGTCTCAAGGTTTCTGTGTCGGTGGGTCTGCTCACCTACGTGCTCTGGTCCGCTTCGCAGCGGGATGGGATCGACGCCCTCGGTGCACGGCTCGAAGGTCTCGATCCGCTCTACCTCGTCCTCGCCGTGCTTCTGCACTTCGCAGCGGTGGCGGGGGGGGTGCTTCGGTACCGGCTCCTCCTCAGAGCCCGGGGCCTCTCCCTCCCCCTCGGCTGGCTCAGCCGCTCGTACCTGATCGGGCGCTTCGTCGGCGCCTTCACCCCATCGACGATGGGGCTCGATCTCTTCCGGTCGGTCGAGGTCGCCCAGCGAACCGGCAAACGCGCCCAGAGCGCTGCGGCGATCCTTTCAGAAAAGCTCTTTGGTCTCCTCGGCTTATCCATCCTGACCCTCGCCCTGCTCCCCGCTGGGACGGCCGATATGCTCGGCCCGACCGCGGGACCCATGGCACTCCTGGTTCTGGCCTGCGCGAGCATCGGGCTCGTCGCCCTTCGTCATCCCCGAGCTTTTGCGCCGGCCCTCCGCCTCGCCCCGAAACGCATTCAGTCGCGCGCTTCCGCCCTCCTCGAGGCCGTCGCCGAAGGGGGCCTCTCGGCGGGAAATGTCGGTCGGGCGCTCGCCCTCTCCCTCGCCTCGCATCTCGCAACGGCTTCGGTCTTCGCGGCGACCGGACTCGCCCTCGGCGTCGATGCCAGCCCGGCGACCCTCCTGGTCGTGGGAAATGCAATCGTCATCGCGACGCTCCTCCCCATCTCCATCGGGGGAGTGGGAGTGCGCGAGGGGGTGGCCGTCGTGCTCCTCGGGATGGTCGCCGTCGGGCCGACCGACGCGAGCCTCGTTGCCCTCCTCGGCTACCTTACGGGGCAGATGCCGGCCCTCGTCGGTGGTATGCTTCAGATCTCACGGAGCTCCGGCGCGCCATCTTCGGTCGCAGCAGCCCCGGCCGGCATCTGATTGCAACGCCAAAGCGATGAAGTGAGTTCGCGTTCCTCGGGGGAACAATGAGCACCAAAGGAAGGGTCCTCGTCGTCGATGACGAACCGGCGCTCTGCCGAGCCTACCGCCGCACCCTCGAGAACGCCGATTACGAGGTAGTCATCGCCCACGATGGCGAAGCGGCGATCACTGCATTCCGCGACGATGGCATCGAGGCCATCCTCACCGACATCGCCATGCCGGGGATGACCGGCGTCGAGCTCCTCAGGCGCATCCGGGCCGAGGACGAAGACGTCCCGGTGGTGCTCATCACCGGAGGCCCGACCGTCGAAACAGCGATCCAAGCCATGGATCACGGGGCCCTGAAGTACCTCGTCAAGCCCGTCGACTCGACTGAGCTGGTGGCGGTCGTCGAGCGGGCGGTGCATCTGTCGAAGCTCGCCGCCGTAAAGCGTCAGGCTCTCGCCGTCCTCGGCGACGTCAACGCTCGGCTCGGCGATCGCGCCAAGGTGGAAGCCGCCTTCGATCGCGCCTTGATCGAACTCTTCATGGTCTATCAGCCGATCGTGTCGTTCTCGGGGCGGACGGTCTACGGCTACGAAGCCCTGGTCCGTTCCCGCGAGCAGGAGCTTCCGCACCCGGGGGCCCTCTTCGAAGCAGCGGAGCAGCTGAACCGAGTCGACGACCTCGGCCACAAGATACGGTCGATCGCGCCGGCGCCGGCGGAGAGCCTGCCGGGCATGCTCTTCCTGAATCTCCACCCCAAAGATCTCTCCGACGAGCGCCTCTACGCCGAGGACAGCGCGATCTGCAAGATGGCCGAGCACGTGGTGCTCGAGATCACCGAGCGGGCGTCCCTCGATGGCGTTCCCAACGCGCGCAGTCAGATAGCGCGCCTCCGGAGCCTCGGGTTCCGGGTGGCGGTCGACGACCTCGGGGCTGGCTATGCGGGGCTGACCAGCTTCGCCATGCTCGAGCCCGACGTCGCAAAACTCGACATGGCGATCGTCCGCGACGTGGACACCCTGCCGACGAAGCAGAAGCTCGTTCACTCGATGGCCGACCTCTGCCGAGACATGGGCATCGCCCTCGTCGCAGAAGGGGTCGAGACCGAGAGCGAGCTACGCTGCCTGGTCGACCTGGGATGCGACCTCTTCCAGGGCTATTACTTCGGCCGCCCCGCTGAGACCCCCGGCGACGTCAACTGGCCCGACTGGTAACCGGGCCTGTCCAGCGCCCGCTCAGAGGCGCGCGATTTCCAAGGCCCGAAACCGCGCGCCGAGGGCGAGTTCGAGGCTCACCGCGACACTCCCAGAAAGGCCAGCGAGGGGGCACTGGATACGCGCCTCACCCGCCTCGAGGGTGACCTGGTCTCCGCGAAGGGTGATGACGACGGCGTCCCCGTCGGCCCGAGGAATCGTGCACTCGCCCACCCGTACGTCAGCGGCGTCGACCGCCGCGACGAACCGCACGCCCTCTTCATCGGTGAAGACCACGTCGTGATCTCCGATGACCGTCGGGCTGAGGGTCACGTCGCGAAAGCGGAGCGCCGACACGGAGACGGGCGCCGCTTCTTGCCGCGCCTCGAGGCCGTCGCCGTCGGGGCTCGTCGCATAGAGCGGCGCGGCGGCAAGAGCGAGCCACGCGGCGTCGGACGGCACCAGGGCCGCCGGGGGGGGGTCGAAGGGGCTCCGGAGCAGCAGCCGCCGGTAGGCGCCGCCGGTCGGACCGACCTCGGCGACCGCGCCGTCGTCACAGGCCACGAGGGACGTCGCCGCGTGCACAGGCGGATCGAGGGGCTCCACGATTCCCCGGCCGACGTCGACGCGAAACGCCCGGAGGGCTCCAGCGCCGTCTCGTCCGACGACCAGGATGCGTTCATCGAGGAGGGCAACCGCCCGGGACTCGTCGAGGCCCGGGAACCCCGGGAGGGCCACGTCGTGACGGACGGCCCGCCGTGGCCCTTCGAAGACCAACACCGTGGCCGTGCCTTCGAGCTCTCCGCGCCCCCCCACGGCGACGACGCGGCGCCCCGGGAGTGAGACGAAGGATGCGCCGACGCGGTCGGGCAAGAGCGGAGCCCCCGGCATCGTGACATTTTCGACCTCGCCGAACGTGAGCGGTGCGACGGCGAGGCTCTCGACGGTCGAAACGAACGCCCCGGCGGCGCTTCCTCCGACGACGACGACCGTCCCGTCCGAGAGAGCGAGGGCCGTGGGGCTTCGACGGGCACGCAGGAGGTCACCAACACTCTCGTCCACGTCACCGGACCGAGGATCGATCAAGACCGTCGTCGCGAGTTCAGCCGCCCCCGCCTCGACCACGCCTCCAACCAATACGACACGCCCGTCGGGAATTACCGCCGCGCCGTGGTCCCGGCGCCGGCAGACTTCCGCTCCGGCACACATACGACCCGCGGCGTCGACGTCGAGGGCGTGGGCCGTGTGGTCATAGACCTCGAAGCTCTCTTCGGCGGGGAGGTCTTCCCGCTCGGACCCCCCCGAGATGAGAACGCGATCGCCCGCCCGCGTCGCCACCGCCCCGACACGGCGGGTGGCCAGGCTGAGGGTCTCGGCGAGGGTCGTCTCGTCCTTCGGGACGAGGATGAACTGCGACCGTGCTTCGATGCCGTCGTCGCTGAGGCCCCCGGCCACGAGGTAGCCGCCGCCAGGGAGCTCCGCCACCGCCCCGAGGGCCGGAGCGCGAACGTCGGGGTCCGGGGTCCCGCAGCTCGAGCCGAGGGGAAGAAGCAGAAGCGTATCGACGGTATCGACGACTTTGCGCCGATGCAGCGCCCCAGCGACGAAATCGGCGGACCCATCCACGAACAATTCGAAGGTGAGCGCCTCGGTACCGAAGGGAAACTTGCGGATTGGAACCGCCCCCACCCCGTCGGGGGTCAAGACCTCGACCGTCTCTTCTGAAGCAGGAAAGTCACCGGAAGCCACGATCAATACGCGGCCGGGGCCCGCCGGCGGCTGACAGTCGGGATCGGTCGGGAGCGTGAGCAGAATTTGAGCCCGGGTCACCTCCGTCGCCGGCTCACAGCCGGTGCAGACCGCGCCGGCGGCGATCGAAGCCGCCGCGAAGAACGCGACGAGGAACACCGGTGCCGTCCGCATCGCGCTATGATCTCTCACGAATGCCGGCATCGGTCCAATCACCGCCGACGGTCCGCCAGTTCGGGAAGTATCTCCTCGACGAGGAGATCGCCCGGGGCGGCATGGCACGGGTCTACCTGGCGCGCCTCCGGGGCCTTGGAGGCTTCGAAAAGAAGCTCGTGGTCAAGCAGGTCCTCCCGGAGCTCGCGACCGACCCGCGCTTCATCGAGATGTTCGTCGAGGAAGCCAAGACCCTCGTTCAGATGAGCCACCCGCACATCGTCCCGGTGTATGAACTCGGGGTCGTCGACGGGGTCTATTTCCTGGCGATGGAGTTCGTCGATGGGGCAACCCTCGCGGAGATACTCGGCGAGGGACCGCTGCCACCGACGTTGGCGGCCCACCTGGGCATGCAGGTGTGCGACGCCCTGTCGTACTCCCACGAGCGCTTCGAGCTCGTGCACCGGGACGTGACCCCCCGGAACGTGATCGTGGATTCCCTCGGACACGTGCGATTGCTCGACTTCGGCATCGCCGCCAGGGCCGAGGGCACCCTCATCGGTGAGGTCTTCGGCTCCCACGGGTACATGAGCCCCGAGCAGGCCCGCGGCGCGATCGTAAGCCCCCAGAGCGATCTCTTCAGCCTCGGAACTGTGCTCTACGAGGCCCTCATCAACCGACCAGCATTCCTCCGAGGGTCGCCGGAGCAGACCCGCGCGGCGCTCCTCGATGAGCCTCCCCCGAGCCTCGCCGATCAAAGCTCCATCCCCTCAGACCTCGCGCAGCTCGTCGACGAGACCCTCATGCCGAAGCCCGAAGACCGCCCGGTCTCGGCGAAGCGCATGGGCAAGAAGCTGCGCGCATTCCTCGCGGCAAAGGCTCCGGAAGGAGTCGCGCCGGAGCTCGGCGACCGGGCGCGGTCCGCCAAGTCTGCCGCGAAGAACCATCACCGAAAACCAGCCGGACCCTCCCCGTCCACCGAGGGAGATGCGCCGGCCGGAGCGACGGTGCGCACCATCGCGACCAGCGTTACCCTCCGCAAGATTCTCGGTGACGAATCGACGAACTCGATGGATCCGGTGGCGCCCGCGCCCACCCTCGAGGAGGGCACGGTTCCCATCCCTGGTCGCACATCGAGCCAGGACGGGACCGTACCCATCCCGGAACGAAGCTCGAACCAAGGGGCGACCCTTCCCTTCGTTCGAGAGGATCCCGCCGAGCGAAAGAACCCACCAACCAGGAACCGGGGGCCACTCATCGTGGCGGGCCTGGTCGCGGTCGTCCTCGCGGCCCTCGGATACCGCGCGGCGATGGACCCGGGCTCTGGCCAACATGGCCAACATGGCCAAGACGCGGGCGCCGACCGGTCGCCAACCGATGCGGCGGCTGCCCTCACGGCCGGCGCCACCGAAGATGCCACGACGCCCCTCGACGGTGGGGCCCCGGGAGAGGCCGCCGACGGCGGCCCCGGGACCAACGCCGACGCGACCTCACCGAGCGTCGCGGACGCCCGCGCAACCTCCGGTCAGAACTCGGGAGCTCACCCGTCGCCGGAGGGCCAGGTCTCCGTCGTCGCCGCGAGCGCACGCATCAGTATCAGCGCCCAGCCCTGGGGCGAGTATCGCCTCGACCGCGCTGCCCTCGGCACCGAGGCGGTCCGGGATCGCACCATCGCACCGGGGCGCCATACCCTGCGCATCACCAACGACTCCCTCGGCAAGTCCGCCGAAGTCACTTTCGAAGCGGAAGCCGGCGAGACGCTGCGGGCCCTGGTGAACTTCAACGACGGCGAACCGACGATTCAGATCACGAGGCGTCGAGGGTCTTGAGCAGCTCCCCGAGTTCGCTGCCGAGCTTGGCGCCCTTGACCAGGAAGTGCCGGATCCCGAGCTGATGCAAGAGCTGCCGGTCGTCCTCCTGGGCGCCGGCGCTGACGAGCACGATGGTGCACTTTTCGGCGAGATGAGATCCGCGCATGTACATGCAGACCTCGATGCCATTCATCTTCGGCATGTGCAGGTCGAGGATCATCACGTCCGGGTCGAAGGAGCGCAGCGCGTCCACCGCCTCTTCGCCGTTGCCCACGATCCGCACCTCGACCTCTTTGCCGATGGAGCGCATCACGTAGAACGACTCGAGCTTGGCGATGTCGGCGTCGTCCTCGACGATGAGCACGCGTTCGACGCCGCGGGTCTTCTCCGAGGATGCTTCCGTCAGCACCGCGTCGAGCATCCACGCGATGTGCTCGGCGGACTGGGGTCGGTCACCGGCGGCGGGCGCGAGCATCTCGCTGATCAGGGTGCCGAGGCTCTCCGGTAGGTCGTCGCGCAGGACCCGAATATCGGGCACCTCCTCCATGTGCACGTCGTAGAGCTCGGGCAAGGTCGGCGCCATGCGCGGCAGCTCGCCGGTCAGCATCTCGTAGGCCGTGACCCCGAGCGCATGAATGTCGACGAGGGGCCCAGAGCCGGGAAGGAGTTGCCCGGTGAGGGCCTCGGAGGACATGTAGGGCGGTGAGCCAGCAACCATGTCGGCCTTGGAGAAGCTGAACTCCGGCAGGAAGAGTCCAAAATCCATCAGCACGACGCGGCCGTCGGGGCTGAGCATGATGTTGCCGGGCTTGACGTCTCGATGCGCGATGCCCGCCTGATGCACGACGGAAAGTCCTTCGGCGACGGCCTTGAGAATGGGCACCGCCTCGGCCGCGCTGAAAGGCTGGGCGCTCACCAGCCGTTGCTCGAGCATGTCCGCGAGGGACACACCGTAGATGCGCTCCATCACGATGTAGTCGATGCCCCGGTGGACCCCGATGCCGTGCACGGTGATCAGGGTCGGATGGCGGAACGCCGCCATCGCGCGGGCTTCCTCCCGGATGGCAGGCAGGTCGAGGGTGGGCCACGACGCCTTGATCGCGACGCGGCGGTCGAGGGAGTGGTCGTGGGCTTCGAGGACTTGCCCCATGCCGCCACTGCCGAGCACCCGGCGCACCTCGTAGATGCGTCCGATGAACTCGCCGATGGCAAAGATCGGCTCTTCGGTATCGGAGCCCTTCGTCCCGATTGCGGTCTGGCGGTCAGACTCGTCGTCCACGACCCCCGGATGATACCCGATTATCGCGTTTCAGAAATTTTGTGGTGGATTGGCCGGCGGCCGAGGGACGTCGAGCTCCGGACCCGCAACCGGAAGCGGGTCGCCGCCGTTCTGGACGTGCTGCTGGTAGACCTGCGCCAAGAAGTGGGCGTGGGCGACCATGCCGAGGACCGCCACGGGGAATACGCCCACGAAGCAGAAGAACGAGCCGATCATGCCTAGGATCGAGCCGACCACGCCGAGAATGAGCATGCCCTTGAACAGCTCCCCGAAGTTCTTTTTTGTGAAGTCCATTACTTCACCGAACTTCATGGCCAAGGCCAGGTCATCGCAGAGCTCGGCGCGCATGGCCGCCACGTTCGCCGGGATGGCGGCGACGATGGCGAGGACCATGACGGAGAAGTAGCCGACGAACATGCAGCACATGGCCGCGACGGGACCGAGGGCGGCGAGGCCCGAGTTGCCCCCCTCGGCGGCCACCGCCACCCCGCCGAAGATCATCGCAAAGAAAGCGAAATACAGGCACATGATCGAGCCGAAGACGAGGACGATGACGGGCAAGCTCCAGAGGAATCGGGCGATCAGCCCCTTGAAGCCGAGCCCGACGAGCTTGCCCAGGTAGTCCATGTCGAACTCGAGGCGGGGCATCGGGGTGTCCTGCCCGTGCACCGCCCGACGCATGATGAGCGCCTGCCATCCGACGAGGGCGAGCTGGCCCACCAGCGGGATGACCATCGACGACAGGAAGATCAGCGAGCCGATGAGCAGCTTGCTGGTCCACTCGGGGTCTTCCCGAGCGACGCGATAACCCTTCAGGTAATCCATGGACTCGAAGCCTCAGGCTACTCGCGGGGCGAGAAGCGGAAGGGCACGCTCACCACGGCGCAACCGCCGCCGGTCGGTGGGAAGTGCCAGGTCCGGGCGATGTTTCGCACACAGGCGAAGACAGGTG
>Ga0164313_10001161_pt1 | contig 23048 bp, 19 predicted proteins | sample GuaBasSedimGuay4_FD_113735 | JGI IMG/M metagenome (GOLD analysis project Ga0164313, IMG submission 113735) | Subseafloor sediment microbial communities from Guaymas Basin, Gulf of California, Mexico - Guay4, Core 4569-4, 0-3 cm | ecosystem: Environmental > Aquatic > Marine > Hydrothermal vents... | reverse complement strand
TCCAAATTCACCCTCTTTTGGTTCATATGGGTCGAAGCCGGTAGCTACAAGAATCGAACCAACCTTTAGATTCAAATATTCGACCTCTTGACTGAAATCAATATTACTGCAAACTTTTTCGCATTCACCACAACGTGTACAATTTTCTATATCAATAGCCGGAAAATGAGGATAGACTGTTGGATAGTTATGATAAATCGCTTTACGGGTTGTAGTGCCGAAATTAAATTCATCGGGAACTTCGACAGGACATATATCAATTGCTTCCTGAAGTGAACCATCATCGCAATTCGTGTCAAAATAACGGGGTGTAACCTTAACATTCAACAAAAAATTACCCACACTTCCTGAATTCTCAACCACTTCAGCCCCGGTGAACAGCGAAATACGCTTATGCATCGTCACTTTTTTAAATAAACGGGTTACCAGCGCTTTACCGGTTTCATCGCTAACGCACAGTTTATCCCACTGAGCAACTCTGCCACCTACGAAAAATTCTCTTTCTATTAAAAAAACTTCTAATCCTGCTTCGGCTAGTTCAATGGCTGCGCGCATACCTGCCACTCCGGCTCCGATAACGGCAACAGCTTTTGTCGCATTTACTTTAATGGGATCCAAAGATTCCGACATACTTACTTTGGCTATCGAAGCTTTAATAATTTGAATGGCCTTTTCTGTAGCACCTATCTTATTGTCGGAATGAGCCCACGAAACCTGCTCCCTGATATTCGCATGGACATAATTGTATTTATTCAGCCCCGCTCGTTCGACAACAGCTCTGAAAGTGAGTAAATGAAGTTTAGGTGAACAGGAGGCAACAACTACACCATCCAATCCCTGTGAAACGATATCGTCAACTATTTCTTGCTGGCTTGAATCGGCACAGGCAAACATGGTAGTTTTTGAAACAAATACACCTTTTTCACCTTCAACAGCTTTGCTAACTTGTTCAACATCTACATAATCGGAGATGTTACCCCCACAATGACATACATATACCCCTATTTTCCTTTTCATAATGAAGCCTTCCTTAGATAACTGGTTGCTTCTGCTGAAGCAGCACCACCTGATAATATTGAATCTGGAATATCCATTGGCCTGGATGCAGTCCCTGATACAAAAACACCCTCAATACTGGTTTTTGTTGGGCTTAACAGGGCATCTGCCTGATGGATAAAATTAAATGGGTCGAGTTTAAGCGTTTCATTCTCGAAAGTGTCTGAAATGCCTTGATTTGGCAACAAACCTACTGAAAGCACTACCATATCATGTTCTGCTTCTTTTACTTTCCCCTCTTCAATATCCTCATATCTTAACATGAGGTTTCCATTTTCCTTTTCAGTTATTTTACCAACCTTGCCTTTTACAAATTCAACACCCATATCCCGAGACTGATTATAAAACTCATTGAATCCTTTACCAAAGGCCCTGATGTGCAAATAATAAATGGTGACATCCGCCATCGGCAAGGCCCCCATCAATAGCTGAGCCTGCTTTATGGAATACATACAACAAACCTGTGAGCAAATCGGATTTCCTACTGATTTATCCCGTGAACCGGTACATAATACATAAGCAATGTTATCAGGCATTTTCCCGTCTCCAGGCCTGAGAATACTATTAAACGGCCTGGTTGGAGCCAGCTGTCTTTCCATTTGCATAGATGTGATAACATTATTAAACTTCCCAAAGCCATACCTTGGAATTTTTAACGGGTCGAAAAGATCAAATCCTGTTGCAACCACAACAGACTTTATTCTCACCAGATATTTCTCTTCAGTTTGTGTAAAATCTATGCAATCTGTTGGGCAAACACGTTCACAAGCACCACATAAAGTGCAATTATCAATATCGATGGCAGCCGCTCGCGGGCTAGCAATACTAAACGGAATATAGGCTGCCTTACGTCCAACCAAACCATATTGATACTGGTCAACTACACTTACCGGACAAGCTTCCTCGCACAATTGGCATCCGGTACAATCTGCAATATGTACGTAGCGTGGTTTCTTTAAAATAACAGCTTCAAACTGATGCTCATCTTTTTTGGTTATTTTCGTGGCCTCTGTACTGGTAAAAATAGTAATATTTGGATGCCTTGCTATTTCCGAAATCTTTGGAGTGGTTATACAAGCTCCACAATCAAGCGTTGGAAAAACCTTACTCAACATGATCATTTTGCCACCAATGGTCAGTTCCTTTTCTATTAATAAAACCTTGTAGTTAAAATTCGCAAGGTTAAGGGCCGATTCACCACCTGCAATTCCTGCTCCAACTACAAGGACATCATATTCCAGGGCTTTTATATGTTCCGACATAATATTTAGTTCGTAGAGTTCATTAAATATTTAGTAAAGCTTTTAACATGTTTTACAAAAGATTCACTACACACAGAGCAGATGGCTGCCATTTTCAGGCGGGCAGGGTCAATACCCTTTTCTTTCATTTGTTCCTGGGTTATTCCGACTATCTGTCCTGTTTTTTCGGTACAGGATTCACCATACGGGCAATCAGTACCATCTGCAGCTATAAATATCCCATCGAAACCCTGCTCAAGGGCATGAAAAATCCATCTTGGTTTTATCGCACTTGAGCAGGGTACAGAAATAGTATAAACAGTAGGCGGATAATGCAATTTCAATAAACCCGCCATATCAATGGCCGGGTCTGAGATTTTTTCAGTCGAAAAAACCAAAATCTTTGGGGCATTATTTACTTTTCCACCTGCCATTTCTATTTCCTTAGAAAGATTTTGAAAAAACCCGATTCTTCAACGGTGCCCAGATATTCAAATCCTTTCTTTTTGCACCATTTTGGAATATCTCTTCTGGTTCCTTCATCAGCTGAAAGAACTTCCATAACCTGACCCTTATCAATTTCGCCAATTGCTTTTTTAGCTGCTAATAACGGCCCGGGACAGGATGTGCCTCGCGCATCTACAGATTTATCTACTTTCACTGCTGCTAATTCTGCTGTATCCATGATTATATTTTTTTAGATTAAATAAATAAGTTGATATCTGAATTTTCAGCGGAATCCATGTATTCACCAATACCACATATATCATCCGCCAGATCGATAAAATCATCAAGTTTTTCACCATGCCAGACCTTTCCTGCAAATCCACAAATATGGATATTTACATTGGTCAATTCTTTTGCCTGTTTAAAAGCCTCGGTCCAGTGGGGAGTTCCAAGCCGCTTTAGTGATGCCAGAAATTCATCCTTTTTATCAGTGATCTCTGAAACACGGTCGTTTACAAGGGCATTCTCCTTCTTAAATGCAAAAGCGGCCTGTAAGAGAACGAAAATTTCCACATCCATATCCTCAGCAGCTGCACCACCGAGAATGACACCGGCTGCAGTTAGTTTGTCAACGCTGCCTGAGAAAAGAGCTAATGTTAATTTTTTGTTTGCCATTATTTATTCCTCCTATTATTAAGTTTGTAATGATTATATAATAAACAATGCAAAATTATTGTCAACTTTGATACTCATCAAGTTTTTGGGTGTGAGCTTTAATAATTATAAATGTGATTTACATCACATTTTAAAATGAGATAAAATATATAATTCAATTGAAAAGGCTTGTTGGTAAAGGGAAAAGATAAGCCTGCAATTTATTATCTATAATATGAAGTAATCATGAATTTGGATATATGCAAATTGTGCGGTAAACGATCCTCAGCGGCTGAGCATTTGGATAGTGATGAGTTGGAACAGCTTAGTTGTAGTTGCACTGAAGTTGTTTTCTCAAAAGGTGATATTATCTTTAAACAAAATGCGCTTTCCTCTAATATTATCTATATAAAGGATGGTCTTGTCAATGTACACATCACAGGGCCTGAGAAAGAGCATATATTGAAAATTGCTAAAGGACCTACATATCTTGGGATACCAACAACATTAGGTGATAAAATAAATCATTATTCTGCGACGGCTCTCACTAAGGCGAAAGTATGTTTTATTGACATTAATACGTTCAAATATTTTATTGCAACAAATAGTGATTTTGCTTTTGAGATTATGGTTGACTTATGTAAAAATGAACTATATAACTTTCGCTGTTGTGTTAACCACCTGCAAAAACAAAGCTCGGGACGGATTGCAGATGCCCTGTTGTTCTTTGCTAATGATATTTTTAAAAATGATAAATTTACCCTCCCACTAAATCGTATTGAGTTTGGCGACCTGACTGGTTGTTCTCGTGAAAACGTATCTCGAATCCTCATGAATTTTAATAGTGAAGGATTGATAAATATCAATGGAAAAAAAATTGAGCTCCTCAAGACGGATGTACTTAACATGATAAGTCAAAAAGGATAATATCTCTGGTTCTATGTGAAATACAATGGATTCAGATTTATTAAAAACAAAACTCAAATAACCAATAATACTCAATAACCAAACTATTATTTTCGAAACAACAATAGTATTTACCCGGGTTATACTAAAATACAATCCCCACTCAAATTCTTATAGAGTCATATCTCTTTAAATATTATCAATTACTTTTTTCAATTTTTTCTGAATTTGATTAGCGATGGGGCCCAATTCAAGATTATCAACGGCCATCATCGAAGCCTTGGGATCTACTGCAGTAATCCGGACTTTCCCATCGTCCATTTCCATTACCACCACATTGCAAGGTAGCATAGTGCCAATATTAAGATCGACCTGTAGAGTTTTATAAGCAAAGGGAGGATTACAGGCACCGAGTATCCTATATTTCCTGAAGTCCACATCCAGTTTTTTCTTAAGGGTTGCCTTTACATCAACTTCAGTTAGAATACCAAAACCTTCTTTTTTAAGTTCTTCGGTAACTTTTTCAATAGCTTCATCGAAAGAGTAGCTAGTGATTTTTTCAAAATAGTACTTCATTTTCTGTTTCATTAAATGTTAATAATATAAATACATAATTGCTAAAATTATTTCCCTTTCAAAACCCTTGTAGCGTTCAAAATTGCTATCAAAGCTACTCCCATATCGCTAAACACCGCTTCCCACATGGAGGCTATTCCAAGAACACCTAAAATAATAAAAGCAATCTTAATCCCCAAAGCAAAAATGATGTTCTGCCAAACGATTTTTCTTGTTCTTATTGCAACGTCAATTGCTTCAGAAACCTTTGAAGGAGAGTCTTTCATCAACACAACATCGGCGGTTTCAATTGCTGCATCGGAGCCGAGTGCGCCCATAGCAATTCCAACATCCGAACGGGCCAGAACAGGAGCATCGTTAATACCATCGCCGACAAAGGCAACCTTGCCTCTTTTTTTCAACATGTTCTCAATATGTTTTACCTTATCCTCAGGAAGTAGTTCAGCATAAAATTCTTTGATTCTAAGTTTTGAAGCTACTACCCTCGCTGCGTGCTGGTTATCGCCAGTGAGCATAACGGTTCGGATACCCTTATTATTCAAATTTTCAACGGCATTGATGGCATCATTTTTCAAGTTATCAGCTATGACAATATAACCTGCATATTGTTTGTCGACAACAACATGTGCGACAGTGCCTTCCACATCGCATTTATCATGTTCAATGCTTTCCTGATGAAGTAATTTGTCATTTCCTACAAATATTTCCTTGCTATCGATATTAGCCATTACCCCATGCCCTGATATTTCTTCCACTTTTCCGATTCTCGAACTGTCAAATTCATGGTTAAATGATTCCAATAAAGATTTCGCGATTGGATGATTCGAATTGTATTCGGCATAGGCCGCATATTCGAGGATTTCTTTTTCCTTAAAACCATTTGAAGGGAAAATGCCGGAAACATTGAATTCTCCTTTGGTCAGTGTTCCGGTTTTATCAAATACCACTGTTTTCACCTGTGTAAGCGCATCCAGAAAGTTTGACCCCTTCACCAAAATACCTCTGCGGGAAGCACCTCCGATTCCACCAAAATAACCGAGTGGAATGCTGATGACCAATGCACATGGACACGAAATGACCAATACCACCAAGGCCCGGTAAACCCACTCGCTAAAGGTAGCCCCGTCTATGAAAAGCGGAGGCAAAACAGCTAGTAACAGCGAACCGAATACTACCACAGGTGTATAATATTTCGCAAAAGTGGTAATGAATTTTTCGGTTTCCGCTTTCTTTGAAGTTGCGTTTTCGACCATCTCCAGGATCTTCGAGATAGAAGATTCTCCGAAAGGTTTGGTTACTTTTATCGTGATTAAGCCGGATTGGTTGACCATGCCCGCCAATACTTCATCGTTAATTTCAATTTTCCATGGGATACTTTCACCGGTAAGTGCTGAAGTATTTACGAATGAGTTACCAATAGTTACGAGACCATCCAGGGGAATTTTTTCGCCAGGTTTTACAATTATCACATCTCCGACCTTCACATCTTCCGGTGAAACTCTATTTATTTCTCCGTTTATTATACGATTAGCGTAATCCGGCTTTATTTCCAAAAGTGATTTTATGGATCTTCGTGAACGGTTTACTGCAATATCCTGGAACAGTTCGCCTACAACATAAAATAACATTACTGCTACTGCTTCGGGCATTTGGCCAATAGCGAAAGCACCGAGGGTTGCAATAGTCATTAAAAAATATTCGCTAAAAACCTGACCTCTTATTATATTTTTTACCGCTAGCTTGATGACCTTCCAGCCCACAATCAGATAAGCTGTTACGAATACCAGGTATTCCCCGAAATGGAGGGGTGTGCTGTACAACTGATCATGGAACGCTAGACCAGCAAGTAAAAGAAGTCCGCCGATTGAAGCTTTAATAATCGCCCGCTGATTTTCAGCAAGCAAACTTTTAGGTGTATCCTCTATTAAAACATCTGCATCTTCAATTTCAACTTCTGGCTCCACCTCCGTAATTTTGCTTTTTACTTTTTCAAAGTCATCCGTATCTATTGTCATTGAAGAAGTGGCAAAATTGATGGTTACAAACTTTACATCTTCAAGTTTTGCCAGGTTATCCTCAATTTTCGTGGCACAGGATGCACAATCCAAATTTTTAAGTTTATACTTTTTCATGACTTAATCATTTCCATCGGTGCCCCAGGTTTTCCAAAATATTCACTCATTGTAATTCAAACTTGTTTTTACCCGGATATGACTTTTCAATATCAGAGACATAAATAATTCCATCTCGGGAGTATAGGGTCTTCCAATATTCAAAGATGATGACGATGATGGATTTCACATATTTTTTCCTCACCACTATCTCAGGTTTGGCGACCTCCGTGTCGGTAATCGACAATTATTGTGACACGAACACCTTCTTTTCATCCTGAAATTTTCCCGTTCCATCGACGATGGTGATGGTAGTATTGTCAATACCGGCCTCTTTCATGATTCAGTTTTTTAATCATCATGTTCAGTTTCTTCTTTTTTCATATCGGCTAACAAATAGTAAGCGGTGTTCATCACGATTTGTGTGTTTTCCGGCAGAGAGTCCAAAAAGTGTATTTCTGTATATCCATCATCTTTTCGGCCCGGAATTACTTCAACCATTTTGAAAGCTATCACATCACCTGCCACATCGTGTTCATGGCTTCCGTGATCTTCTTCCTGATCTTCTTCCTCCTGGTGCATCTTTTGTTCTTCGAGTGCAGAATTATCTCTTATAAAAATGTACGATTTAATTCCCTCGGTCACAATCGCATCGTTGGGTAGTGTTCGCGTATAACTTTCATCGGTATGCAAGTGCCCTGAAATATACATACCCTGAATTAAACCGGTTTTATTTCCCTGGATTGTTGCATGGATATGAACCGACCTCGTATTGGATTCAAATTCCTTCCCTACGGCAAAAATTGTAGCCATCAGTTCTTTCCCAGGCATGATTGATACCGTAAAATGTACTTTTTGCCCCTTTTTCACCAGGTGCACATCATTCTCATAAACCATAAAATCGGCATGTATAGCATTGTTGTCAGCGATTCCAAAAAGTTGGTCTTTACCATCGACATACGTTCCCACCTTTATATTCATATCGTTAACATAGCCTTTGATGGGTGAAACAATATTAATCGTATTTGAAATTTCACCCTGTTTCACCTTCTCTGGTGAAATGTGCAGCAATAGCAACCTTGATTTCAATCCCTGGTATCTGGCCTTCGCAGTGTTATATTCGGATTTTACCCGCTGGAAATCCCTGCCGGCACCCACATTGCTTTCAAACAATTTTTTTTGCCGTTCATACTCTTTTTCCAAAAATTCCAACTTGTTAGAGATTGCGGCAAAATCTTCCTGTAAAGCGACGAAATCCGGATGTTCGAGAACGGCCAAAACCTGCCCCTTCCGCACCCTGTCACCAAAGAAAACCTTGATCTCTTTTACGTTTCCTCCTATAATAGCTGTTACATCTGCGCTGCTAGCCGGAGGAACAGCCAACTGCCCGTTCACCTTCACTATCGTCGTCAGATTGCGCATCTGAAAATTTCCAAGTTCCAGGTTGAGCGCTTCCATCTGCTTTTTATTTAAAACTACGACACCTTCAGCGCCGTGTTCTGTGTGTTCTTCCTCATTGTTGTTTTCCATTTTTCCCGAATTGCAGGAAAAGAAAAATGTCGAAATGATCATTGCTGTTAATATTCTTGTATTCATTGCTTTATTCTTTAAATTCTGGTTTTTTACCTCGTATTTTTATTTTACTTACCTGTCAGATATTTCAGTTGGGCCGATAGTTCATAGTACTCCTGCTGCCGTCTCAAATACTCCAGCCGGGTGTTGATGGCCCCCTCCATATTCTGGATATATTGTACATAATCGATACTCCCCTCCTGATATCCTAGATTTGAAGCCCGGATCTGTTCATCTACCAGAGGCAATGCCTCTTTTAGATAATAATCGATGACATCCCGTAAAATCAAATATCTGGCGATCAATTGGTTATACTGGGCGTTGATCTCAAAACGTCTTTGTTTAAACTGCTGGCCTGCAATCTCATAGCTTAATTTCGATGCCCGGGTCTTCCCGCTCTGGGAGAAAAACAGCAGCGGAACAGAAACTCCAACCTGCCATCCGTAAAAGCCGGGATTGCCGTCAACCTTCTGGCTTACATAGCCGAGATCAATCTTCGGTAAGAACCCGGCCTGATTTGCCTTTAGAGATGACCTGGCCACGTCAATCGATGTTGAAAAGTAATCCAGAACAGGGCTTGTGCTCAATGAGTCTTCTGCCGCCCCGGCAGAGAAAATCCCGCTCCCGGCTGTCTTCTCATCAACATCAAACGCGCCAGGATAAAACAGGTACTGATTTAATAACTGCAAAGCGGCTATATAATCGCTCTCAGCCCTTTTTATATTCACCTGCAGCTCTTTATATCTTGTGGAAGCAGATAAAAACTCAATTTTTGAAGTCGCCTGTGTCTTATACCTCAATTCAGCTGCCATCAGGAAATTTTTATACAAACTGTCCAGCCGCAGAAACAACCGCCATTGTCGCTTTGCATAGACCGTCCGGTACCACTCAATACTCACATCCCGGACCAGTGCAACTTCGGTAAGGTTTTGTCCGAAAACAGCCTGTCGTATCCGTTCGTCGGCCAGTTTGTTCTTTGCCGGTATGGCAAAAACATCTATGCCGGTTTGATTGACCCCGATCTGATTGTGTATGCCCGGCAAATCGTTACCCGTCTCCTCTTTACCGGTGAAAATAGAAGTGCTGCCCAGGTCCCAGGCTGTGGCCTTTAGGGCTTTCTGACGCTCTATCTCCAGCCGGGCGACCTTAATAGACGGATAATTTGCTTTAGCCCTTTCGACAGCTTGATTTAAAGTGAATGTCAATTCCTGTGATTTTACGTTTTGCGGAATGCCTAAACTTAATATTGCAAACACCACAAATAAAACTGCAGTATTTATTTTAGGCGCTTTTATTTTGTACTTGCCTGACTCTACAAGCCTGTAAAGTATCGGAAGTACGACCAAAGTAAGCAGGGTAGAAGTAATCATGCCTCCTATTACAACTGTGGCCAGGGGGCGTTGTACCTCAGCGCCTGCAGATGTGGAAACCGCCATGGGCAAAAATCCCAGTATGTCAGTGGAGGCCGTCAAAAGAATCGGACGAATACGCCTGATCGATCCCTTAACAATTACATCCCTGATATTATACTTGCCCCCAGCCTTTAATTCGTTAAATCCGCTGACCAGTACAAGACCATTAAGGACGGCTACACCAAACAAGACTATAAAGCCAACACCCGCAGAAATACTGAACGGCATGTCACGTAGATATAACGAAAATATTCCACCAACCGCAGCAAATGGTATTGCAATGTATATCATGAGTGTTTGTTTAAAAGATTTTACTGCAAAAAACACGAGTATAAATATCAGAGCCAGCGCAAGCGGTACCACCAGCGATAACCTTTGTGAAGCCCGTTCCAAATTTTCAAAGGCACCCCCGTAACGGATATAATAACCCGCAGGCAATTTTAGTTTTTTATCCAATATGGATTGTATTTCATTTACAAGGGATTTTATATCTCTTCCCTGAACGTTTACGCCGACATAAGTTCGTCTGTTTGTATTATCACGGCTTATTTGCATCGGACCAGGTTTATAGCTGATGTCTGCTACCTCTTTTAATGGTATTTGATTGCCGTCTGGAAGGTTGATAAATAAATTCCGTATATCATCAATGCTTTGACGGTGGGCTTTATCCAACCTAACCACCAGGTCAAACATGCGCTCACCTTCATAAATACTTCCGGCCACCCCGCCACTAAATGCCGTTTCTACAATTGTGTTTAGTTCTGCAATGTTCAAACCATAACGTCCCAGTTTATTCCGGTCATATGCTACCGTAATCTGAGGCAACCCCCTTGTCGCTTCTGCCTTTACTCCTGCAACACCTTCAATACCGGAAATCAGACTCACAATTTCTGCGGCCTTGTCAGCAAGTACGTCCAGATCATCACCATAGAGTTTAACTGCAACATCCTCCCTGACACCTGTCAACAATTCGTTAAACCGCATTTCAATAGGTTGTGTGAATTCAAAATTGATACCAGGCAACACACTAACCTCCTGTTGTACCCGATCAACGAGTTCCTGCTTGGATTTAACCTTAGTCCACTGATCTTCCGGATTCAGGATGACAAAAATATCAGCAATGTCGATAGGCATAGGGTCCATAGGCAAATCCGCCACACCGATACGACTTTGAATAGATTCAATTTCATCTGGAAAGTTCTCTAACACAATTTGTTCCAGTCGTGTAGAAGCTTTCTGCACCTCACTAAGCGATGTGCCTGGTTTTAAAATAGCCTGGAAGGCAAAATCACCTTCATCGAGCTGGGGAATGAACTCGGCACCCATTCTGGAAAATAAAAATCCTCCAAAAAATAACAATACTATTGCAGTAGTTAATATCACCCAGCTTTTATTTAGAGCCCAGTTGATTACAGGTGTATAAATTCTTTCAAGCCAGATGATGATCTTATCACCCCACGACTTCTTATCATTTTTAGGGGGCTGGAGAAAAGAAGCTGCCATCATAGGGATGTAGGTCAGACAAAGAATTACAACACCTAAAACTGCAAATCCAAAGGTCATGGCCATCGGTATGAACATTTTCCCTTCAACTCCCTGTAAAGCCAAAACAGGAATAAATACGATAAGTATAATTAATTGGCCGAAAAAGGCCGAATTCATCATTTTACTCGCCGACTGATAAGCAAACTCATCCCGCTTAATCGATGGCAATTTTGTTCCAATCAACTCTTTCCGGTGGAGGTAAAATATCATGCTTTCCACAATAATAACAGCTCCGTCAACCAAAATTCCAAAGTCGAGTGCACCCAGGCTCATCAGGTTTGCCCAAACTCCAAAAATATGCATCATTATAAATGCAAACAACAAAGCAAGTGGAATGGTAGAGGCGACAATCAATCCACCACGAATGTTACCCAGAAAAAATACCAGCACAAATATGACAATCAGTGCACCCATAGCCAGATTTTCAGCAACTGTACTCGTAGTGCTTTTGATCAGTTTGCTGCGATCCAGGAATGGTTTAATCTCAATGCCCTCAGGCAACGATTTTTGGATCAGGGCCACACGCTCTTTTACCGCTTTGATCACATCATTGGAGTTCTCTCCTTTGAGCATCATCACGATACCTCCAACAGCTTCTCCTTTTCCATTTTTAGTAAAAGCCCCGTAGCGCACAAAACTGCCATATTTGACTTCCGCCACGTCCCTGATGAAAACCGGTTGCCCGTAAATGTTGTCAACCAGGGTATTTTTAATATCATCTAGAGACCGCATCAGTCCCTCACCCCTTATAAAATTTGCTTGAAAATTTTTTTCGATATAAGCACCTCCTGTATTTTGATTGTTAGCTTCAAGAGCATCAAAGATATCAGAGATCGTTAATCCCATACTTCTAAGCCTATCTGGATTAATCGCTACTTCGTACTGTTTGCCCCTACCACCGAAAGAATTGACTTCCACCACCCCAGGCAACATGGCCATCTGCCGCTTTACGATCCAGTCCTGAATGGTTCGCAACTCCATGTCATCATACAAGCTGTCATATCCGGACATTACTTCGAGCGTATATTGATAAATTTCACCCAGTCCGGTACTGATCGGTGCCATAAAAGGCTCTCCAAAACCTTCCGGGATTTTTTCTTTTACTTCTACCAGAGCCTCACTCACCAGTTGTCTTGGCAGGAAAGTACCCGCTTCGTCCTTAAAAACAATGGTCACCACTGACAACCCAAACCTTGAAACGCTACGGATTTCCGTTATATCAGGCAGATTGGCAACTGCCAGCTCTACCTGGTAAGTGACAAATTGTTCAATATCTTCAGTGCCGAGATTCGGAGCTGTGGTGATAACCAACACCTGATTATTCGTGATATCGGGCACTGCATCAAGCGGTACTTTGGTCATGGAATATAACCCGCCTATAATCAGGCCTATTGTCATCAGCCAAATGAGTGCCTTGTTTTCTATTGAAAAAGATATAATACTATTTATCATGCTTAAGATAAATTATTGTTGTTGAATTGTTAAAATGCCTTGTGTGGTCCATCCAGCAAGAAAATTTCCCAGCCAAATGATCGCTTTACTTTTAATACATTAAAAGTTGTTGACGAAAAGAGGAAAGATCAAACTATGAAGGGAGACCCTCGCACAGGAATGCTTTTCTGAAAGAAAATATCGGTGAGGCACCCACATGTACTAAAAAAAATCGTTCTTTTATTTGTATTCTCAGACCTTTGGAATTGAAATTCGGCTTTTACTGATGTAACCTTGTGAGTGTTATCATCTGAATTCTTAATGGAACTGCTTTTTGTCTTCTCTAATGAAAAATACTTATACAATTGACAGTCAACTGGGTTGTTCCCGGAACTGTCATCCATCGTTCCTGACTGAAAATCAGATTCAAAGCCTGAATTCAGATGTTGCTGATGCGGAATGACGGTATGAAAAAAGAAGATCACTATGGCAAGCCACAAAGAATACAGATTTATATTTTTAATCTCTTTTTGCATTTACGCTTTCAATTTTTTTTATTAGCTTATGCAAATGTAATAAATAATTACTGCAACATAATTGCAAAGTTTAAATCACTACTTACAATTGACACAAACTCCTTTTACCACCATGTTCACACTTATGAGAGAAAACCCCTGGGGAAGATTAATATCCGGGATATGAATATCACTGAGGCAATAGGTTTGCCCACATTTTGAGCAATGAAAATGTAAATGTAGATCATCTGGATGACATTCACACGCATCCTGGCATAAAGCATATTTCGTGGAACCGGTTCCGTCATCAATTGCATGGATTAATCTATTTTCCTCAAAGGTCTTAAGTGTTCTGTAAAGGGTCACCCTGTCAACCCGCTCAAATTTTTTCTCAAGTTCAGACAGGCTTATAGCTGTTTTCTGCTCAGTCAGTTCTTTTAAAACCAACTGCCGCATGGCCGTTGGTTTTATTTTTCGCCTAATGAGTGGTTCTTCTTTCTTGTTTTGCATTTTTAGAAAAGGTAATATACACACTCCAAAATAGTGATTTATCAGATTCTAATGCTAATATAAATCTGTTTTTGCATAAATAAAGCAAAAATAATATTGAAAAAGGAAGTGCTTAACCTTATAAAAGAGGAGTCAGAACCAAATTTATTTTCTGTAATGCACCAAACTAAACCATCCGCGCACATCAGTAAATATTTGTTCTATATTAAGTCCTGCTAAGGACCCCATTTTTTCTATATCATTTCGGGTAAACTTATGTGAATTTTCTGTATGAATGGTTTCTCCTTTATTTATATGAATACTATCTGCTTCAGTACTAAATGTGACTACCATATCTTTCATGGCTTTCAAATGCATTTCAATTCTGTTTTTTTCTTTGTTATAAAATGCCAGGTGTTCAAATTCTCCCGGGTTCAGATCTGTACCGGCCAGTCGATTTATCACATTCAAAATATTTTTATTGAAATCAGCAGTGATCTTTTGGCCATCATTATATGCTTTTTCTAAAACAGCGATTTCCTTAACCATATCCAGCCCGAGTAAAAGACTGTCACCTGGCTGCATTTCCGAACCGAGAAGCTCCATGAATTCTATAATTTCAGACATATCAAGATTGCCAATAGTGCTGCCAAAAAAACAGAAAAGCTTTCTACCTGTTTTAGGAATCATGTTTAACTGATGAAAAAAATCAGCTACAATTCCATTTATGCCGAGCATAGGATATTCCTCAACCAGTTTTTCTGAGGCCTTCTCAATAGCCGACTGGCTAATATCCAGTGGATAATATCTAATAGTCGATAATTGATCTACCGGGATTTGCTGAAACAATAACCTGATTTTTGATGCATCACCGCTTCCAAGTTCCACAATGCTCAGTTCCGAAAATTCTATATCCAGATCTTTCACAATCGTTGACAATATTGATATCTCTGTGCGAGTGGGATAATACTCATCGAGTTCTGTAATAGCTTCAAAGAGTTCTGAGCCTCTTTGATCGTAAAAAAACTTTGGTGAGATGTATTTTGGAGATGTCTGAAGCCCCTTTAAAATTTCTTCCCTAACCTTTTCTATTCCAATATGAGGCAGATAATTTACCAGATTAATTCTTTCCTCGGTTAAGGTTTCTGTTTTTGTATAATTCATTTAACTAACTTTAATCTTTTATGACTTCTACATCCTGCCAGAAAGCAACATGATTTTTAATGCCCTTAGCCATTGGCTTTGGTTGTGAATAATACCAGGCGGCATCTTCATTGGTCTTTCCACCTACTTTTATATTAAAGTATGATGCTTTACCTTTCCACGGACATATAGTATGCGTTTCACTATCCTCAAGATATTCTTTATTCACAGAATCTTCCGGGAAATAATGGTTCCCCTCAATTACTATGGTTTCATTGCTTTCCGCAATTACCTTTTTATTCCAAATAGCTTTCATGTTTATTGGTTTATTGGTTCACTGGTTCGCTTATTCTATTGTTCTATTGTTCTAATGTTCCATGCTCTCCTTCGGCTCACCTGTCTCATATGGATTTTCCGGGTCATTACTCCACTCAAACCACCCACCATCGAAAACCGACACACGGGGCCATCCCATTAGCCAGGCACTGAAAAACGCTTCACTTCCTCGCCAGCCTGTACCACAATAAAATGCAATGTGCTTATCGGGGGTAATGCCGGTCTCTTTCCATCGCCCGGCTACTTCATGATATTCCCTGATAGTATGATCATCATTTCTATAATTCTCCATGTGATAAGCATCGGAGCCGCAATTTCCGAAAACAGCACCCGGTATGCGCCCTTTCTTCTCAATGTAATTGTAACCGCTAACTTCACCAATGAATTCTGACCAGCTTCTCACAGAAACAAGTTCGGCATCATCTGATTTAAGCATTTCCTTCGCCTCTGGAATATCAACAGCGAGCTCCGGTTTGGCAGGAATTTCAACACCAAAGTTATCAACTTGTTTTTTTGGCACATTATCCATGTCAATTTCATAGCCTGCATCTTTCCATGATTGAAATCCTCCGTTCAATACTCTCACATCTTTAACCCCTGCATACATCATGATAAAGGCACAACGAAGTGCTCCGATATGCCCTGCTGCACTTCCCGGGAAATCATCAGCATTGTCCGGTCTCATATACTTACCATACAAAACAACAGTTGTATCAGCTGTAATTCCGTGTTGCTCAAGAGCCACCTTAAGTTCTTCAGGTGAACGGCGGTTCCAGGTTTCCGGTGATTCTAGCGCCAGTGTGTCAATGTCAATAGCTCCCGGGATATGTCCTGAAAGATAGGCATTACGATTACGGTAGTGAGCATGACAAACTACATATTTATCATTGTTGTACTCCTGTGGATCACTACCTGAGATAAGCGTTTTTACCCAGTCGACAGGAACTAACTGTCTATATCTTGGTAGTTGTTCCAAAGGTAATTCCGGTGACCATTCAGCAATAAAATGATCATATACAAAAACATTTGTATAACCGGCCTTTATAAACAATTCCGCTACCGCCAGATTCTTTTCTGGTGAATATCCATAAACAACTATTTTATGATGTGGCGTGATATTCCTTGAGTGGATCGTATCAATCCAATCAATATCTTCAGTCCACTTTGCAGGTAAAGCTATCGCTCCTTTTATATGCCCGCCTTTGGGCTCATTTTGCAACTTCCAGCCATTGTAAGCATCTATAGGGCGTACATCTATTAATCTGGTTTCTTCATCTCTAAGTAATTCTACCAACTCTTTGGTAGATAGTTCAATAATTTTTATCATAAATCCGTCTGTTCCCTTTGGTTTAAGTTAATAATGGCCCTCTCTAAATATGCTCAATATCAGTGAATTCAGCAACAACCGTACTATCAGTCACTAAATCAGTAACACCAAGATTATGTATATTGTTTACACCATTGGTACGGGCAAAAACTTTCAGCTCATCATTCGTGGCATTATAGAAATTTTTAAATTGCCTAAGGGCTTCCCCTTCATCAAAAAGCTTACGAAGCTGCTCATCCTGGGTGGCAATACCAACCGGACAGGTGCCGGTATGACAAACCTTCGCCTGAATACAGCCGATCGCAATCATTGAAGCTGTAGCGAGGGCAATAGCATCAGCTCCAAGTGCAATTGCTTTTGCTATCTCGGAACTATCCCTGAACCCCCCGGTAATACAAAGGGTTACATCACTAATAACACTGTCCAGATATTTTCTCGCTCTGCGAATGACAAAGATTGGTGGTACTCCTACATTATCCTTCAAAAATTTTGGAGATGAGCCGGTGGCACCGCCACGACAATCGATTGTTATAAAGTCAGGTTCTGCTTTCAGAGCAAACCCTAAATCTTCTTCAATGCGTCCGGCAGCAAATTTTATCCCAACAGGTTTTCCACCCGTAATTTCCTTGATGTGCGCTACTATCTTTTGTAAATCTTCTAAGTTGTTTACACCTGAAAGCCTTCCCGGAGAAACAGATGCTTCACCCGGTTTTAAACCTCTGATCTTAGCAATTTCATCTGTTACCTTATGTGCTGGCAGATGCCCTCCCAAACCGGGTTTCACTCCCTGGCCAATTTTGATTTCTACTGCATCGGCTTGCTTAATAATACTGTCTATATGTGAAAAAGCTGCGGTTCCAAGTTCATAAATATATTTTGTTGCAGCTTTACGTGCTTCCGGCAGCATACCGCCTTCTCCCGAACACATGGCCGTGCCAACAAGACTTGTACCCTTGGCCAATGCAATTTTTGCCTCTCGCGACAAGGCCCCAAAAGACATGTGTGAAACATAAAATGGCATTTCCAGTTCAAGTGGATGTTTGGCTGTCTTTCCGATTATTGTGTTAGTATTAACCTTAATATCTTCATTCAAAGGCATTTTATGAAGCTGGGCACCCTTAAAAACCAGTGTTTCAAAACCCGGGAAGGTTCGTAATGTACGCATAGCAGAATTTTCACTTTTTCCGCTTTGAGCAAGCTTTTGAATAATCGCTGTTTTTTCATCGATATTTAAACCTATCGGATTTGCCTTGCCTTCATCCTTAAATTTTGAGTACCAGTGTTGCCCATCACAGAAGGGTTTATTCCTGGATTTACCACAACGGCACAGTGCATAATGCTCTTCTGACTCAGGTTGATCCTTGTCGTGCAATTCAATCGAGCCAGTCACAAAATAGGGGCCATCCTCTGTAACCTTAATATCCGGATGATCCGAATATTTATTGTATAAAACGCCATCTATGGAATAGCTTAAAGCTCCCGATGGGCATTTTTTAACCGTTTCGATAATTTTCTCTGCAATTTCAGCATCCGGGTCAATCCATGGCTCCGTACGCATACGAAATACCGTTGGCAAGTTGTCTGTGCAAAAACCAGCATGTGAACATATTCCGCGATCATCGTGAATAGTGATATTCTCGCCCTCATAGGAATCTATTTTTCTCGGTTGCCTGCCCTCTTGTTTTTCATCTGTCCAGCCGATTTTACCGTGTGTACCATCACAAAAAGGTTTGCTGTGTGAATGACCACACCTGCACAGAGCCACGGTTGATTTTTCAATGGAAAAAATATTTCCGTTTGCCTCAGTGAGGTTTTTGATATCTTTAACCACCAATGGACCATTCTTTGCAGTGCTTATCGAACCATTTATTTTCATGATTATTCGTTCAAATTTCGCGCCTGTTAATACTAACTCAAAATTAAATTTCAATTCGCCTTAAAACTACATATTACAGCATATTGACATTCCTATATAATTAATTGAGTCAAACAACAAATTGGATATAGCTTGTTTCGTTATAAACTGTCTTACTGCACGGTTACAATAAACCATGCAAATAAATATATAAACTTTGCCTTAAGTATGAAACTCATAATACATATACTTTCACTTCAACGGTTTTCTTGTCCAAATAAAACTTAAAATGTCGTGTAGACTGCAAAAAAAAAAGTCTGCCCCGAAAGGCAGACTTTTACTTTTCATTAGTTATTACAACCTTGCCCCTTCTTTTGGCATCCGGCTGCATAACGATCATATTGACAGCATCCGGGAAGATCACCATAAACATCATCTTTAGCCTGACGCTTATCGGTATCATGTCCTACCTTTGCAATTGCCACATGTATTTCATCAGCATTTGCTTTTGACTCATCATACGTGACTTCAATCATCTTAGTCTCCTTGTCCCAGTTGGCAGCTGTCACACCATCAACTGATTTAGCAGCTTTTTCTATGCGCTCCTCACACATACCACAATTGCCATTCACCTTAAACTCTTCTGTTTTACTTTGTGCAAAAACAGACATTGTTCCAAACACGAACAACACTACCAAATTCAACATTTTGCTTTTCATAATATATTTGTTTTAGTTAATAATTGAAATTCATTTTTTTATTCCGTCTTACCCACTCACCCTGCCAATCGCACAACTCACATACGATTTGGCAACAGAAATTGTTGTATTATCTCCCTTTTCAGGATAGCCAAGATTGGCTAATTTTAGCTTATATCTTTCGACATTATTGTCATCTCCCTGAAATGATATCCCGACTTTGGACATTTCAACATCAACATCCACGCTTTCAACTTCTTCGAACTTATTCAGTCCCTTCGTAATGGTTGCGGCACAACCATGACATTTCAAATTTTCAATTTGAATATTTACATGTTTCATCAATCTGCTGTTTATTTTATCATTCATTTTTCTTTTATACTATTCCATTTATCGAATCAAAACTATAATCTGTGGTATTTTAAGATACATGCAGGTGGCCTATGTCTTATATGACTCCACCCTCAAATAATTTTTCCTTTTTTGAGAATAAACCTCTACATTTATCTTGTAAGTTCTTCAATAAGTCCGTTGGCCCAGCCTATCAAAGCTTTTTTGTCCTCATCAGTCAATACTTGATCAGGGTATTTTTTCTTAAATTTGGCGGTGGGCATCTTGTCTTTTTCGACTTTGGAAACGATCTTTGACAACCTTCCAACAAGTTTTGAAGGTTTCAGATCTCCCGTTTTTTCATAGTTCCATTTCATTTTCGCCCCGGACTTTCCGTCTCTACCGTGACATGGCAAACATGACTTATCCAATATGATTTTTATATTTTCAGGAACTGAAAATTTTGAATTTGATGTCTCGCCATAGTCTATTCTGAAGCTTAACAACGCTATTATAGAAATTATCATTCCTGCTACAATAATTAGATTTTTCATTTGTTCAATGTTTATATTAGTTTGTATTTTTTTCTTATTTCCCTCTCAGTCTTAATGCGTTGGAAATAACTGACACTGAGCTAAAACTCATTGCTGCAGCCGCTATTACTGGGCTCAATAATATCCCAAAGAACGGATACAAAATCCCTGCTGCCACTGGTACACCCAATGCATTGTAAACAAATGCGAAAAACAAATTTTGTTTGATATTTCGCATGACTTTTTCACTGAGGTCCCGTGCTCGAACAATACCATTCAAATCTCCTTTTACAAGCGTAATCTCTGCACTTTGCATGGCGATATCGGTTCCGGTACCCATAGCAATACCAACGTTTGCCTGCTCAAGTGCAGGAGCATCGTTAATTCCGTCACCGGCCATTGCAACCACATGACCGCTATCCTGGAATTCCTTTATTTTTACATATTTATCTTCCGGTAGACAATCAGCCTGAAAACCGTCTAACTCCAATTCATCTGCTACATTTCGGGCAGTATATTTATTATCACCTGTAAGCATGTGAACCTGAATACCCATTTTTTGTAAGGTTTTAATCGCATTTGCTGAAGTTCTTTTTATTGCATCTGCAACACTTATTATACCTTCTACATGATTACCAATCAGCAAAAACATAACTGTTTGTCCTGTTGACTGCCATTGTTCAACCAGTTTCGTCTTCTCAGGATCAAGTGTCGCATTAAAATCCTTCATTAATCTTTTGTTTCCCAGACCTATTTTTTGTCCTTCGTACACAGCCTGAACACCCTTTCCTGTGACCGATTCAAAATCATCCAGTTCAATTAGATTAATGCTCTTTTCCTTCGCACCTTTAACAATGGACTCGGCGATGGGATGTTCGCTATGTAGATCAACAGATGCAGCCAACCTAAGTATATTCTCATCTGTTTTTTCTCCAAAAGATTTAATACCTTTTAAACTTGGCCTGCCTTCCGTGATCGTACCAGTTTTATCAATGATCAGTATATCCACTTTCTTCATTTCCTCAATGGCACTAGCATCCTTAACCAACACTCCTGATTGTGCACCACGTCCGGTTCCAACCATTATGGACATAGGGGTTGCAAGACCAAGTGCACACGGACAAGCGATGATCAAAACTGATACCGCATTGACAAATGCATACACCAAGGCAGGTTCCGGTCCCCATATCGCCCACACTGTGAAAGTAATCAATGCGATTGAAATGACGATCTGCACAAAGTATTTTGCGACTACATCAGCCAGCTTTTGTATTGGTGCCCTCGAACGGCTTGCTTCATTCACCATTTCAATGATTTGTGCCAAAAGAGTATCAGATCCTATTTTTTCAGCTTTCATCTCAAAAGATGTTTTTCCATTGATCGTCCCACCGGTCACCTTATCTCCTTCTGATTTCTCAGCAGGTATAGGTTCCCCCGTGATCATACTTTCATCTATGATGGCCATTCCTTTTGAAATGCTCCCGTCAACCGGGATTTTCTCACCGGGTTTCACCCTTAAATTATCTCCGACAACCACTTCCTCAAGTGGAATTTCCTGCTCCGTACCATGGCGGATAACCCTGGCAACAGGAGGTACCAAATTGAGCAGTGCTTTTATGGCGGAATTTGTTTTGCTGTGTGCCCTAAGCTCAAGCACCTGGCCGAGTAATACGAGCGTTAAAATGACGGCAGCAGCTTCGAAGTACAGGTGCACATTACCCTGTCCATCCCTGAACTGGGCAGGAAAAATGTCTGGCATAAGCAGGGCAAACACACTAAACAGGAATGCCGCTCCAACACCTAAAGATATTAATGTCCACATATTGGGCATTCTCCACCTAACGGAAGCCCAGCCTCTTTTGAAAAACGTCCAGCTCGAATAAAAGATAACCGGGATGGTCAGTAAAAACTGGACCCAGCCCCAAGCCCTTTTCGATGCGATTGATTCGAGCTCGACAAAACTTATAAGATCCGACATGGCGATAAAAAATACCGGAACGCTCAGTGCCAAAGCAATCCAGAATTTTTTAGCCATTTTTTTATACGCCTTTTCTTCTTCGCTGGCATCTTCTCCCTTTTCAGGAACCAGATCCATTCCGCATTTAGGGCAACTGCCAGGTGCATTGCGTTTTATTTCCGGGTGCATCGGGCAGGTATAAGATACCGAAGACATCTTATCGCTTTCCACTTTGTTCAGGTGCATTCCGCAAACGGGGCAGTCACCCGAGTCGACATAGGATTTATCACCCTCACAATGCATTGGACAGTAATATTCTCCATCGGTTTCAGAAGCATCTGTAACCATATGCGCTTCGTGGTGGTGATGGTGCATCTGCTCATTTTTGTTTTTATGGAGATGATCATCTCCAGATTCTCCCTGTGGCTTAAGGTGCATCCCGCAAACAGGACAATCACCAGGCGTTGGATAGGTTTTATCTCCTTCACAGACCATGGGACAGGCAAATTTTTTGTCAGATGTTATATCCATTTTTTTATATTATATTCCTCATATTTGTTTCAAATAATTATAAGATAATCCCCGGCCTTCTTTTCCTCCTTAAGCTAAAATAGAACAGAGTAATTCCGGATATGACAGTGATTAGTACAAAAAGGGAAGACTTTCGCCGCAGGTTATCAGTTAATCGTTTGCTTTATTTCGCCACATTTTAACATTTTATCGCCAAAGTATGGATTCTGGATTTCTCTTTCTGCACTCAACCAATAGGCACCCTTATTATTGCTCGCCATCGGACAGTAATCAACATAAATCTTCTGAGTACTTTCAACTCCAAAATCCATTACAGCACTTGAAAGATTTTTGGAAACAACACTAAAGTGACTGCGTTTCATCTCAATCCCTTTCATCTGAAC
>Ga0164313_10001160_pt1 | contig 23057 bp, 21 predicted proteins | sample GuaBasSedimGuay4_FD_113735 | JGI IMG/M metagenome (GOLD analysis project Ga0164313, IMG submission 113735) | Subseafloor sediment microbial communities from Guaymas Basin, Gulf of California, Mexico - Guay4, Core 4569-4, 0-3 cm | ecosystem: Environmental > Aquatic > Marine > Hydrothermal vents... | reverse complement strand
GTGTTTGCAGGGCTGGGCAGCCTGATGTCGTCTCGCTGGCAGAAATACGTTTCCCTGTACCGGGTCACCATGGGTATTGCCGTCCTTTCTTTGTTGTATGTTATATGGCTGCCTGAGTTGTTTGACTGGCTGGTTCAAATGCCCATCGAGCTCAAAATACCGGTATCAGCCCTGTTGATTGCGCCGCTGGCATTCTTGATGGGCATGCCTTTTCCGTTGGGTCTGGGCATTGTGTCAAACAGGCTGCCATCCTGGATTCCCTGGGCCTGGGGGGTCAACGGCTGTGCCTCGGTGGTGAGCGCCATGCTGGCGACGCTGCTTGCTATTCACATGGGCTTTGTATTCGTCGTGGCGATGGCGGTATTGGCATACATGCTGGCTGCCGTGGTTTTGAGGGGCGGGTCCGGCACGGTCTGAATGTCCGGTATTCATTTATGAACTTATCAATACCCGCAAATATCTGGCACTATAGCTTTAATGCAACCTGTACTCCGCCAGAATCCGGATAAACGTGTTTAAAAAAACCGTAACGATCATCTTTATTCTGTTCTGGATTGTGCTGGCGATCAACCCGGTGGATCGCGGAATATGGGTGCTGGAAAATTTCCTGGTGGTCACGATATTCCCAGTGGTGCTTTGGTTGGATAAGCGGTACGAGTTTAATAACTGGGCCTACCTAAGTCTGACTATATTCGTCATATTGCATTTGTTTGGCGCACACATGACTTACAACAACATGACTTATTTTGGCTGGTTTTCAGACTGGTTTGGCTGGGAGCGAAATTATTACGACCAGGTTATTCATTTCCTATTCGGCCTGATGTTGTTTGTGCCGTTTTTTGAAATCTTTTACCACCAGGGTGTATCCAGAAAGTTAAGCTACCTGATCGCATTTTTGTTTATTACCAGTGTCGGTGCCTGGTATGAAATTCTTGAGTGGCTCAGCATGGCATTATTTTCCAATCAAACGGCCGAAATCTGTGTAAAGGCCATCACCCAGGGTGATGTCTGGGATGCACAAAAAGATATTGCCTATGCCGTAATTGGTTCGGTTGCTGCCCTGCTGTTGCATAAATTGTGGGGTGATAAAACCGGAAAAGAATAACGCATCGTGTCCAGTAGGGTAGGGATTTTCTCCTTACGTAAAAGACAGATATATTGCAAGGAGACCCAGGGTTGCAAGGACTCCAAGAATCCCCAACACAACCGTGCTTCCATGATTTTTGCGCCAGCCATGGACTATCCAGTAACTTTCCAGGCCGATAAAACCAGCCGCTGCACCATAGACCATAAAAATATCCTTGTTCTCGAGGTCTGTGGTCATTATAAAAAGCATATAAAAAGTAAAGGCCACACCCACCGGAATTACCGAGAAAATCCAGCTCTCTCCCTCACCCCTGCTCCTGTGTGTCGTCATTAACTTGTTCAGTTTATTTTCACTGTCCATTATCTTTATCTGTCCTCCCAAAATTGCGAAAGTATACATTCCCCTGCATTCAAATAACTGGGCACGGGTACACTTGCTCAAAAAAAGACCACCTTGAGGTTCCTTAAGCTGATGAAAAGGTTACTGCGAAATCACCACCTGTACCTTGATCCATGTCATTGGGTAACGCTGGTGACACAATTGAAGCAGGAACGGGTACTTTTTTTACAGAAATTGTAATGTTTGGTAGCCAGCAACTGAGAATACTTAAGGATTAATTCCTTTCATTTGCTGAAATACCTGTTATAGTGCGCGCCATCTTGGTGCACATCGGTCTGCACCTACTGCTCCAGCCGCACAGGAATGTGGCTAATAACGGAGCAAAACAAAGATCCAGCCCGGACCGACCCATGCCAGTGAATGATTCACGGCGATTGGGTAGGGCGATCTCGGAGTAAAACACAAACATGTTATTTTCAGAACTTGGCCTTTCGGCCGAATTGTTGCGCGCGACAGATAAACAGGGTTACAAAGAAGCAACCCCCGTGCAACAACAAGCAATCCCCCTCATTCTCGAAGGCAACGACCTGCTTGCAGGGGCCCAAACCGGAACAGGGAAAACCGCCGGCTTCACATTGCCGCTGCTGCAGCGTATGCAGCAATCAGAACAAATGGGACAAAAACGCCGCGTTCGCGCTTTGATTCTTGTTCCAACCCGCGAGCTTGCTGCACAGGTTGCAGAAAGCGTGCGAACCTACGGCACGTATCTGCCGTTCAAATCCACGGTAATTTTTGGCGGTGTGAGTATTAACCCGCAGATTACCCAGTTACGCAGGGGAGTGGATATTGTTATCGCTACCCCGGGCCGCCTGCTCGATCACATGCAGCGCGGCACGATTCGTCTCGATGGGGTGGAAACCCTGGTGCTTGACGAAGCGGATCGCATGCTCGATATGGGTTTCGTACACGATATTCGTAAAGTCATGAAGGCGCTGCCAGCCAATCGTCAAAACCTGCTGTTCTCAGCAACCTATTCCAAAGAGATCAGCCAACTGGCTAACGATCTCCTGGATTCGCCCATGGAAATCCAGATTGCACGACGCAACACCACTGCCGAGCAGATTTCACAGGTTGTTCATCATGTTGATAAGAGTCGCAAACGCGAATTGCTTTCACACATGATCGGAGAGGGTAACTGGCGGCAGGTACTGGTCTTCACCCGTACCAAACACATGGCCAACCGGCTCTGTCAGCAATTGGAACGCGATGGTCTTTCAGCTGCCGCGATTCACGGCAACAAGTCGCAGGGTGCCCGTACCCGTGCGCTGGCTGACTTCAAGAAAGGTAAAACCCGTATCCTGGTTGCCACCGACATCGCCGCTCGTGGGCTGGATATCGAATTATTACCGCACGTGGTCAATTATGAACTGCCGAATGTCCCGGAAGACTATGTCCACCGGATTGGACGTACCGGCCGTGCAGGCCAGGAAGGCCAGGCCATGTCGCTGGTATGTATTGATGAGAAGAAATTACTGGCGGATATCGAGCGGTTGTTGCAAAAGAAAATCGAGGTAATCGCTATTCCGGGTTACGAACCAGATCAGAGCATCAAGGCCGTGCCAATTAAAAATGGTGGCGGTAACCGCCGCCCCTCGCGTGGACAGCGCCCAGGCGGCAGATCCAATAACCGTTCAAGCGGTCGAGGCAACGGCAGGCCCGGTGCCAATGCTCGTGCCCGCAATGGTAATCGCCAGGGTCAGGGCAGGCGTTCCCGTCGGGCCGCATAGGCGAGTAAGAGTCTGATTTTATGACCGGACCAGGCAGTGCCTGGTCCGGTCGCCTCAACGTGTTCTATACACGGTCAGGCCTGGTTGCTTTATAATTTGACGAATCTGTTAATTTGCCTGGTTTGTTGTCAGTGGGGTAGGTGAAAAATATGAAATTTATGCGAACCGTCTGGTCTTTATCTCTTTTTGCACTTCCAGTTTTGTTTTTGGCACCGGCGCTTTTGCCTGCATCTGATCAGGCAGCTCATTGGTCGTATGAAGGGGAGGAAGGCCCGGAGCACTGGAGTGACCTTTCTGGTGACTATCATATGTGCAGAGGTGGCAGCAATCAGTCACCGATTGACCTTCAACAGTTCGTACACGCTGAATTGCCTGAGTTAGTATTCGATTATGTCAGCCCACCCAATCGTGAGACGAACATGGGTCATACCATCCAGTTGGACGTTGAGCCTGGTAATTTCCTGAAAATTCCATCCCGTGGCAGGATTTTTGAGCTTAAGCAGTTCCATTTCCACAGCCCAAGTGAACACACGATTGAAGGACAGTCCTTTGCGATGGAAATGCATTTTGTGCATGTAGAGGAAGGTGGTGGGTTGGCGGTTGTCGGGGTCATGCTTAAAGAGGGAAAGGAACATCCTGTATTGAACAAGCTGTGGAGCTTTATGCCGAAAAATGCCGGAGAGAGTGTTGTACCGCCAATCGGAATTGAAGAAACTGATCTGTTGCCGCCAACACGCGAATATTATTATTACAGCGGGTCACTCACGACCCCGCCATGCTCCGAGGGTGTTGCCTGGTTTGTATTGAAAAATCCCATCGAGGCTTCTGCTGAGCAAATTGCAACCTTCAAGCAATATGTGGGGCCTGCCACCAACCGTCCTGTGCAGCCACGCAATTCGAGGTTAATTCTGGATTAGTTTAAATGGGTAACAGTTGTCACAATTAACATAAAGGCCCCACCAGGAGGTGGGGCCAATTGCAATCCGGAAAGTTGTGGTGTTATTGGTGCACTTGAATTCTTTCCATTGTTGCAGTCCCCTCGTGATTTAATATCAATTTAGACTAAAGAGTTACCATTCACCCCATTTTCTATGGCACATGAATGGCGAATTGAACATCTTCACATGACGGCGTGCAGTTGACTCCAACCATGGATAGTTGTTCCCTGAGTTTCTTTCCACCGCGGGCCTGGCCATGTGTCTGAATGACGAGATGTACTTCGGCATCGTCGTCGCCTGATGAAGCGGTCAACAAAGAACCAGAACCTCCGGAGGAAAACAGAACCTGGTGTCCGGTAGCTGCATCATCTCCACCTCGTACCAAACGCCCACCAAACTCTATTGTTCCATCCGACTTGGCAACATTGCCGCTGGCATTTCCAATTGCGGCCGACACATCGGGATTGCCAAGGTCAGCTGGGCTACAAGGGAAGGTGGCGCATTCGCCAGGGTTATTGAAGACGACCCACCATAGGGTGTGAGCATCGCCCGGTACCAGGCCAGTGGCCTCCAGCGTTAGAACAATCATTGTGTCAGTCCGTGTCAGGAATGATTTGCCGTCCGTCTCAGTTCCACTGCTATTCCATTTCACAGGATCCATGTCAGTTTGAGCCATCACGGCACTGCAGGAAAACAAAAGGGCCACGGATAAAAGTACTTTAATAATTCCAGTTCGTTCAGTCACTTTCATAGTTAATCTCCACAATTATTGAATTAGCCGGCATTAAGCGGCCGGATCGGTTTTGTCCGCCTGTTTGGCGGCTTCTCAGACATGCTTTGTCAGCTTTATTTGTGTCCCGTATGGCAATCTAATGAATGCCTTGCGTGCAAGTAACGAAAGAACTGCTAAAGTTAAGCTATAAGGCAATGAAAGTTTCAGGAATTTCAACCTGTGGAAATCGATGAAAATGCAGCGACAATAACGGGTGCAGAGCATCATTGTTATGCTTTTGCCCAATTTATGCTGGATGTTGATCGAGGTGCATTGCTGAAGGATGGGACAGATATTCCATTGCGCCCCAAGTGTTTTGAAGTACTCACGTACCTCGTTAAACATCATGGTGTTCTGCTCAGCAAGGATGAAATACTGACGGCCGTCTGGGCGGATGTTGTCGTAACGGAAGACTCGCTGACACAATGCATGATCCAGATTCGCAAAGCGCTGGATGATAAATCAAAGGACATGGTACGGACTGTGCCGCGGCGCGGTTATCTGTTCGATGTCCAGGTGCAGCTACATGGCTTCGGTGAAAAACCCGAAGTTAGCGTAACACCACCATCTGTTTTGCAAAACCGCAGGCCCTCCCGCTGGTCAGTTGGGGCAGCCATTGCCCTGGCGCTTGCCATATTTGCAACATGGTGGAGTGGGCAAACGCCGGAAATCAATCAGCCTCTGCCCAATATAATCGCTCACCCGAATTCAATTGCCGTGTTGCCATTTGAAGATATGAGTCCCGAAGGAGACCAGGAGTATTTTGCTGATGGTTTGTCGGAAGAAGTATTAAACCTGCTGGCACAAATACCCGAGCTACAGGTCATCGCACGCACCTCATCATTCTCATTCAAGGGTCAGCACCCTGATATTCAAACCATTGCTGGGAAGTTGAACGTGGCCAATATACTCGAGGGCAGCGTGCGTAAGGATGGCGACCAAATACGTATTACGGCCCAGTTGGTAAATGCTTCAAATGGAATCCACCTGTGGTCGCAGACCTATGATCGCACACTGGATAACGTATTTGCAGTGCAAAGTGATATTGCAGGGTCTGTGGCCGGTTTTCTGAAAGTGAGCCTGTTGGATGAACCATACGTGTCAGCATCAAACGGTCATAATCCAGCGGCCTGGGAAGCCTATCTGAAAGGAAAATTTTTCTACGGTCGAAGGGGCACAGGTGACAATGAGCATGCAATAGCCCAATACCAGGAGGCATTGAGAATTGATCCGGAACTGGCGGAGGCCTGGGTTGGCCTGGCAGGTTCAATCTATTTACAGACATATTTACAGGAGATCTCCTGGGAGCAAGGCTGGACTGAGTTCAAGGCCGCGCTGGATAAGGCACTGGCATTGGACCCGGATAATGCCGAGGTGCATGTTCGTCTTGCCAGTTATTACTGGGGGCTCGGGGAAGAAGAAAACTACCAGTTACACTTTGACCGGGCGTTGGAACTCGGGCAGAGCAACGCATTGGTGCTATCGGTTGCTTCCGGTATTTCGTTGTACAACGGCAAGCTGGAAGACGCAATCGAATACCAACGTCGTGCCGCGACCCTTGACCCATTGGGGTATGTCAATCATGGGAACCTGGCACATATACTCTATTTCGGTGGCTATTATGACGAAGCCAGGGATGAATGGGAGTACGCGGCAGCACTAAATCCTGAGCATTCGGATGAATCCACCTGGTTTATTGGATTAAGCTTGATAATGCAAAAGCAGTACCAGGCAGCAGAGGACTTCATGCAACAATTGCCAGCGGGTGCCGAAAAAGACCAGGGAATGGCATTGATCCATTTCGCCCGGGGCGAAGTCAATGAGTCAAATGCAGCCATTCAACGGCTATCCACCGGCACCGATTTTGACTCCGCATTTTACCTTACCGAGATTTACTCTTTTCAGGGGGATATGGATCAGTCATTCCGATGGCTCAATGAGGCTACGGACAGGATTCTGCGAACCAACCCGATGGTTCAGAGCATGAGTGATCTCAAGGTATTCAAGGTTTGCCCGTTTCTAGCGCCGTTGCGTGAAGACCCCCGCTGGACTGCATGGTTGGTCATGACAAAAGAAAGAATCGGTAGAAATAAAACCTGAACCAAACAGTGTTATCGCCTAAGGTAGCGCCTGATGGCTAATCCAATGACAATTCCTCAACCGACACCGATGGTGTTGCGTGCTTTGCAGTTACATCAGTCCGGCCGCTTCAAAGAAGCACACGGTCTGTATGTACGCGCTCTACAGGTCAACGATGGGGATATTCATGCACTGCATTTCCTGGGTGTGCTGATGCACCAGTCGGGAAAAAGTGAAGAAGCAATGCGACTGCTGAAGAAGGCGACCGGGCTCGCACCTGGCCTGACCGATGCCTGGTGTAACCTGGGCAATATTCAGCGTGATCTTGAACATTATGAGGACGCCCGCAAGTCGTATGACCAGGCTATATCATTGCAACCGGACATGGCAGAAGTCTGGAACAGCCTTGGCAGTCTATATCAGCAAACCGGTGCGATCGCAGATGCTGAGGCAGCCTATCGTCAGGCAGTCAAGTTACAACCCCGTTCTGCCGAAGCCTACTATAATCTCGGCACCATACTGGCCCGTTTGAGCCAATGGCAAGAAGCCGCTGATTGTTGCCAGCAAGCCATTAAGCTCGCGCCGGCACAGCCAGAGCCTTATGGGCAACTATCGGATATTTTCCTTAATCAGAATCGTACCGAGGACGCTTTGCAATGCCTGCAGGCAGGATTGAAAATTGCTCCCGGGCATCCTGAACTTCAGTACAACCTCGGTTTTGCCCTGTCGGTGAAAGGCGAGTTGGTTGCAGCAAAGAATGCCTATCACCAGGCGTTGGTGGCCAACCCCGATCATGCTGCGGCCCTGTCGGCCCTTTTATATGTAAAGCGACAATTGGCTGATTGGGATGGAATTAATGAATTGTCCGGGCGACTTGCAAAGGGGCTCGAAAGTGGCTGGCAGCAAATCAGCCCGTTTTCCTACCTGGCCGAACCCTCAAGCCGTGCCCAGCAGTTACGTTGCGCGCAATTGTGGACAAAAGGCATTCAGCAACGGCTTGGTGCCCAGCCTGGTGCGCTGGATAAGAGGCAGCCAGGTGAGCAACTGACCATAGGCTATTTATCTGCCGATTATTATCGCCACCCGACGGCCTACCTGGTGGCGGGATTGATTGAACAGCACGACCGCGAGAAATTTAAAATCATCGCCTATTCCAACTCCCGTGATGATGACGGTGCGATCCGCAAGCGACTGGAAGAAGGGTTTGATGAATTTGTGGATATACGGGCCTTGTCTCCGGCGAAAGCCGCAAAACGAATCCGCACGGACAAGGTCGACATCCTGGTTGACCTTAAGGGCCACACCCTGGAAGCGGCAACAGCGGTGATGGCCTTGCGCCCGGCACCTGTGCAGGTCAACTATCTTGGTTATCCCGGCTCCATGGGTGCCGATTATATCGATTACATCATTGGCGACCGGTACGTGACCCCATTCGATGAAAGAGACGACTACGACGAACACATCGTGCAGTTACCCGGAAGTTACCAGGTCAATGATACACAACGTCCTTTCCCGGCTAAAAGCCCCGGCCGCGAAGCCCTGGGATTGCCTGTGGATGCCGTGGTGTTTTGCTGCTTCAATAACAGTTGGAAGATCACGGCCGATGTGTTCGCTTGCTGGATGGATATTCTGAAGGCAGTTCCAGACAGCGTCCTGTGGTTACACGGCCGGCAGTCGCTGGCTGATTTACGCAGCAGGCTACGACAGCAAATGCAAAATCAAGGTGTGGAGCCATCACGACTGATCATTGCCGAACCCAAGCCACTGGAAGAGTACCTGCAGCAATATCATGAAGCCGACATTTTCCTGGATACTATGCCGTATAACGCGCATACAACCGCAAGTGATGCACTGTGGATGGCCTGCCCGGTCATCACCGTTAGCGGTGATACTTTCCCATCCCGGGTTGGAACGAGCTTACTCAATGCTGTGGAGTTGCCACAGCTCGTAAGCAGTAACCTGGGTGATTACAAACGGCTTGCCATTGAGCTGGCAAGTGATCCTGATCGTCTGGCCGCGCTACGTGTTCACCTTCAGCAGGGCAGGGAATACTTCGTGTTGTTTGACACCGGAACGTTCACCGGCCACATTGAGCGGGCCTATTTGGAAATGGCGGAGCGGCATAAAACAGGGACTGCCGCTGCATTTGCTGTTCAGAGGCTCCCTAGTTCTTAGTCGCCGGCTCTCGGGACTGAATTTGATAAGCAGCATGGCAGGCAACACAGTTATTCATTAACTGGCTCAACTCAAGCAGCAATTCTTCATTGCTCGCACCTTGTTCGACATGGGCCGCGAATTCATCGAATTTCTTATGTGTACTCATGCCCAGCTTCTTGAATGAAAGTGGCAGGGCTTTCATCATGTCCAGTGGCACTCCTTGCTGTGCCGCAAGGCCGACCTTCAGGGCGGACTGGTGAATTTTTTCTGAGTCACCTGCCCCCAGGGCCCCCGTGATGTCGCGCACACTTTCTACAAAAGCCCGCATTTCAGTCAACACCAGGTCACGCTGATGTGACTCAAGCCAAATTACTTCGCGGCCATCTGTGGCGATTCCAGTCTTGTTACCGCTGGCAAACATAATGACAGTCACAATCGCGGCAATGATTGCGGCACCCAACAGGGTCCAACATAATTTACACATAAGGGTCGTCCTCAAAAATAGATAAGTGGTTAGTAATAAATCAAGCCAATGAATCCTGGTGAGGTTTCAATGCATTTGAATAGAATTTCCAGAGGTAGGCACTTTCATTTTCGATCTGAAATTCGAAATCAAAAATTGACCAGCGCATCATCAGCCCCTGGAACAGGGCAATCAGATATTTGGAAGTATGGTCTGTATTAACATCCTTGCTGAAAACACCTGTCTCTTTACCTTCGTCAATCAGTTTGGCAATGCGGTTGGTGAATTTGTTCATCGCGTTTTTGACGATACTTTTCAGCTCTTCTGATTCCAAATGCAATCGATCGGAAAACAGTAAACGCGGCAATCCCCGATGCTCGCTGACAAATTTCAACTGGGTAAATATCAGGTCCTCGAGTCGCACATCCGCGGGTTCAGTGCTGGTGAATACAGGTTCGAGTTCTGCGAACATAATCTCGACAATCCAGCTCAGGGATGCGCTGAAAATGGCCTCACGTGTCTTGAAGTGTCGGAACACGGTGGCATGGGCAATACCGACTTCTTCGGCGATTGCGAGCGTGGTGACTTTCGCAACTCCTTGCCTGGCTGCCAGCTCAAGTGTGCTTTGGATGATTTCGGCTTTTCGTTGTTCCGTCGGTTTTCCCATGGAGGGGATTATATGTGAGTAATCACTCACAGTTCCAGAGGGGTTTTGTAAATTTTGGTAAAATACCTGCCCCGCTGATCAGGCCCGCTTGAGGATATAGTCTGCAAAAAGGCCGTTTTTATCGGTAAATTTATTGGAAATTCGAAAGTCGGTGCTGTGGATGATTTGCTTGATGATTTCATCATCATATTTTCTTGAGATTTCGGTCAATATTCTCTCTCCCTGCGCGAAATGAAAGGCATTGGATGAACCGTTAAGAGTGACAGTTTGTTCTACTGAACTGACCAGGTAGCTTCTGGCAATGCCGGTTTCAGCGGTATATTCGGGGAGGTGGGTAAAATTGCTGATGTTAAAATTGCCGCCCAGTTCGCGATTGATACGGGAAAGCAGATTTAAATTAAATGCCCGGGTCAGGCCTGCGGGGTCGTTGTAAGCCGGCAATACTATCCCGGCCGGTTTTATCAGGTCCACACCAAGCAACAGTATGTCATTGGGCGCGAGGTTTGATCCCAATCTGTAAATGAATTTGGTGGCCTGCCGGTCTGTCATGTTTCCGAGATTAGAACCCAGGAAGAACAAAATCTTGGGATGGTGGGTTTCACGCAACGACGCCAGCATCGTGAAGTAATCACCTTGCTTTTTTCTGACAGAAACCCCAGGCAAGTCACTGGCTAGTTCTTTTTCGAGCTGGTCCAGGGCATTTTGGGAAATATCGATTGGAAGGTATTCAAATTGATAATCTTTCAGGCTCAGGACAGATAAGAGTTCTTTAGTTTTTGTACCGTCTCCAGGACCGAGTTCTACCAGTTCAAAGTGCTGTTCCGGGGAGATCTCAAAGGCCTGGATAATAGCTTCACTTTGTTCCTTGAAAATTTCATGTTCGGCCCTGGTGAGGTAGTACTCGGGCAGGTTCATTATTTCGACAAATAGTTCACCACCCTTTTTGTCATAAAAATATTTACTGGGCAGCGTTTTAGGCGCCCCACTCAGACCCCGTTCCACATCTTTTCTGAATTGCCTCGGCATGTTACCGGGCCAGCCTTATTCCGGTAAATTGCCATTGGGAATGTGGATAAAAGAAGTTACGATAGGTTTTTCTGCTATGTCCTGCTGCTGTTGCCACAGAAGAGCCTCTCAGCACCATTTGATTGATCATAAACTTGCCGTTGTATTCTCCAACAGCACCCTCAGTTATTTTGAACCCTGGATAGGGCAAATATGCTGAACCGGTCCACTCCCATCGCTTGCCCCAATTCAATTTGTCAGAAGCTGCTTCCCACTCAAACTCAGTGGGTAAACGGCACCCCTTCCAGCTGGCGTATGCAGCTGCTTCATACCAGGAAACGTGCGAGAGAATAGCGTTTGCATTGACGGCCTGTAACCCGGCGAGCGTGAAATTGAACCAATTCCCATCTGTTTTGTGCCAGTACAGAGGATTGTTGATGTTTTCCCTGTTTATCCAACTCCATCCGTCATCCAGCCAATGATGAAATTCCTGGTAACCACCATCTGCGATAAATTCGATGTATTCGCCATTTGTAATCAATGATTTTGAGATTTCGAACTCATGTAAAAAGACTCTGTGTCTGGCAGATTCATGATCGAAGCAAAAGCCATCTGATTGATGGCCGATATCATGAATCCCCTCTGAAATATTTAGCCAGCCGTTTGTTGAGTTTTCATCATTGACCAGGTTAATGCCGGGATCATAGACGGGGAATGTTGGGTTCAGGGCCAGTGTATATTTTAAATCAGTCAGTAATAGCTCCTGGTGTTGTTGTTCATGGTTGATGCCGAGAATGAGCAATTCCCGCACTTCATCATCATAGGTACCGGATAAGAGTTTACTGATGGAACTGTCGATGTATTTTCTATACTTATACACTTCTGCAACACCTGGCCGGGTAATCATCCCGCGTTGATTCCTGGCAGCCTGTTCACCAATATTGTTGTAATAACTATTGAAAAGAAACTGATAAGTATCATCAAAGACACGGTAGCCAGGAAGATGTTTTCTTAGAATCATGGTTTCGAAAAACCAGCTCGAATGTGCCAGGTGCCATTTTGGGGGACTCGTAAACTCAACTGCCTGCGGGATGTAATCCTCGACCTGAAGCGGCGCGCAAAGATGTTCAGTACGTGCTCTGGTTGCTAAATATTGGGCGAGTATTTCCGTCATGATATTCAGAATGATTCATTTTAAAGCTAACCATTAAATATCAAATGGAGGAAATATAAAACTCATGGTGCATTAGAACAGCTATAAGCCTATCAATTACACCCATTAAGGAAATGTAAGTGCACAAGAAATCAATTAGTACTTGCATTTTTGGTTTTTGTGATTATACTTACTGCTAAGTAAGGAGAGTGAATCAAAATGATACGTATGACAGACACACGCGAGCAGATCATGGACAGGGCAGCACAGCTGCTGATGAGCCGTGGCTATAACGGTTTTTCCTATCGCGATATTTCCTCACACCTGGGTGTGAAGAATGCTGCTGTACATTATCACTTTCCGATTAAGGCAGATCTTGCCGTGGCGCTTGTCGAAGAATATCGACAATTGCTGCGTAGCAGGACGTCTGAGTTTATGGCTTACGGCGGTTCAGCGCTTGAGCAAATTGAAGGTTTTTTCGCAATTACAAACAAGCAATGCCATATAGGCCGCTGTATATGCCCAATTGGAGCCTTCTCAATCGATTATTCTGATTTGCCCGAGGAAGTGCGCAAAGTGACCTCCAGTTTCATGGATGAAACTTTAAAATGGTTAACACAGGTTTTGGAAGTTGGCCGAGAGCAGAATGAGTTCAGTTTCAATGGTGAAGCACGGCCAAGAGCCCTATTGGTTCTCGCCAGTTTGCAGGGTGCCAGGCAGATGGCACGCATTAACGGTATTGAAATATTGAACGATGTAGTTACACAGATCCGTCAGGATTTGGATATTAAGATTTAAAAAAATTTACTTATTAAACATACTTACTAGTAAGTATTAATCTAAAAAGGAGAGTACTATGAAAACTTTTAATGCATCATTACCACAAGCCGGGCAATTAAAAACCATACCCACCGGTAAACTTATTCCCGTTGTGGCGGCTTCTGCGCACGAAATAATGGCACTGCTTAGCTCAGTTATTTTGGCGGCGGTGATTGTTGCGGCTTCAGTCTGGATCGCTGGCTTGCAAATAACAGACGTGTTGGGTGCTGGTATCTGGGGTGTCGGGATAGTTTTCTTTGGTCTGGCCGTGGACGGTAAAGACCCGAAAGCGGTTTTGCAGGTAGCCACAGGAATTGCTTTGCTTGTATTGGCCTGGTTACAAGCCAACGTCTCAGCAGATTACATCATTGTGTCGGGTATTCTCGTAGCCGGGTGGGTAGCAACCAGCTTGTTTAAGCGGCTCCGGTGAGGGAATTCGCTTCCTCACGAGATGCGGTTAGCTGGCGTGTATAGTAACTATTCACAGTTCATCGGTGGTTGCGGGTACCTCAGATTGCCGCAACTTTGAAACAACCGAAGCGGCTTCCAGCATCACTAGCACAGTGGTTATCAACACAATGACATCGATAGCTACCAATAGGTAGTTACCATCATCAAAAAATTGCAGCAGCGTTACTATCCCTGCCAGGAAAGACATGCTCAGCACGAAGATCATGGGGATCAGGGTGTAGCGTGCGGGCCGGTTGAGCTTCATTAAGATGATACTGATGACCAGAAGAGTCATTCCAGCCAGCATCTGATTGGTAGACCCAAATAGCGGCCAGATAATCATGCCGCCACTACCGGACGACCCACCTGCACCAAAGGCAAGTAACAGGCACGCAGCGACCGCAACCAGTGTCGCGACAACACCTTTTTTTAATACCGGAATATTATAAATCTCGCCCCATTCCTGAATAATATAGCGCTGTAGTCTTACACCGGAGTCCATTGTAGTGCCTGCGAAAAGCACGACCATTGTCGCTAATAATGTGGTCGCAAACTCGACGGGTAAGCCCCAACCTGAGCTGATCAATCCGGCGCCGCCCTGGATGAAAGCTCCGGCGGCTCCAGAACCAAATTCATGGTAGATATCATGCCAGGCTTCGGTGGAAGCGGCGAATGCCACGCTGGTGACCGCAATGATTGTAATCAGTGCCAGGCTGCCTTCGCCTACGGCCCCTAGATAACCAACGAACCTCACATCGGTTTCATTGTTTAGTTGTTTTGAGCTGGTGCCGGAGGAGACGATGCCATGAAATCCGGAAATCGCACCGCAAGCGATGGTTACAAATAGCAAAGGGACGATAGATGGTGCACCCGCTTTCACTTGACCGTTAAATGCTGGTGCGGAAATATCAGGCATAAACAGGAAAACGCCGCCATAAAGCAAAACAAGGCCAATAACGAGTTGCATGCCATTGATGAAATCCCGCGGCTGCAGCAGCATCCAGACAGGCAGCATGGAGGCAATCGCTGCATAAAAAAATAAAATTAGTATCCAGTTTGCACTGGCGGATAACCCCAACATTTCCGGTAACTCCAGGGGGACCAGGCTTCCGGCGAAGACCGATAAGTAGAGCGCAACAACGCCGGCAATGGAAAGTGCAATCAGATTGAACTTTCGATGTACGAGTTGACCGATAATGAGAGCTACCACAATAGCAGACCAGGCAGGTAAAACGGCGCTGGGCGTACTAACAAAGGCGTTTGCGATCACCACGCCGAAAACGGAATTAACCATCAGAAGTACCAGGAACACTACGATCATGAACAGTGCCCGGGTGCGCTTTCCGATCACGACTTCCGACAGTGCGCCGATAGACTTTCCCTGGTGGCGACTGCTGGCCCAGAGGGCGCCAGTGTCATGAATGCCGGCAAAGAACACAGTGCCCAATACGACCCAAAGCACAGCTGGCACCCAGCCCCAATACACGGCGATCGCAGGACCGACAATCGGTGCCGCGCCCGCCACGGAAGTAAAATGATGACCCCAAAGAACGTACCGGTTGGTCGGTACGAAATCGACGCCGTCATTAAATTGATGAGCGGGAGTTACAAAATCGGGATCGAGTTTGAATATCTTGTTGGCGATAAACCGGGAATAGACAAACCAGCCGAATGCCATGCCAATAATTCCGAAAATTACGATCATGACTGAATGCATGTGCGTCTCCTGCAGTTTTGTTCAGTTGAACTTGCCGAGAGTGTTGACTGAATCATCATCATTTTTCGTCAGCAGTTGAACAATAACACGAGTGAACTCGTATATTGCCGGTAGCGGATTCGGAGTCATGTATTTATTCATCGCGGCTTCGTTCTGCGTATACAATCTGTCGTTATGCAAAAATTCATGTTAATGCTGACACTGGTACTGGCGGGCGAATTGATTTTTGGCCTGCCATTTCATACGGCGCGGTTTTTTCGTCCAACATTTCTCGAAGTATTTGCTTTTTCAAATACCCAGCTGGGTGACGCATTTGCCGCCTATGGTGTGACCGCGATGCTAGCCTATTTTCCCGGTGGTGCGATTGCGGATCGATACCCCCCGCGCATGCTGATGACGGTGTCATTGTTTGCAACGGCGGCTGGTGGAGTCTATATGTCTACTTTTCCCGGTGAGCTGCAAATGACGCTGCTTTACGGTTTCTGGGGCATTAGTACGATATTGCTATTCTGGGCAGCATTGATCAGTGCAACCCGCCAGTGGGGAGGGGATCATTTACAGGGCAGGGCATTTGGCATACTGGAAGGTGGTCGTGGACTGGCCGCTGCCGGATTTGGCGTGGTAATGGCTGTTGTTCTTGCTTCGTACATGCCGTTACAGGTTGATTTGGCCAATGATGAGCAAAGGCGGGAGGGTTTCCGCATGGTGATTTTGCTTTACTCGGCTGCCACGGCTGCAGCAGGTTGCCTGACCTGGTTTGTATTGCCGAAAGCCATGATTCCGGGAGCGTCTACTCATAGCAATCCATTAAAAGGCATGGCAACTGTCGTGCGCCGCCCCATTGTATGGGCGCAGGCAGCTGTTATCGTATGTGCGTATTGTGGCTTTAAGGGGTCGGATAATTACTCCTTATACGCCGTTCAGGTTTTAGGAATGGATGAGGTAGCTGCCGCTAAATTCACGGCTTATGCTTCCTATTTACGTCCTGTTGGTGCCATCACGGCCGGCCTGCTTGCGGACCGTTTCAGTACGAGTAAAATCATTGTGGCTGCATTTTCTGTTTTGCTTGTGTCTTATGGGTTGCTGGCAGTTGCCGTGCCCTCAGCATCCTGGCTCAATCTTATATTTGCAAATTTGTTGATCAGTTTCTTTGCTGTGTTCGCATTAAGAGGTGTCTATTTTGCCCTGCTGCAGGAAACCAAAACACCAAAATACCTGACCTGTTCATCCGTTGGCCTAATATCATTGCTGGGGTATACACCGGACATATTTTTTGCCCCTATCGCCGGGAGAATCCTCGATAGCGCACCTGGTTTGGTGGGACATCAGTATTTCTTTATGTTTCTGGCAGGTATTGCTCTGCTTGGGATTTTGTCTATCGCATCGGTGGTCTGGTTGAACCGAAGAAGGCCGGCGGAGATTTGAACAAAAAAGCCAGGGCCCTTGAAAGGACCCTGGCAGTATTAGAAGGAAGTTACCCACGCTGGTACAAAATTCTGTAGCGTTGTAAATCCCGTGGATGTGCAGTTTACCTGCGTCCTGACCGGCTACCGCTTGCCTGCCTTTGGACATTTGCTGTTCATGCCCGATTGTCCCAGTATTTCGTCAACTTCATCCTGGCTCAAATATTGGGGTTGATAGTCGACGCCGAGGTTCTCAATCTGACTGACGAAGGCGCGCAAATGATTGTAGGAACCAGCCAATAACTTTTCGTACACCCGCCTGATATCGTCCTGGCTGATGAATTCAAGCGCGGCTCGAATATCATGAATATCCAGTTCTTCGATGAATCCACCAACGTGTAAAGCATCCAGTAATGACCCGCTACCGTCGAGGATGAGTTGGTCATACAATCCGTCGAGAGTCTCGTCATTGAAGGCTCCGACGGCATCGTTGGTTACCGGGTCGGTGATGTCATAAGCATTCAATAACATCAGCATGCTATTCATGTGGTTTTGTTCAGAATGGGAAATTTTGGCAAAAATCCGTGCTCCCCATTGCTCATACAGGGTGATGTATGTATCCCGGGCGAGTTTTTCTTCCTCGCGAACCCAGACAAGGTCATCAATAATCTTTTCGTCAGTGAGTTCTCCGCCGGTTATGGGAATTGCTCCACCACCGTAACCCGGTCCGTTCCGGGCGTGACCGCTGATACTGACAACCATTGCGATCGCCAGTGTTGCTAATAGTATTTTCCAGTTCACGTCTTTCTCCTTTTGATGATTGCCCCGCATAATCAGAGCAAGTGATCACTCACAAATCATAAGATAAGTATATGTGAGTGGGTACTCACAACACCAGTAAGGAGAACGTAAATTTGTGTAAAGCCAGACATAGCTTTGAAGGTAACTAGCGGTGGAAAATAGCTATTGATCAACCTGCCAGTTCAGAAGTGATTCGTTGGTACTGGATAGTATGTTTTTTGGTACATCGGCCAGTGTGATCGCTGCCTCACAGGCTATTTTTCCGTCCGGCAAAATGATTTCACCCTGGGCTTTGCCCAGTCTCCCGCGTATTCGAATTATTTGCCTGGAAGGCCGGGTCTAATCCGTTTCCGCGAGCAAGCCCTTCAAAACGATATCGGTATAGCTGACCAGCCCGATAATGTTGTGGTTCTCCAGCACGGGTGCCCGTGACAGGCCAAAGCGGTCGAACAACCGGGTGCAATAGCGGATATCCATCTCAGGACTGACTGACAGCACTGGCTTTGACATAATTTCATAGATGTTAACGCGATTGGGTGACAGATCACGGGCCAATACACGTTTTGCCAGATCGCGGAACATCACGACGCCGTATTCATCATCATCGTGACGTTTGTCCACAATAATGGTGCGCGTATCGGGGAACTTCATGGCGGCCATCGCTTCGGTGACCGTGCGCATTCCGTCCATGATATCGACGTCGGATTTCATCACGTCGCGTACCCGAATGATGTTGTTTTGCTTTCTCATAGTCTTTCCTCTACCTCATCGGTTAATGCTTCAATCTGGTGGCGTACCCCGATCGCGTCCTCTACATCTATCTGGAATGCAATCCCGGTGCCGGGGGTTTCGTCGAATTCTCCCGCATCCGCTATCTTCTCCATGATTTCCCTGCTCATGTGCTCCTCGGCGAGCAAAAGGATGACATCGACCTGACTGTCAATACTCAGGCCAAGAAAGGTCTTGGTGGGGCTGAGACCTTCACCACGTGCCTGGTTGAGAACGGTGCAACCGGTCGCGCCCGCTTTTCGGGCGGCGTGCAGAACATCCTTGGTCCGTTTGTCCTCGGACATAATGATTATTAATTTAAAGTGCATGGTAATACCTCACTGTCAGTAATTTTAAGCCTGCTTTTTATGACTTGCCACCCGCCGTGCTTTCCACTCGACAAGTTGCGCATAGCCCATGACCGCCATAATCGGAAACAGGCTTGCAAAAGCGATAAGGCCAAAGCCGTCAAGAACCGGGCTACGACCGGGAATGGTTTCTGCCAGGCCGAGACCCAGCGCTGCCACCAATGGCACGGTGACCGTTGATGTGGTGACGCCGCCGGAGTCAAAGGCCAGCGGGATGATGGATTTTGGTGCAAATGCGGTTTGTATAATGACCGCGACATAACCGCTGATGATGTACCAGTGCAGTGGTGTACCGGTGACGATTCTGAACACACCCAGGGCAACACCAACCGCAACGCCGATTGCAACCGCGAAACGCAGCCCTTTCACCGTGATTGTGCCACCGGATACCTGGTTGGCCTTAATGGCGACTGCAAGTAAAGCGGGTTCAGCTACGGTGGTGGCAAAACCGATGGCAGCAGCAAATACGTATACCCATATGTAGTCCAGCCACACTACTTTCTGAAGTACGGCTGTTTCAACTCCAAATATGAACTCGGGTGCGGTTAATTGCGATGCCATCAATCGTCCCAGTGGAAATAACGCCATTTCCAGACCCTGCAGGAACAGGGTGAGGCCAATGAGGACGAAAACCATGCCGACGCCGACCCGTGCGGGGTTTGTAATTCGCTGGCGCAGTACCAGGATCTGAAAGCCGAACAATATGGCAGCAATAGGCACGACATCGCGCAGCATGGCGAGCAACGAGTATGCAAAGCTGATTAATCCATCCATCAACAAATATCCATCAGATCAGCATTCCGAAGGCCATGACGAAAATCATCGGTGTTAATGAAGCAAAGGCGATCAGCCCGAAGCCATCAATGAGTGGATCGCGGCCGTGAATGGAATGGGCCAGGCCGATACCCAGCGCGGCAACCAGCGGTACGGTGACGGTTGAAGTCGTTACGCCACCGGAATCGTAGGCGATGCCAATGATCTCGGGTGGTGCAAAAAAGGTCATCACGACAACACCCAGATAGCCGCCCATGATCAGGTATTGCACCGGCCAGCCTTTAAGGATCCTGAATACACCAACCACCAGGGCAACGCCGACGGCAAGTGCAACCGTTAACCTCAGACCAATGGCGTAGCTGGATTGCGCCGCAGCAGTATTCTCAATCACCTGGCCTGAAGCAGCAATTCGGGCGGCTTCCTGCGCGATGGCGATGAGTGCCGGTTCGGCCACCGTTGTGCCGAAACCGAGGGTGAATGCGAAGATCAGCAACCACCACAAATTGCCCTTGCGGACGAAGTTATATGCCATCTCCTCGCCGATTGGGAACAAGGCCATTTCGAGACCCCGTACGAATAGGGCAAGACCCAAAAGTACAAGCACAGTGCCCCATAGCATCTGTCCCATGTTAGGAATGGGCTGACGCAGTACAACCAACTGAAAGAAGCCGATAACCAGAACAATGGGTAGCAAGGCAAGTGCGCTCTCAGTCAATGGTCGCATTGCCCGGCGTATAATAGCCAGCAGGACTTTCAACAGACCTTTTTTTGGCGGGTGGGAAACGAGTGGGTTATCGGCCGGGTGCATGGTGATATTTTGAGAGTCCCACAGTCGAGGTTATAGTAGCCTGCTATTATCACAGATAAACGTAGTTACAGGTATCTGCAAACACTGCAAAATGCAGTAGATATCAGGAGCAAATCGGGCCAACTTGAGTTAGATCAAGTCCCGGTGGATTATCGCTGGTATTCTCCAGTTGATGCTCCATTTGAATATTAGTAAATGTTAATATAACTCAAAATAACTTAGACTTACACGTCGGGGTATTGCATGAATACGTCAAAGCGTCACTGGCTGCCAGGCTTGGTAGCAATCCTGCTTATATTCGGAGTTCCGGTCTGGTATTTCACTTCTGCGGATGAAACCGTACGTGATACCCCCTGGGAGTTTATGCCCAAGCGTCCGGCACATGTAGACCACAAAGACCTGTTCAAAGGTGAGTTCACCACCGGGCCGGAAGTTACAGCTGCCTGCCTCGAATGCCATGAGGATGCCGGTGAGCAGGTTTTGCATACGGCACACTGGCGCTGGGAGTCTGAGCCGGTCGAAGTTGAAGGCCGTGAAGGTCTGATTACCACCGGTAAGAAAAATACCATCAATAACTTCTGTATCGGCGTCCAGGGCAACTGGGCAAAGTGTACTTCCTGTCATACTGGTTATGGCTGGGAGGACGAAAATTTTGATTTTGAGAATCCGGGTAATATTGACTGCCTGGCCTGCCATGACAACAGCGGCACCTATGTTAAGGGCCTGGCAGGAAATCCTGTTGAAGGCGTTGACCTGATGGCTGCGGCCAAAAGTGTTGCTGTACCGACCCGTGATAATTGCGGTGGTTGCCATTTCCGGGGTGGCGGTGGCAACGCGGTCAAGCATGGTGACCTTGACGAAAGCCTGCTATATCCCACTGATGAAATAGATGTCCACATGGGGCGTTTTGATTTTCAGTGCGTGGATTGCCATCAAACCAAAGACCACGTCATCGGCGGCCGTTCCATCAGCGTCAGTGTGGATAATAAAAACCAGATTGCCTGTACGGACTGCCATAACCCCAAACTGCACATCGATAACCGCATTAACGCGCATACCGACACACTTGCCTGCCAGACTTGCCATATTCCGGAAGTTGCGGTTAAACAAGCTACAAAAACACACTGGGACTGGTCTACCGCAGGGGATGATGAAATAGAGGAAGACGTCCATCATTATCTGAAAATCAAGGGGACCTTTATTTACCAGCGAAACCTCAAGCCTGAATATCGCTGGTACAACGGCGTGGCAGAGCGCTACTTGCTGGGTGATCCCATCAGTTCTGAGGGTGCTACGCCACTGAATGCTCCCAAAGGTGATATCCGTGATCCTGAAGCCCGCATCTGGCCATTCAAGATTCATCACGCCAAGCAGCCCTATGACACTGATCTCGCATACCTGCTACAACCGGTAACTTCAGGTGAGGGCGGTTTCTGGAATGAATTCAAGTGGGATCAGGCCTTGCGCCTCGGCGCAGAAGTCACCGGTCTGCCCTATAGCGGTGAGTACGGATTTGCGGAAACCGACATGTTCTGGCCGCAAACCCACATGGTTGCACCCAAGGACAGGGCGCTGCAGTGCCAGGCCTGTCATGCCGAGGATGGCAGGATGGACTGGAGGGCGCTGGGTTATGACGGTGATCCAATCAAACAGGGCAGCCAGAGCCGCAAGAGAGCTCCGGCCTTGCAAGCCCGGGAACAACAAGGGGCGGATCATGAATAGCCGCAACAAGAGTTTAAGATCAATATTTTTCGGTGGGATGACAGCCCTTGCACTGCTGGGTTCTCAGCTGGCAATGGCCAATGGAATGCACCCGGAAGTACCATTGCTTGATACTGATGGCAACCTGGTTGTCGAAAGCGGCTTACCGATGTCGACCATGCAAACCTGTGGTGGAGACTGCCACGATACTTCATACATCATGCTGGGCAGTGACCATGCGGATGCAGGCGCAGGCCGCTTGGGGCAGGGCAGTAAAACCCATGACTGGCAACAGGGCCCCGGGTATTTCGGTGGCTGGGATCCGCTGGCATATGACCTGGACGGACTGGAGGACGGCGATGAAATGGACCTGGAAGCCTGGCTAGAACGCTACGGCGCAAGGCATGTCGGTGGTGGCCCCGTTTCGGAGTTGGTAGAAATGGATTGTCTGCTTTGCCATACCAGTATTGACAATTCAGCTCGTGAAACTGCGCTCGGTGAGGGTGATTTTTCATGGGCGAATTCTGCACCGCTGGCTGCGCTGGGTGCGCTTACCAGCGAGAACGGACAATGGATATGGAATGCTGCAGTATTTCAACCCAATGGCAGCTTAACAACCGGATTACTTGATATACACAAACCCCGGGACGAGAACTGTGCCTTGTGTCATGGGATTGTTGAAAGCAGCCTGGATGTGCCCCTGACAATCATGGCAGACAGCCATACACGTCACAATACGGAGCGCACGGGCCAGCTTGTCTCACCTCAGAAACTGCTCAACAGCGGGCTGAATATCTCCGGCAAAGAGAATCTGAATTACCCCTTTGACATTCATGCAGACCGGGTAGTGGGTTGTGTGAATTGCCATTACTCCCTGAACAACCCGGTGTTCTTCCGGCAACGTGAAGAAAGCCGGCCGGTGCACCTGGATTTTGATCCGCGCCGCATGAGTAGTGCCGATTACCTTGAACGCCCCTTGCACCAGTTTGCCAAGGGCCAGT
>Ga0164313_10001159_pt1 | contig 23058 bp, 17 predicted proteins | sample GuaBasSedimGuay4_FD_113735 | JGI IMG/M metagenome (GOLD analysis project Ga0164313, IMG submission 113735) | Subseafloor sediment microbial communities from Guaymas Basin, Gulf of California, Mexico - Guay4, Core 4569-4, 0-3 cm | ecosystem: Environmental > Aquatic > Marine > Hydrothermal vents... | reverse complement strand
TGTTCGGTATCTGGTCCTGGCTGCGGCAATTCACCTATACCAAGACCATTATCGTGACCGATGACGATATTGATATTCGCAACTGGAAAGAAGTCATCTGGGCCATCTCCACACGCGCCGACCCCGTGCGCGATACAGTACTCGTAGAAAACACCCCGATCGATTACCTGGATTTCGCCAGCCCCAAACCAGGACTCGGTGGCAAAATGGGCATTGACGCCACCAACAAGACCGGTTCAGAAACCAATCGCGACTGGGGCAGAATCGCCAGCATCAACACCACCACCAAAAAAGAAATCAAGAAAATCGCCGAAGAACTAGGCCTGTAGGAGCCGCGTCTCGCGGCGATTTCCTGACCTGGTACAAAACCAGAACAATCGCGGCGGGTCGCCGCTCCTACAGGGCAGGTACCCCGTCGATATAGCCTGTAGGAGCCGCGTCTCGCGGCGATTCTCCAACCTGGTGCAAGACCAAAAACAATCGCGGCGGGTCGCCGCTCCTACGGGTCGGGTGTGATTAGTAGATATAGGGCGGGGACTATGAACAGGGTTACTACGGTTGAAACCAGCATTCCTCCGATGATCACGAGGCCCAGCGGGGTCCACATGGCGCTGTTTTTTATCGTTAACGGTAACAGGCCGCCAATCGTTGTTAGCGTGGTTAAAACAATCGGCGTCAGCCGGGTTTGTGCAGCATTTGCTATGGCATCACGTATGCCCTGCCCCTTCTTAACCAACTGATTGGCCGTATCCACCAGGATAATTGAATTATTAACCACGATACCCATCAGACTGGTCAGCCCGACAAAAGCCATCACGGAGAATGAAAAACCAAAAGTCAGTAATGCCAGAATGGCACCGGAGAACGCAAATGGTATGGATGCAAATACGATCGCAGGCTGCGCAAACGAGCGGAACTGCAGCACCAGCACCGCGAATATTCCCAGCAACGAGATAAGCAATGCCTGTAGCAATCCTGAGAATGACTCATCACGCGATTCCTGTTCCCCACCAATTCGATAACGGACACCTGCCGGAAGCTGTATTTGCTCAAGCCCGGCTATGACCTGGGCAGTCACATCCGCCGTCAAAAACCCCGCACTGGTATCCGCCGTGACAGTTGCACTGCGCTCCAGGTAGTAGTGTTGAAGCTGCGAGGGAACCGTTTGCAACTCGGTACTGACCAATTGCCTCAAGGGCACAAAAACACCGGTGTCAGACATTACCAACAGATCATTAATATTATTGATATCCGGTGTGGCCGCCGTGTCGAGGCGGATCATGATGTCATAGTCATCGCCGTTCTGGTCGCGGTAATTGCCAACACCACTTCCCATCAGGCTGGTGCGGATCACATCATCAATGGCACCAATCGAGACATTTAGTAATGCGGCTTTATCCCGGTGAATATTGATATTCAGGTCCAGTTTTGGCCGTCCCATCGGATTATCTACATTGACCGTACCGGAAGTATCCAGCAGGAGTTCCTCAATATCGGCAGCAGCACCTTGTAACGACTCCAGGTCATCACCCAGCACCCGTATCGCTATGGGCGCATCAACAGGAGGGCCCTGTTGGAACTCTTTAACGGTAACCTTGGCACCCGGTGTTACTGCGAAATCCCGGCGTAAATCTTCAACCAACTGTTGCAACGCTACCCGGTCCACCTCGTTCAGGATGATGAACAGCTGAGCCTTATTGGCCGCCTCGCCACCCGGAAACTCATTGTAGTAAATGCTCGGGTTTTCCTTGCCGATATTGCTTGCCACGGCCTTGACCTGGGAGTAAGTCCGGACTTGCTTGTCGATACCGGTGACAAACTCCTGTGTCGCGTAAAAACTACTGCTTTCCGGTAACTCGATGTTCAACAGCAACTGGGGTTTTTCCGCTTTGGGATACACGCTGACACCAACTTTTGGAAATAGCGCCAAACTGCCCGCAAACAAAACCAGGGAGACCGCAACAACCCAGGCTGGATGTTTAAGCGCAGAACTCAGTGCAGACTGATAATGGTGGCAGGAAAGCCGTTCCAATTGCCGTTGAACAAAATTCTGCCCGCTGCCGGTTTCCCCGGCACGGCGTTGTTTGAACATACGACTGGCCATCAGCGGTGCAAGTGTTACAGCAATAAGAAAGGAAGCCGTCAGTACCAGCACCACCGTTACCGGCATTGAACGCATAAAACTACCGGTAACACTTTGCATCATCAGCATCGGGACAAATGCCAATATCGTGGTTGCAGTACCGCTCGCAATTGCCCAGGCGACCTGGCTCGTACCGCTGGCTGCAGCTTCGCGTGGCGGATATCCGGCACGTAACTTCTGGCCAATGGACTCTGTCACAACAATCGCATTATCGACCAGCAGACCAAGCGCTATCACCAGGCCGACTATCGACATTTGCTGCAACCCGAAACCGAAAAAATCCACCCCCGCTATTCCGATCAGCATAGATACAGGAATGGCCAGAAGTATAATGGCTGCAGATCGAAGCCCCAATGAAAATAGAATTACAACTCCTACTAATACGAGTCCTTGCAGAAGGTTTTGAAAAAACCCGTTTACCTGCTTCTCCACACTGACAGACTGGTCGAAGATAATTGCCGTCTTCATACTGTCGGGCAGTTCCAGGTTGAAATCACTCAACGCAACTCTGAGCCCGTCAAGCACATCAAAAATATTCGTACCCTCACGTTGTTCGACAGCAATAAATACCGCACGCTTGCCGTTGTACAAACCCAGGTAGGATGGCTCGGCGTCTACCAGCTCAACCTTCGCGATGTTATCAACATGAATGACCGTGCCATCCGGTAAGTTCAGAACCGTGCGCCTGATTTCATCCAGTGACTGATAATCACCACTGGTTTTGACTGAAAATCGCTTTGTACCGGCATCAATAAAACCACCCGGCACATTGGCGGCGGCACCCTTCAGGCTGTTTTGTAACATGGCCAAACCCAGGCCAAGTTCACGCATCACTGCCATGTCTGCTGTGATCTGTACTTGCTGTTCAGGGAAGGCCATGGCGCTGGCCCGTTTGACCCCGGCGACGCGTGTAAAGGTCTTTTCAAGTCGCTCTGCCCGGTAACGCAACTCGCGATAGCTGGCGGTATCTGAAAGCAGCGCAACCTGGAGTATATTAACGTCGGTCGGTGAGGTTTGTTTTATATCAATACTGTGAATCTGTGCCGGCAGATCGGCGCGAATCTTGGAAACAGCCTGGATAACATCATCGTACTTTTCATCAGGATCGACACCAAAATTGAACTCGACCTTGATGATCGTAACGCCATCCATGATGACGGTCTTAATCTCCTTGAGATCCTCCAGTTCGTTAAGTTCCTCCTCGATCGGGTCGGTAACCAGCTTCTCCATATCCAGCGGGCTGGTACCGGGATAGGTTGCGGTGACGACGATCAGCGGAAAATCAAACTGCGGATCCTCAGACCGCGGCATGGTCTGAAAAGACAAGACACCCAGGAGGGTCAAAAGCGCAACAATAATCAGGGTGAACTGATGGTTGCGGATAGCATTAACCGGAAGTTGCATACTAACTGTTAACTGCCGTCAACAACGCTTACAGGACTTCCATCACTTAGATATGGCGCACCCAGTTTGATGACTTTATCCGAAGCCTTAAGAGATCCGCGCACTGCTACTTCACCTTGCAGAAATTGCACGACTTCAACAGTTACTTCGTTAACCACATTACTGGCTTCGTCAAGGACAAACACACGCGCAAAACCATTGTCTGCCTTGAATACTGATTCAATGGGAATGAAGTACTGCAAATCGCTGGAGACAGGCGTGATCTCCACCCTCGCGATCAGACCTGAACGCAGTGAAAATCCCTGGTCATCGATCAGGATCTCCACTTCAAATGTACCAGCATTGGAGTCTGTACTCAGCGCTACTTCAGATACCGTACCGGTAAATTTCCGGCCTGGGTAAGCATCCAGGGCAATATTGGCAGGATCACCGATAGCAACCTTGACGATATCCTGATCAATCAGGCCAACCCTGACAACGGAACCCTGTTTGCTGGATGCGAGTAAAAATACCGGTTGGCCGAACTGGATCAATTCATTGCTCTCTACATAACGCTTGAGAATACGTCCGCTGGCAGGTGCGCGAATGACCGACAGCTTCTTGTTGAAGTTCACAATCTGCAATTCTGCCGCTGCACTGTCATTCGCTGACTGGGCATTTTGCAGGACCTGCAGGGATACCAATGCATCATCATGTAATTTACTAAACCTGGCCAGGTCTGCAGCTGCCTTTTTGTAGCTGGCAGCAGCACGTTGCTGCTGAGCATTAATTTCTTCAAGATCCAGCGTTGCCAGCACCTGCCCTTTGGTCACTTTGTCACCCTCTTCAACTTTAATCAGCTCAATTAAACCGCTGGTCTTGAACGACAAACGCATTTCGCTCTTATGGCTGATACGTCCACTGTTCCGGATTGGCTGGCTGCGTTGTTCATGTTTGACCTGTTCAACCGTTACAGCCACGGCATCAACTGAATCCGCCCATACGGGGCCAGCAAAGAAAAAAAGTACGGTAACCAGGATGTAAAGTATGGTGCCCGTGAATGTGGTGTTACTTCTTGAGTTCATCTTGTTAATTACTCTGTTCATTACACTATGTATACACTGTAAACATTAATGTTGTCAGTGTCAACATTAATGTTGTATGATGTGCTCATGAACGCTCAAACTGCAAAGCCCTATCATCACGGTGACCTGCGCGAAGAGATACTTTGCGCTGCGAGTCGGTTGCTTGAAGAAAATAATGTCTCCTCGCTCAGTCTTCGGGCGGTAGCAAAGGAAGTCGGTGTCAGTCACACTGCTCCCTATCGGCATTTCAAAGATAAGGAAAGTCTGCTTGCTGGTATTTCAGGTCTCGGGTTCGATCGCCTGGCGGCACAAATGGCAAAAGCGGTTATTTCAAATCCGGGTGATCCGGTCGCACAACTACAGGAATCCGGTCATCTGTATGTTCAAATGGCTCTGCAAAATCCACAATGCACACAACTGATGTTCAGTGGCATTCTCCCCTGTGACGACACCTATCCCGATTTACGTGTGTCTGGTGAAGCCGCTTTTAATGGATTGAAACTGATGATTGAAGAAGGCCAGGATCTTGGCATTTTCAAACAAGGCGACATCGATATGCTGGCATTAGCAGCATGGTCCGGCATCCACGGACTCACAATGCTTTTGGTGAGCGGCAACCTTTCGAACATACTCGGTATTTCTGTAGAGCTACGACCAATAACCTCGGCTGTAACGAGTACACTGATGGATGGCCTCAACGCTCACTGATAAGGAACCATACGTGACACACCCCGGTTGGAAAAACACCATCGCGATCAGCGGTGCAGGTAGTGGTTTTGGTGCTGCATTAGCCCATAAATATGCGGCAGACGGCTGGAAAGTCGCCGTTACCGATATTGACAAAGGCCGTGCCCGACAAACCTTGTTTGAAATACAGCAAAAGGGTGGCGACGGGTTTTTCATGCTGTTGGACACCACCCAGTCCGATCACTGGCAACAACTCGAAGATGCCGTCATGGAGCATTGGGGCGGCCTGCATGTACTGGTGAATAATGCCGGTGTGGCCACTGCCGGAAACGTTGAAGACACCAGCATGGACGACTGGCAATGGGTGCTGGATATCGACCTGATGGGAGTGGTTCGAGGCTGCCACCAGTTTGCACGCTTGTTCAAGCGGCAGGGTTCCGGCCATATCGTAAACGTCTCTTCTTTCGCCGGACTTGCCGGTCTGCCATTTATTGTTTCATATGGTGTGGCCAAGGCCGGTGTGGTGGCGCTTTCAGAAGCTCTGCGGGCAGAAATGAAGCCACATGGCATAGGTGTTACCGTGGTTTGCCCGGCATTTGTACGTACCCGCTTGCTGGATACTTTCCGCGCCACCAAACCCGGAATGGAAGCAACTGTCACACGCTGGATGGATACTTCCGGGGTAACAGCAGAAGATATTGCTCAAGACATACAGACAGCTGTAGTTAAAAACACCTTCATGCTGCTAACGCATGAATCAACCCGAAAAGCCTGGAAATTGAAACGCTGGTTCCCTGAAAAGTACTTCAAGCAGGTAGTAAAGCGCAGCAGTTAGTCAATCGATAATTTGTACCGCCCGGTGTAACGGCAACTGAAAATTCGTCCCGGGAATGTGAACGCTTAAAGTGTCGGTCTGATCTGTTTGTATTTACCTGCCAGCCAATTCTTCATATCTGAAAAATACCACCTGGAGAATCGCCGGTCAGATGGGCCGCCGGCAAGGTTGGTATGCAGGATGCTTTCAGAAAAATCTGTTATCCAGCGATATGAGGGCGAAAAACTGGTTTGCCTCCCGCCCGACTGGTAAAGCTGTCCCTGGTGAATGGTGGCACGCCCGCCGATGGCAGTGAACGGGCCTTTATCGAAGCCGAGGAAACCGGGTAACTTACCGCCAAATAATATGTGCCGCATGGTAAATTTCTGGCCATCTTTCCAGGCCCTTGCAGGTTTCGAAAGACCGGCAGCAATCGCCTTTTCGAACACTTCCCCGCGATCACGATCTGCAAACCAGTTGGAATCAGAAGACAACATCAAGCGGTCAAAATTGGCATAAAAATCGATAAACACACCAGCTTCATCCAGTAGAAACTCCACAGCCTGCTCACCCATACCACCAACACCAAATACTTCCAGTAGCAATGCCCTGTATATGGCCTCAAACAGGTATGCGCCCTCTGAATCAGCATCATAACGACAATCCCAGGCTTGCAGAATCCGACCATTGGCAGAATCCGGAAGCAAGGGCGAGATATGCTCCATAAATGCTTCTGCCTGCCGGGAGTAGACGTCAAAATGCATGGCGCCCATATCTTCAACCGTTAAGTCAGCGCCTTCTTCCAGCCTGGCAGCAATCCGCTCGGCCCGGTATGCACCCATTGGCATATTAATTGGACTCGCTACCCCCCATTGATTCAGATCGTTATTAGCCGTACAGAAATAGCCCTGCGGGGGGTTAAAGGCCCTCGGCATCTCTTCTACACCATGGAAACCCTGCCAGTGATTTTCTGATTTCCATGCGGGTAATGGCACCAGCCCACTGATACCCTGTCGCCGGATTGGCACCTTTCCCGACATTTGAAAACCAATATTGCCGGCAGCATCAGCGAATACGTAGTTCCAGCCCGTTTCAATTTTTCCATAGCTGGCCATGCCCTGCTCTACTGAACCTGCCTGCCATAACTCAAACAACCCCTCCAACGACGCCGCACCAGTATCAGCAGGCGCCCAACAGGTGACAAGGCAATGCTCTTCAGTAAATGGGTCACCTTCAAGGGTACCAAGCGCATTCTCATAAAAGACATGTGTGACTGGAGGTTTCTTTTTGCGGTGGATGACTTCTTCGCGTTTCTTGAAATCGTGCCATCCGTCATCGTCTGCACGAAAATATTTGCCATCAGCGCATTTCTCTACCCATGAATCAACACTATCGACAAAAGCATAAGTAGCACCCCAGGCTAGATCAGGGCTCCTGCCTACCAGTACACCCGGCAGGCCCGGCATGGTTCCACCCATCATCCAGCGTTCATCGCATTGGAGCACCATCTCACACCACACATTGGGCAAACGGTTAACTTCGAGATGTGGGTCATTGGCAAGAATGGCTTGCCCTGAGGCTGTTTTTGAACCGGACACAACCCAGTTATTCGAAGCCATGGCGCGTGGTGCTGCCAGCCCCCACAATAATGGGTTGGAAACAATGCGATCTTCCAGCTTAAGGGATTTCAACAAGGCAATATCCAGACCGCCCAGCAAGTCGGGAAATAGCTCCTCAAGCTTTTCCAGGCTGACATCAGCCTGCACCATTTCAATCAACAACCGCTCAATTTCTGCCTGACTTTGTGCCAGCGTCAGGTAACCCACCATACGTGCGATGAGAATGACATCTTCAGCCAGCCACGGCGTAGCCCGATACCCTGCCAGTTTGAGTTCCCACGGATCATATTTTTTGAACCCCAGGTTGATACCGTCACAATATGCATTCAGCAGGGCCATAGTCCCGGGCTGAGCGGCTGCGATTACTCCGTCCATATGCCCTCCCCAGTTCATTCTGCGGAAGAATATATCGATCGCCAGGCTTTCATCACTGGCATCAAGAAACTCTGACAACTGCCCTCTGCCCAGAATTCGCATCAGTAATATCTGCATGCCACGATCCTGTGCATGCGCGTAACCCTGACCCCGATACATGCCGGCAAGATTCTCCCCGTCTATGTGAGGAATACCATTTTTGTCTCGTGAGAGTTTGAAGTCTTTAAATACCAAGTCGACTCATCCTGTTGATATGTCCTTTAGCGCAATCGATAAACCGGATGCTCAGCCTCAGGCTGATACAACGGCAGCATTTTAGATTCCAGTTGTGCCAGGCGCTCCAGACGATTCCCAGGGCTCGGATGAGTACTCATAAACTGTGGTGTACCCGACTTGGAAATTTTTCCCATCTTTTGCCATAAAGTGACTGCAGCACGGGGGTCATAGCCAGCCCTTGCAGCCAGTTCGATGCCGATAACATCTGCTTCTTTTTCTGCCGCCCGACTGTTGGGCAGCGTTACTGCCAGCATGGCTGTCAGGGCCGCACCGGTTAACGCTACACCGGTGTTGTCAGAGGCAATACCAACCACGGCAACACCGACGGCAGTGGCCATCTGCACCGACATTTTCTCTGCGGTGTGCTTGGCCAGTGCATGGGAGATTTCATGACCCATTACCTGCGCCAACTCGTCATCAGTCGGCCTGAGTTTCAGTATCAAGCCCGTGTATATCGCCATCCGGCCACCAGCCATGCACCAGGCATTGACCATCTTCGGATCGTCGATCACCACCACGCTCCATTCCCAGTTCGCCGTATCCGGGCGCATCTTGATGGCTTCGGTGATCAGCCGACCCGTGATTCTCTTGACCCGGGCGTTGGTCTTTCGATTCTCTTCAATTTTTCCGGCCCGATCCAGTTCTTTGACCGTCGAGAGATAGGCCTGTTTGGACGAAACAATGGATGATTGCTCAGAAACCAGCATTAGCTGATGACGACCGGTGGGGCTGGTCGCACAGCCAGCCACCAATAGGGAAAGCGCAGCAAGAATTATCAAACGCTGAACAACAGACATATTTTCATTCCACAATACAGTTAAACCAGAAGTTAATTTTAGCAGCAGTTACTGTCACCCAGCTGAATCGGCGGGCATGGCACAGACCCGTAGGAACAGTAAACACAGCAATCGCCTTTCAGCGGTTTGAGCAATTCACCACAAACCTTGCATTCATAAAACCACTGACAGGCGTCAGTTGGCATTATTTCAGTTTCCTTATGGCCGCAGTCTGGACAGGTTATAACTGAAGCCAGGATCGTCTTGCTGTTCATGGCGTAAGTGTAGCGCTATTTGGCTTCCGGTTTTGCTAACCAGCATCAACTCACAGGCTGGTTTCCGTTAGCTGCCGGGTAATGGTGCGCTTGATTGGCGGGAACATATTTCCAAAACGCAGCACCGCTTTTCTGGCCAGCTTGTGTAATGGCATATCATTGGTGAACAGTTTCACAATCGCGTTGGTGCCAAGGTAGATCGGCTTGGCAACTCTTCGATGTGTTGACTCATAACGTTTTAACAGATTGTTGGCACCTATGTCTGTGCCTGCAGCATGCGCGTCCCGGACCAGTCCCGCAAGCGTATGCTGGCTCCTGAGACCCAGGTTAAAACCATGCGCTGTTACCGGGTGCATGCCAACGGCAGCGTCACCAATCACAGCATAACGCTGACCGGCAAATTTATTGGCCCAAACCGCTACCAGCGGGTAAGGGAACCGCTCACTGCTCAATTCCATTCGACCCAGCTTGCTCTTGAATTGCCCTTCAACATGACGACTGAATTCACGCGAATCCATTTCCATAATGCGATCTGCCATGTTGGATGACACCGTAATGACAACAGATGATTCCTTGTCTGAAAGCGGCAATATGGCCAGTGTCTGGCCATAAAAGAAACATTCATGCGCAATGCCCTCGTTTGACTGCTCGTGCGTAACGCGACATACAATACAAACACGACCAAAGTCGTGCATATCGGCTGAAATACCCATTTGGCGGCGTGTTTCGGAGAAGCGGCTATCGGCGGAAACGACCAGTGCCGCATCCACGGTTTCACCATTAGAAAGACTCACCGTCGCACCATTCTCATCTGTCTTCACACCGGTAACCGTGACTTGGGTCAGCAATTCGACATTGTCCAGGCTACTGACTTTTTCATACAGGGCTTTGCGGATGACATGGTTGGATACGATATAACCCAGCATATCTTCGGGGATATCGGCGCGATCAAAATGAAGCGCGTAGGAAGAATCACCGTCGATCACCATGGCTTCCTTGATGGGAAATACATCTTCATCCGGCATACGCGACCAGGTGTCCATTCCGGTCATCAATTTCTGGGAGAAATGGGTCAGTGCGATATCCCGACCATCAATGGCAGGATCACTCAAATCACCAAGAGGTTGACGTTCCACGATAAGCACATCGAGCGTTGTATCAACCAGTGAACTGGCAAAACTCAGTCCAGCCGGCCCCGCACCGATTACCACGATATCTTTTTTCATCACCGTCTCCTGAATAATGCCGAAAATATCCAAATTTAACTGTATATTACCAGCTTTCAGGAAACATCAGGTCTTGATATACATCAACTACTCGGAATATTCCCCGACCCGTAGGAGCCGCGTCCCCGCGGCGATTATGCACAGGATGTGCTGTATATCGCGAATGAGCACATGGATGTGCGGCGCGATCGTGTCAGGTTTGCAGCGGGCCAGAAAAAATCGCCGCGGGGACGCGGCTCCTACCATTAGCGGTTTCTCTGTTTTTGCCTCTCGGCACGGTGTTCTGCCTGGTGAGCGGTGAACTCCTGCTCGTTGATGAATCCATCACCATCGGTATCGATATCAGCAAACATGGGCATATCACCAGCATGCTTCAACTGACGGCCTTCCGCTGCCATTTTGCTCATCCGCTCAGCACGAAACTGATTCAACTCCAACTCACTGACTTTGCCATCGGCATCGGCATCGATATCAGAGAATGTGGGCATATTCCTGCCGCCCTGCATACCCTTACCCTGACCCATACCTTGCCCGGCCTGTACGCTCAAGGCCATGAAACTAACTGCCACAAGACCGATCAATCCTGATGAAATACCTTTTCTCAATTTGCTCATAATGTGCCTCCCGGGGCGTTGGTTTACTTTATATTCAATATTTGTAATATACCATACACAACGATATTAGGGCGCGTACTGCAATGTAAAGAAGCGTAAAGTACCAGCGCAAATGCAGGGGTCGGAGTCAAATGTCAGAGTGAACACTCTGGCATTTGACTCCGACCCCGTTTTTACCAGCACTTGACTCTGACCCCCGCATTAAGCAACCTGCCCTCATGAAACGACCCGAACTCCTCTCCCCCGCTGGTTCTTTAAACCACATGCGCTTTGCCTATGCCTATGGCGCAGATGCAGTCTACGCCGGTCAGCCACGCTATAGCCTGCGTGTGCGCAACAATGAATTCAGCAAGGAAGAAATTCTCGGCAAAGGGATTGAAGAAGCACATGCCATGGGCAAGCTGTTTTTCCTTGCCAGTAATATCGCACCGCATAACAGCAAACTTAAAACCTACATCAAGGATCTGGAACCAATTATCGATATGGGACCGGATGCGCTGATCATGTCAGACCCCGGGCTTATCATGATGGTGCGTGAACGCTGGCCCGATCAGGTTATCCATCTATCGGTGCAATCGAACGTGGTGAATTACGCTGCGGTCAAATTCTGGCAGAACATGGGCTTGAAACGTATCATCCTGTCGCGCGAACTGTCACTTAAAGAGGTCGCAGAGATCCGCGAGCAGTGCCCCGATATGGAGTTGGAGACATTTGTACATGGTGCTTTATGCATTGCCTACTCCGGGCGCTGTCTGTTGTCCGGTTACATGTCACATCGAGACTCCAACCAGGGGTCCTGCACCAATTCCTGTCGCTGGAAATACGATGTTCATGAAGCCCGCGAGACGAGTACCGGTGATACCGTACCACTGGCGGTGCCACAACTGGACACTGAAGAAGAGCCTCCCGTCGTTCTGCTTGAAGAGGAAAACCGGCCCGGTGAACTGATGCCTGCTTTTGAAGACGAGCATGGCACCTACATCATGAACTCAAAGGATCTGCGTGCGGTCCAGCACGTGGGGAAATTAACCGAAATGGGTATCAATTCCTTCAAGATTGAAGGCCGGACCAAATCCATTTATTACGTTGCCCGTACGACCCAGATTTACAACCGGGCAATCAATGATGCAGTCGCTGGCCGCGAATTTGATATGGGCCTGATGGATGAACTCGAAGGCATGGCCAATCGCGGATTCACAGAGGGATTCTACCGGCGCCACCCGCCCGGTGAATACCAGAATTATGAGCGCGGTTTTTCCACCAGTGACAGACAGCAATATGTCGGGGCAATTCTCGACAGCAATGATGAGTGGCTTACGGTGGATGTAAAAAACCGCTTTGAACGCGGTGACCAGGTGCAACTGATGACAACAAAAGGTAATTTATCATTTGAACTACCGGCCATAACGACTCGCAATGGTGAAAACACCGATGCCGCACCTGGCTCTGGTCATATCGTGAAAATCCCGATGCCTGAAGGTCTGGACCCAAGGGCTATTGACGAATTTTCATTGCTGATTCGCTACTTGCCCCATAAGCCCGGGGTCGCAATACCGGGGTCAGACTCAAATGCACTGAATTCAGTGTAATGATTGACTGCTGCGAATTGCATTTGAATCTGACCCCTGCAACCTGTTACTTTAAAGCCCGGGGTCGGACTCAAATGCGTTTGATGCCGTTAAACAATTCACCACCGTGCAACGCATTTGAATCCGACCCCTGCAACCTGTTACCTTAACCAGGTCACCCATATATCGACCAGCATACGCCATGAAACCTGTCAGAATATTCCGCCACATCCATTGCAGCACACCCGGCTACCTGTGTGCATTCCTCGAAAACCAGGGTGTGCCCTTTGAGATCGCCTGTATCAGCGAAGGTGCACAGGTGCCCGATTCTCTTGACGATGTGTCAGGCCTGATTTTTATGGGAGGGCCCGGCGATGTCAATTCCCCGGTCGACTGGATGCGTCAGGAGGAAGCGCTGATCCGACAGGCGGCGGAGTATGGCACACCTGTCATGGGTGTTTGCCTGGGTGGCCAGATGATAGCCAAGGCCATGAGCGGCACGGTCAGCAGTGACTATAGACTGGAAGTGGGCTGGCACCAGGTTCGGTCTGTTTCCGTTGACCATGATCAATCATGGTTTAAAAAACTGCCCACAGAGTTCCAGGTATTCCAGTGGCATGCACATGATTTCACCCTGCCCCCGGGCGCGACACCTCTGTTAACCAGCGAATGCACGCCCTGCCAGGCATTTTCAATCGGTAATATGCTGGCGATGCAATTCCATCTTGAAATCTCGGCCGATACGGTTCGCGGCCTCACAAGTGAGTTCGCCGGCGATCTGGAAGAATCGTCGACCTGTGTACAACAAGCCGACGAGTTATTAATCGATCTGGACGAGCGTGTAGAACAGTTGCACGAAATAGCCAGGCTGATTTATTCAGGCTGGCTGGAGCGACTCTAGCCCGGAAACTACGCCTACTCTGCGTTAACCATCACTTCCAGTGCATCTTCGATTGCACCCGGTGCTGACTTCAACTTCATGAAACTATGCCCACCCATCATGCTCAGGTTGGGAAAATGTACCGCCATACGGAAGCGCATATGCAATGCTTCTACGTCGTTGCCATTAACCAGCACCTCGTAAGGGAAATACGCACGTTTTTTACAACCCTCGAAATCAACAATGTCCATCTGGAAAGTACTGTCGAGATCTTCTTCATCCTCGTTGCTCATGGTCATTCCCACACCAAATACGGTCTGGTCTTTACCAGGGATGTCAATGCGGTAAACCTGCGTGAACGCATTATCGGGACGCGCAAGTCCCTTCTCTACGGCAGCTACCGCTGCCTCGTGTGATTCAAAAGAACCCAACTCTGAAGGATCGTCAAAATACTGCATGCCCATCATGTAATGGTATTTGCCCAATTTCTTGGCGGTCATTTCCTTGTCGCCACCGCCACATTCTTTTAGCATCCCCAGTGAACTGCTCAGGCTATCAAAAATGGGCTGCATGTCACCGTCAATGCGATAGGCGTATTGGATGTAAACCGGGTTAATGTAAGCAACTTCAATTTTGCCATCAGCTTCAGAGACACTGACCCTTTGCCCGACGGCGTAGCCTCCACGGTCTGTTCTGGCTGCGAAAACCTTCATCGCATCATTGGTCACCACGATGATATTGGTGCCCTCAACCGGTGTGTACTGACCGGCAATTTCAAAACCGGCACCTTTCAACGCCTTGACAGTAGCCTCGGTGTTATCTTCCAGGGTGCCATCATTCACGGAAGCAAGGACAAACGGTTTGTAAAGCGTGTCTGCTGCAGTTGCAGTCACTGAAAATAGTGACACGGCCAGTAATAATGATATAAAGATGCGGGATTTCATGGGTTTGACTCCTCGTTATTAACCGGGCAAGCCACCCGGTCGATTCATTAAGCTATCCTAATATACACTGTTTTCCTTTGCTTGCCTGTTGACACAGGTCACACCGGTATGTGGCCGTCTCACATCCCATCCCCAATCAGGTACTTTTGCTGAAAGCTCCGGGGTTGGTTATCCAAGTGTGACAGGATACGATACTAACAAATATTTCGGTCTTAAAAAGAATGCACACCAGTCAACAAAATTCTAAAATCAAGATTTTCGCGCTGATCATTGCGCCCTTGATCAGTCTTTCATTAATCCTGTTTGCTGACCTCGCTCCCGATAACCCGAAGATCGCATACACACTGGCCATTGCGATATTGATGGCCATCTGGTGGATAACCGAAGCCATACCATTGGCCGTGACCGCATTACTACCGGTCGTCCTTTTCCCTCTGTTCGGCGTTGTCGACGGGAAAACAATTTCTGCGATGTACTTCAACCACCTGATCTTCCTGTTTTTAGGTGGGTTTTTAATGGCACTGGCGATGGAGCGCTGGAACCTGCACAAACGTATCGCAATCAAAATTCTGATTTTTTTTGGCATCAGCCCAGGGCGAATACTGATGGGCTTTATGTTCGCCACCGCCTTCCTGTCGATGTGGATGTCGAACACGGCAACCACCATGATGATGATCCCGATCGCCCTTTCGATCATCTATAAACTTGAAGAAATCCTGGGCAAGGCGAAACTGGGGACTTACTCGGTTGGCCTGTTACTTGGAATCGCCTATTCGGCTTCCATTGGTGGCATTGCAACGCTTGTTGGCACACCGCCGAATCTATCATTTGCACGAATTGCCAACATTATCTTCCCCGCGATGCCGGAAATATCGTTTGCGGACTGGCTGATTTTTGCAATCTGGATCACTTTCCTGGTTTTCGCTGCAGCCTGGCTGTTGATTTACCTGATGTATAAGCCGAAACATGCCTGGGATGGGGTTAACAGGGAGGAATTCAAGAAGGAATACCAACTTCTAGGCAAGGCCAAACCTGAAGAAAAAATCATATTCTTCCTGTTTGTCTGCATGGCGCTGCTGTGGGTTTTCAGATCAGGGTTTCATATAGGTTTCGTCAATATCCCGGGATGGTCGCAATTATTTGACAATCCGGCGTATATCAACGATGGCACAGTCGCGATCACCATTGCGGTCATCCTGTTCATCATCCCGTCGAGTTCACAAAAGGGTGAAAGACTGATGAACTGGGAAACGGCCAACCGGCTTCCCTGGCATATTGTTCTGTTATTTGGCGGTGGTTTTGCACTCGCAAAAGGCTTTGTTGATTCCGGTTTATCTACCTGGTTTGGTGAACAGCTTTCCGGTTTGGCGGGTACGCATCCGATGGTACTAACTTCCGTCATCGTGGCCATGATGTCGTTTCTGACCGAACTGACATCCAATATCGCCAGCACCGAGATGATCCTGCCCATCCTGGCGGGTCTGGCTGTCAGTATTCAGATCAACCCGTTATTGCTGATGATACCGGCAACACTGGCCGCCTCACTGGCATTTATGCTGCCGGTAGCAACACCGCCCAATGCCATCGTGTTCGGCAGTGGATACATCCAGATCAGGGATATGGTCAGAACCGGATTTCTGCTGAATATCGTCGGCATAATTGTGACCACCCTTGTGACTTATTTTTGGGGCACGCTGGTGTTCAAAATTGATATGGAGAGTTTTCCTGAGTGGGCGAAAACAGTGACCGGTGGAGGATAGTCACCAATGAAAAGAAATGGCATCAAAGCCGATGCAATTTTATGGGATTTTGACGGCACACTAGCGGATTCTGCCGCCAAGAACTTCAACATCACCCTGCAAATCCTGGAAAAGGTTGCACCCCATTTGAGTGCTGGCAACCTGCCCACCTGGTTACAGAATAAAACCAACTATCATAAAGCCATCCAGCATGCGGAAAACTGGCGTGATCTTTATCGTGATTACTTCGGTATGGCTCTGGAAGACATCCAGGCAGCCGGGCCTATGTGGGAGGAGCACCAGGCGTCTGATAATACCGAAGTGACTCTATATGATGGCATATTGGAAACCATCAGCGAGCTTGCAGGAGTACCGATGGGCATTAGTTCAGCTAACTCATCGTATAATATCAACAGAGTATTGATTAATAACGGTATTACATCATCATTCAGGTCAGTTATCGGCTATGAGACATTCCCGCCGGAAACTCAGAAACCGGCGGCAGAGCCCGGCATGCAGTGCCTGGGCGAAGTCCTGGAAGATGCACGTGGAAAAACCATTATCTATGTTGGTGATCACGTCGCCGATGTCATCTTCTCCAGAAATATCGCGGCACAACTCGGGCCGTCCAGCACGGTCATTTCCGTCGTTGTCACCTATAGCGGAGCCGAGCCGGAAAGCTGGAGAGTGCAACCGGATGAAATCATAGAGAACCCGGCCGAACTGCTGGCGTGGGTAAAGCAATAAAGATCGGTTTCACGATACATTTAATTCCTGATTTGTTCATGTTTGACGCCAGTTTGCCCGACACGGTTACATTTCAATGCAATATTTGACGCTTCGGGGTCAAAAAGGGCTCTGATTAATGCCATAAAAATGAACTATTTTCAAAAATTGATCAAATTGGTGTAGATATTTCGGAATCATCAACTATATTTATGTTGATGGACATGGAAATCTTAGTCTGTCCAAGGGGTGCTAAAGGGAGGTTCTTTTCTGGGTCAGGGCGATATTTAAAACCAGAAACGGTAATTCCTCAAGGAAAGTAAACCTCTATTTCAAGGATTGAAATGCAAGTTTTCACAGACGACACCGGCGTCCTGTCGAGATGGATTCGCAACGAAGTTGAATTTCAGGGAGAAGTAAGCAAAGGCCGGCGGGGTAAGTCTGTTCGGCGCATTCAAGAGTGGTTAAACCTGCACGGTTTCGGCCTGGTCGTTGATGATGACTTTGGCGGTGTAACGGAACGCTTGCTAAAGCGGTTTCAGTCGCGTGAAGGTCTGCAAGACACCGGTGTATCGGACGAGATAACATTTGCTGCTTTGGTTGAGCCGATGATTAGCGTGCTTACCCAACGACTGGACACCTCCATCAGTATCGAAGACTCGATGTTGAACTATGCAAAGGCCCACCTTGCTGCCTCCCCGAGAGAAATCGGGGGAGAAAACCGGGGTCCCTGGGTCCGTTTGTACATGAACGGAAAAGATGGAAGACAGTTTCCATGGTGTGCCGGGTTCGTAACATTTCTGTTACACCAGGCTTGTCAATCACTCGATGTGGAGGTTCCCATAAAGGGATCAGGATCTTGTGACTCGATGGCGGCTCAGGGTAAAGACGCTGGGTTATTTCTTTCCGAAAAAGACCTGAATTCAGAAACGTTGCCGGCGGGAAGTATCTTTCTTGTCAGAAGGACTTCTACAGACTGGACACATACCGGATTGGTTTCATTAGCTGAAGATGATTTGTTCGACACGATCGAAGGAAACACAAACGACGAGGGTTTGCGCGAAGGGTTTGAAGTTTGTGCGCGTAGTCGTGGATACGGCAAGAAGGATTTTGTTCTTCTTTCCTGACGCCGTGACCAAAAAAAGGGGTTAAGGAGACGGAACTCGAGAGTTAAAGGAAAAATAGCTGAATATCCCGGGACTGATTTTGTCGCTTCAGTCTGTTTCGGATCACCAGGCACCTTTCTTTAACAAACTTAACCATATTTCGGAGACATATCATGCCTTTAGTTGAACCAGATGTAATGCTCAATGCTGTAATGGGAAAAATCTACAATATTCTTACCAACGGCGATGACACCGTGCCCAAGTCTGAAGACAATTTCTTTAGTTGGTGTACACCAGGCATTGTACTCGACCCCGGCGATTTTGAGTTTCTGTCCCAGGGCTTGACCGGTGTCGTCAAAAAAGCCGCTCTTGACGAAATATCGGTAGGTGACGGAGAAACGAACACCGTAGAACTGGATCCGGCTCTATTGGAGTCATTGCGAGCCCAGGATACTGCAAAGCTTTATATGCAGGCTGAGAATTTCGCCCGGCTGGTTGATTTTGTTCCTGACCTGGCTGCAACCACAAATGACCAATTCGCGGCGATGAGCGTCATGAATAATGAAGGCTCCCTGTCCGAACGATACGAATATATTCTGCGAATGAGTCAAATCATGGAAACCGTTCTGCCCGATAAAGTAAAGGCTAAAATTGAAAAATTCCGTGGCTTACTAACAACGACAAGGATCAAAGTTAATCTTTTGGACGATTCGGAAACGGAAGTGGCCGAACCCAGCGCGTTGGTGAACTTGTACACACAGAAAATGGCCGAATATGAAAATGCTGCTTTGCAATACAACTCGGCTCGTATTGATGCGTTGACGGCTGATAATGTCCGGGCTGTTCACTATTGGTCGTTGAATGCCAATATCCTGCGTAACAGGGTCAGAGCGGCCATGGCCGACTGGGTTAGTAATGGTTATAAAAATGATTACGAAGGAATCTCAGCCTTTATCGATCAGGTTATGCAACGTGACATGTCTCTTTTGAAGCAGCAATACAGAGATGACCTGGAAAAGGCCAGGATCACCGGTATGGCGTCTGGTAGTGATTTTTACCATACATCCTGTGTGCCTGGTAATTTTATGACTGCACCAGGCTGGACAGAGTTTGTTTTTGAATCCAGTGACTTTAATCGCACATCGAATTCCAGTTATAAAATGAAGCGCTCAAAAACCAGTGCCGGTGGTGGATGGCTGGGGGTTTTTGCAGGTGGTGGTTCGACAAGCAATGCCAGCGGCCAGTCTGAGTCTCACCTCAGATTCAATAGTCACAAGTTCAAAATGAGGTTTTCGATTGTGCAAGTCCCAATCATCAGACCGTGGCTTAAGACATCCTACCTGAACAGTAAGCTGTGGCGTTTCGATCAGGATAACCCTGCTGCTAAAGCATTACAGGTTAGTGACGGTGGCCGGCCGGCAAAAGGCCTGATACCTGCCTATCCAACAACAATGATTGTGATCAAAGACCTGAAGATGTCGGTACGGGATAGTGAAGGGTTTTCCGATGCCTCGAAAAGCTGGAAGCGCGCTTCTGCAAGCGGTGGTGGCGCAGTTTCATTTGGACCGTTCCATTTCGGTGGTTCGCATGGCCGAAGTAGCGCAAGCGGAGAGCGTTCGTCTGAGTTTGGCTACAATAGTCAAAAAGAAGAAATGAATGTTCCAGGTTTTCAGGTCATCGGTTTTAAGTGCCATGTAATGCCTAAGTCACCGGATCCTTTAAGCAGTATCACAGACTGGATTTAAGTTTTGAATGCACCACTCCCTTCCCGGGGAGTGGTGCGACCACCATTCTCAACAGGTCTGAGGCACTTATATGGATTCTACAGCGCAACTCGCTTTGATCTCAAAGGCAAAAAAGGTCTTTGGTAGCGAAAATATATTTTTGAGTTTCCCGGTGACTCCCCTGGCTTATCAGAAGGAGGATCTGGAGTTCTTCTCACAAAAAAGTGGCCTGGACCTTCTCAAGAGCAAAGCCAATCTCAGTGCGTTTTCAACACTTGTAAATTTGATTCCAAGAGGTGAAGCGTGGCTGCCAACCGATTCGCGGTTTCTTTGGGATGAATATGAGTACGTGTTAAAACAGGGCGTCACAGCAGCATCAAACCGTACTACCGAAGAGGAAATAGCATTTCAGACGTCCAGGGACTATTTAAAACAACCCGGTGAAGACGAAACGCTACGGGACAGTGGGCCGGTTCGAGTTTACAAACAGCATAGGGATGCCCACTTCATTGCTCAACAGGAGTACATGCAAGCCAGGGCTTCAGGGGTGGCCACAGAAGATGAGGCAGAAAAAAAACAATGGCGTGAAGTTGATGAGCCTGCCTATTTGGCGCAACTCGAAAATCTGAATGATGAGTGGGTTCTGGAAGGGTTCAAGAACGAGGTGGAAGCGGCCCGGGAAAACTTCTTGAGGTTGGGTGCGAAATCCCCTGTTCTTACCTGGGCCGAATGGTGGTCGCAATTCAATCCGGACCTGAGCAGTGAAACCGGGGTGGATTCAACACGGATATTTCCGAGTAGTTTTATGCCTTCTAATGCCACTGAGAAGGGCTCCTGGAGACCTTTCACACTAAACGAGGCAGAAATAAAATCTCTGATCAGTGAGGCGTCAGATGATCTGCGAAACAGATACTCGATAGAAAGCGGGGAGACTTCGATTAAATCCATAAATCTGGAATTCAGCTCAGCTGCGATCATAAGGCCATGGTTTGAACCGCAGGTATTTCGCTCTCGGTTCTGGCGTCTGGCCAATCAGAGTAAAATTCTTTCGAATGGAACCATGCCGTTGTCCGGCGACTGTCCTGCATATGTAACAGCGGTTGTATTTGCGCGTCATGTGATCGTACAGAGCAAAAATAAGGTGATGAGACCATCGGGTCACAAGGCAATCTCTGCACTGCGCTTTAATCACGCCATTAAAAATCAGAACAAAATCAATTTAATTTCCCCGGCGTTATTGAAAGCAATCAGGCCTGTTCAGATGCAAACGCTGAAGCAACAGAAACCCGCGACAACCAAGGTGAAACGTCTCCAAATCAAGCCTCAGTTATTCAAACAGTTTCGTGCAACAGCTTTGATGCCAAAATTCACAGCTAACCCGGGAATTATGAGGCGACCGGGAAAAGCGCGGGCCGGAAACAAAGTAAAGCCGGCCCTGGCAAGCAGGAAAATGCAATCAAAAGCTGCCTTGAAACTTCAGGCATATGAATTTAACCGGCTAAAGGGGAAGCCGGTCATAAAACATGTAAGAACTCCAGCGGCCCCAGTTGGCGCAAAAACGGACGACAGTATTTATATTTTTGCCTTCATTTGTAAACCAATACCGAAATGCCCGGATCCTGACCACACGCTTGCATGGTGACGGAGGTATTGGCGGAGAAGAAAGAAGCAGGCGTCCCGGCGGTACCAGGCGGTGACCGTCGTTCATTTGCAGTGACCGTTGAATGAATTTAATCCAACGACCATATGCTATCCATTAAAGGAGAAATATCATGTCAGAATACGTAGTAGTCAGAGATTCACGTCTCCAAGGTGCCATGCCTGGTGTCTTTACTGCATGGTGGAATGATCTCAATATTATTTCTACATCCGGATCAGATCCCTTACAGAATGTTTTTGATCAGGTCAACGAGCTTAAACAGGAGCATGGGAAAATGCATAGCATGTTTATCCTCTGTCACGGATACGCCGGTTCCAGTAGCAACCTGATGATGAGTGGTGACTTTGGCGGTCAGGGGTTACAACTTGGAACGGAGAATATTCTTCACAACAATGTCTCCGCCTGGGAAGAAATAGAGGACACGGTTTCAAATATTGTTGTCTATGCATGCGCGGCCGCGAATACTGAAGCCGGTAATGAATTTACCACAGAGGATGGTGAATACCTGATGGGTGCATTGGCCATCCATACCAACGCAGTTGTATATGCAGCTGATCGCATACAGTGGTATACGCCAGGTGACTTTGACTTTGGACAGTGGGAAGGCCGGTTACTGAAATTCAAACCAAGTGGTGCACCGCCAACAGAGGTCAGTGGGGTGCCGGTTGGATTTAATGAGCTAACCTAGTGTACTGCGTCCAGCTCACGGTCCCAACGCACCAATTGGGATGACCGCCACACCGTCTTTCCTTAAGAACCCATATCCAGAGCTCACGATGACCCCTAGTGTTCCGGGCGCCTTTGATTTTCTTGCGTCAATCCGATCCCGGAATTTCAATAAGGAAGCAGCGGCTTTATCAACCTGACCTGCACCCAGTTTCACCTCAAAAGCACACCAATCTCCCTGCCGGTTCTCAACAATAGCATCAACTTCAAGGCCTGTATTATCCCGGTAGTGGTACACACTGGCATCGCAGGCGCGAGCATAAATTGATAAATCCCTGTACACCATTGACTCAAACAGCAGTCCCAGCGAATTGAGGTCCCGGAGCAATAGCTCTGGTGTCGCCCCGAGAGCAGCAACAGCCAGGGACGGGTCAACAAAATGGCGTTTCGGTGACTTTCGCAAGATGGATCGTGACCTCAGGTGCGGCGACCAGGCTGGCTGTTCTTCATAAATCATCAAGCGCTGTAATGCTGCAAGGTAATCCCGCACGGTATCATCGTCCAATGGTCCATCGGCGCCACCAGCATCAGCCGCGATCGTCCGGGCACTGACCAGCGTTGCCACATTCCGCGCCAACGAGCGAATAACCCTGCTTACATTACCCGGATCCCGCCGCACTCCATCCACGCGGGCGATATCGACCCTCTGGATTTCTTCCAGGTAATCTCTCTGCGCAGTCAAATGGGCTTTGTTTGAAAGACCGATATTGCC
>Ga0164313_10001158_pt1 | contig 23061 bp, 22 predicted proteins | sample GuaBasSedimGuay4_FD_113735 | JGI IMG/M metagenome (GOLD analysis project Ga0164313, IMG submission 113735) | Subseafloor sediment microbial communities from Guaymas Basin, Gulf of California, Mexico - Guay4, Core 4569-4, 0-3 cm | ecosystem: Environmental > Aquatic > Marine > Hydrothermal vents... | reverse complement strand
ATGAAATGAATGCCTAATCGTTGCATGCGACGCAGGCAGATCGCGTCTCTGAACACAAACGTTAGTAGTAAAAATATCAATTCGCAGCAAGCTGCGGGGAATTAAACCCTAAAAGAGATTAAATTATTCTTGAAATATAGCAGGGTTGTATACCGATGTCAAAACTGGTAAGCTATCAGTGTTCATCTGCCCCCCAACGAGAAGAAGGAAAGTAATCCGTCGTGTTCCCAGGATTCAGATTGTCCGAAAAATATCAAAAGACCTACCCAGACCTCGGTTTCGGTTTGACGTTGATCAGCCGGTGTCGGGAAGCCGCAAAACCCGAAGGTTTTGCCCCCTACAGGAAAAAGCGCCTCCGCAAAATGAGGAAACGCGAGACCCTGGCTCAAATAACGCAAAGAATCGATACGTACGATTCTTTTTTTCAAGACTTCGGTTACCCCTGCCCGCTCACACAGCACCTGAAAAGAACGGTCAACAGTGGCTTTCCCATGTACTCCCTGTTTGTGGATGCACACTTCATGGCCGAAATGTGCGCCGGCATTCTGGTGGCGGTAACGGATGCTGACAAATTCAACGGCGGGTTGACTCTGGATGTGGCTGAAGCAGGTGAAACCTGCAAGGGAATGGGTGGGCGTCAGTTTGTCATGCAGGATAAGGAGATTGTGCTGCGTGATGAAAAGGAGATCGTCTGTGTGCTCTGCCAGGGGGCGGACGAAAAAACCCGTGTGACAAAAAATACCACCAACGTTTTATTTTACGCCTACGCCGTACCGGGTATCAACAAGGAACATCTTGAACACGGCCTGTCCATAGCTGCGGAGACCCTGGCCGAGTTCGGGGGTGGCAAGGTTGAAGGCGTTAGAATATATGGATCATCCACTGATCTGTTGTAGTATTGTTGGATTGAGTGATCCAAATCGGGATCGCTATCGAAATCGAAACAATAGGACACTTGACTTCTCGGCCCCTTGGATCCTTTTTGATAATTGTATAAATAGGGCTATCAGGCTTTGTTGCCTGGATTACCGACTCAAGTTCTGACAGGGTTCAAAAAACTACACGGCATCATAGCGGCACACTTGCCGCAAACGTCGGTCGTATCGGGAAGATCGGAAAAATAATCCAGGACAGCGTGGTTTTCGTTCAGGCGATCCCAGCATTTTCGCCTGTCAAAGGCTGCTTCTTCAATAGCGCCGACCGGACATTTTTCAATGCATTTACCGCATTTTTTCCCGGCTTTCAGGAGACAGGCTTCCGGAGTGTTCATCAGCGGGTTGTCGCCAAGTTCCGCTTCGGTCACCAGGCTGCCGAACCGACCGCAGCACCCCTCGGGCGTGATCAGCATGCAGTGGGTGCCAAATCGTCCCAGCCCCACCAGATGGGCCAGATGTTTGTGGGACCAGCGCGCCATCAGCTTTTGTTCATCGAAGTTGTGGGTCGCCGGCGTCAGTCCCGAACGAAAACCGACATCCCTTAGAAGGTCACCCATGGCCCGGCCGGCCCTGTCGATCAAATCGTTTGTTTTCACATAGGCCAGGCCCCAGTTTCGGCAGGGCCGGTCCCCTTCTTTATTCTCCTTCACAAGCCATTTCTCGAAAGGGATGAAAAACACCAGTACGGACCTGGCTGTTTCCAGGAGGTCGTTCGGGAGCAGGTGTTCGTCCATGGCGATTTCGGGCAGGATATCGAAGCGGTCGTCAACCGGGGCACTGGCCAGAATAGGCTCCCTCCAGAAATTTTCCGTGCCAGACCGTTGCGGCTCTGCCGCCACGTATTCCTTTAAAAATTGTGCTAACGTATCCAGGCTGAGCTGTTTCATACGACATTCCCCCGTATATGGTTTTATTTTTTCAATCAGGCCGCCCATGGCCCGCCCCAGCGCCGAGTTCATGAACCCGCCGCAGATTCCCACGCCCACGGTACCGCCGAGAGTCCGGGCAAACTGGTTGGACGATGTGGCCACCCCCAGATCCGATACGTCCACGGAATTCTGGACCACCACCAGGGTGGCCAGCGTCACAAACCCCATTCCCAAACCGGTCAGCTGAAACACCCAGAAACAAGGCCACAAGTGCGGCAGCAATGATCCATGGCCGTTTTTTACGGTCGAGCCCTTTTTCATGTTGCTCTGAATCCACTATATTGGCCTTAAGTGGGAACCCAGAATTCGATCCCGATCCTGATAGCAATTTCGATGAAACCAAGATCCAACAAATCGTTGCCATGAAATATAGCCGTATATTGACATGTTCATGTGCTTGATTTACTAGAATACATGAAAAATTATTATCACGAAAACACGAAATCTTCAAAGCCCGAAATCTTAAATAACAGTTTTCGTATTTTCATTGTTTCGTAATTTCGTGATGATGATATGATCCTCTTAAAGGGTGTTATCAGTGTCAGGAGAAAAAATGTCTTCAAACAAAGCGTCCACAGTCGATACAGGATTGAGCAAGGTAATCAAGGAAGCCAAAAAATTGCACGAAGAGCGCGAAAAGGGTTACCGCGAAAAGGCGCTTAAAATGTACCCCTGGATTTGCGGGCGCTGCGGGCGCGAGTTTTCCGGCAAAAACCTGCGCATGCTCACGGTGCATCACCGGGACCACAACCACGATAACAACCCGCCGGACGGCAGCAACTGGGAATTGCTGTGCCTCTACTGCCACGACAATGAGCATTCGCGGCATATCGAGGAGGCGGCTTATGGCAGCGGAACCGTGCACAAAGACGAAGACTCGGGCGGTACGCACCAGCCCTTTGCGGGCCTGGCGGAACTTTTGAAGAAACAGGAAGAAAAACAGGGCTGAAGCCCTGGCCTACTTCGGCAATACGCTGGTTATTCATGGTTTATTTTACTAAAGTCGTTCGGCCATGTAGCGCAGGGTTTTAACCCTGTTAAGGTGTGTTGCCGGACGAACTGCAAAGCCATAACCCCTTAGTTGCATAAACAACATGCCAAAGAATCGATAATGGTGAAAAATGGAACCACCTGTTGCCAATATAAGCCGAACCCAGAAAAAAAAAGAAGCCCTTGCCCTTCAGAAACTGGGCCAACAGCTGGTGGCGCTTTCCCCCGAACAGTTCGCCAAGATCACCCTGCCGGATGAACTGCGTGAAGCTGTCACGGAAGTCCGGGCCATGACCAGCCACGGCGCAAGGCGCAGGCAGATAAAATACATCGGTGCCATCGTCCGCGAAATCGACTCCCAGCCTATTCAGGAAGCACTCGACAACATCCGGCACGGGGATTACCAAATGGCAGCGGCTTTTAAACAGATCGAGCAATGGCGGGATGACCTTCGCGGAGGCAACACGGCGCGTATCGAAGAGATCCTGAACACATGCCCGACTGCGCAAAGGCAGCGCCTTGCACAACTCACCCGCAATGCACAGGCCGAATACAGAAAACATTCCGGCGTGAAAGCATCCAGAACACTGTTTCGGTACCTTAAACAGATCTTTGCAGAAAAACCGGAATCCGCATAGTTTGTCGCTTACTTTACCCCAGCGTTGCAACTAAGGGCTCGCGAAAAAATAACTTCACATTTTCAGCGCCCATCCATCCCACTAAGGGGTTTGCGATCCCGCATGAGCACCGGATTTTTGGGTTGCATAGACAATAGCGCCAACAATCACCACGCCGCCGAAAATTTCTCTTGAAGATGGGATTTCATGGAGTACAGCCAAAGCAATCAAGATGCCGTATACAGGTTCCAGGCAGGCGATGACGCTGGCAAGCTGCGCTTTGACCACCAGCATCCCCCTTATGAATAGCGTATGCGCCAATGCGGTGAACACCACGCCAAGCAGAACCAGATAACTCCACTGGCTGGACGTAAGCGACAAGACCGAGTGTCCTACAAAGGGCAGCAGAATCAAACATGCGACGACATCCTGGTACAGGGCAATGGCCAGAGCCGAATAATCGGCCACATACCTGCGGTTCAAAATGGAGAGCACCGCGAATGTGAACCCGGAAAAAACCCCCCAGAAAACGCCGCGCGTCAGGTTGTTGGACAGATCAAACTCCGGGATAACCAGGACAAGCCCCAAAAAAACAACGACTGAAATCAGAATATCGAAGACACGCACTTTCTCACCCAAAAAAAATGGCTCCAGAAAAGTGACAAAGATGGGGAATGATGAATAGGTCAAAAGACCGATCGCCACGGTGGAAATCTGGATCGAGTGGAAAAATGCCATCCAATGCACGGCAAGAATGGCCCCCATGCAGAAAAAGCCCAGCAGATCCGATTTGCTTTTTATGCGGAATTCCGTTTTCAACATCGGGAGTACGATGGCCAGGGCGATGCTGGCAAACAACGTCCTGCCAAACACGATCATAGAAGGCGAAAGGTGGATCAACTTTCCGAACAGACCTGCCACGCCGAATAGGAGGACCGACAGGTGGATCGATATCAATGCTTGGGTTTTAAAAATAATCACTATTACCTTTCATTAAGCCGTCTCAAAAAAGTCCTTTTTGACCCAATCTCTGCGTTTGCTCTAATTTCAAAGCCTCGAAATACTGCAGGCAAGATTTTGGCTCCGGATTCACAGGGCTGGACGTTGGAAATTCTAAGTTCTAATTCACCAAGTTCTAAACAAGTACCAAATCCAAATGTTCAAATATTCAAAATGTAACAACAGTGCAATTCACGAATAACTTTTGGTCCTATTGCCGTTTATGTTTTTGGTATTGTGTCATTGGAAATTGTTTAGTATTTTGATATTCGATATTAGAATTTCCGGTTTATCCGGGTTGGGTTTACCCCAATGTTGGGTTTGCGAATGTGTAATAGGCTCGCACCCGTCCGGCAGGTTCGTGGTGCCGGGTTGCGCCTCGGTCTCAAAAAAACGGTTGACCTGGTCCAGATACTGCTCGGGCCGGGTTGACTTTTTAATTTTTTTCATGGTTTTGGCAAAAGGTTCAAAAGCCAGCGAAAAATAACGCCACAACCCCTTCATCTTCTTCAACAGGTGGGAAGGCCCCTTCAGCGTCCCGGCATACGCGCTGAAAAGCGCCCCGTGGAATCGCTGCAGTGTCTGAATCTTGTCGTCCAGATCATCCTGTCCGGCCTTGATGACGTACGGCAGAAAAGGATTTGCCAGAAACCCTCTGCCGATCATCCATCTATCGATCTCCCTGAACCGTCGAGACAGACAATGAAAATCTTCGAGAGTGCGAATATCGCCGTTGTACACAACCGGGTGCGTGAGCCCTGGCAGACATTTTTCAAATGTCTCCAGATCAACACCCCCTTCGTAGGCCTGCATCCCCGTGCGGGGATGGATGATGATTTCTTCCAGGGGATATTGATTCAGCACAGGCAGCAACTTGATTATCTCCGCACGGGTCCGCCAGCCCAGCCGGATTTTTATGGACAGACTGCCCTTCATTTTTAATAATGAATCTTCGAGAAATTCATCGATTCTGTCCGTATAGGGCAACAGCCCCGACCCTCTTTTCTTGGAGGCCACCATGGGCGATGGGCAGCCGAGATTCCAGTTGACGGTACTGTAACCCATGTCGTAAAGATAATTGGCCATCGCCGAAAAATCCGTGGCGACCTTGCTGAGTATCTGCGGCACTACCGGCAACCGGGTGTTGTTTTCAGGCCAGACGTCCCGTACGTGCCTGCGTCTGACCGGACAATCTCTTTTGCTGGCAATAAACGGGGCGATTGCCAGGTCAAAACCGCTGAAATGTTCGGCAAATACATGCCTGAACACGCAGTCCGTAAACCCCTTCATAGGGGCCATGTACAATATGAAATTTCTTTTCATAGAAACATTTTTCCAGGGATCGCACCGCCTCTTTGCCGAGGGGCTTGCCGCATGCTCGTCCCACGAAATCGATATTTTGTCAATGCCTGGTGAAAACTGGCGCTGGCGCATGCTCGGTGCCGCCATGCACATGGCTGACACCGTTCCATCCCTGGAGAAATATGACGGCCTCATTGTCAGCGACCTGTTCAACCTGACCGATTTCAAGGCACTGGTCAATCAGCCGTGCCCGCCGGTGATGGTCTATTTTCATGAAAACCAGATTACCTACCCTCAGCCGCCGGGTGACAAGGGTGCTTTTCAACTCGGTATCATCAATATCACCACCGCCCTGGCCGCCGATCAGATTGTCTTCAACTCCCGGTTCCACCGGGATGCATTCCTGAAGGCCATTCCCGATTTTCTTATCCGGGGTCGGGATTTCAGGCCCGACAACCCCACCCAAAAAATTCGAAAAAAATCGGAAGTACTCTACCCCGGCATCACCTTGAATGCGAAAAGGGTCGTCAATGCACATCAGCGGGAGGAACCGCCGCTTATTGTCTGGAACCATCGCTGGGGATACGACAAGAACTGTGAATTGTTTTTTGAGGCTATTGAAACCCTGGAAGCAAGGGGGCTGGACTTTCGCCTGGCGCTCATGGGTGAAAATTTCGGAAAAATCCCGCACGTTTTCCCAAAAGCAAGGCAACGGTTAAAATCAAAAATTTTACAATATGGTTATGTCCCGGAGCGGCAGGCCTATGAACAATGGCTTCAAAAAGGCGCCATTGTCATCAGTACGGCCAACCAGGAAAATTTCGGCATGTCGGTTGTCGAAGCCATGATCATGGGGTGTATCCCTTTGCTTCCCAACCGCCTTGCCTATCCCGAGATATTGCCGGAAGCCTATCATGAACACTTCTTATATCGGCACCGGTGGGATCTTATAGACAAACTGTCCGCCCTCATCGGGGACTGCAGGCGCTGCCAAACGCTTGGAAATCAGCTGGCCGGTGAGATGAGATCATTCTTGTGGCCCGCGGCCGTGGTTGGCTATGACCGCGTGCTTGAAAAGCTTGTAGCTTAATTGACATTCACCGCAGAGCCGCAAAGGACGCAGAGGTTAATCCATAAATTTTCATACTGGCCGGCGCACAAGCATGAAACATTGGTTTTCATTAAAATATTCATGGGCTCATTTTAATAGAGTGCATGAAAATTTATAAACAAAAACTTTTCTACCTCTGCGAACTCTGCGTCTCGAGCAGAGCGGGTGGTGAAAAAACAGGAAATAAAAAATCATGAAACCACTGCACTACAACTTACGCCTGGAACCGGATCTGGCCACATTTGAATTCAAAGGCCGCGTGGAAATCCAACTCGAAACAACAGCGCCAACTGCGGAAATCGTACTCAACAGCCTCGAACTGGCCGTGTGGGAATGCGCAATCAAAGAGAAGGAAAAGTGGTGTCCATGCACCTTCTGCCTGCAGCCCGAGAAAGAGACACTTCAAATCATCCCCCGGTCCCCCGTAGCGGGTATCGTCGACCTTCGGATCAAGTACACCGGCCTGATCAACGACAAAATGGCTGGATTTTACCGCAGCGCCTATAGCGTGGACGGCCACACCCGTCATATTGCCGTAACCCAATTCCAGGAGAGTGATGCCCGCCGTGCCCTGCCCTGCATGGATCACCCGCAGCACAAGGCCACCTTCGACATTGAGATCATCATCACCCCCGGACTCACCGCGATTTCCAACGGTGCCGTGACGACCGAAGAAACACTGGACAATGGTAAAAAGGCCTTCCGCTTTGAGCGTACCCCCCGCATGTCCACCTATCTCCTGTTTTTCGGTGTCGGCGCGTTTGAAACCCTGCAGGACGAACTGGACCGACGGGTGGTCGGCATCGCGCTGCCCGGTATGTCGGGGCGCCTTTCCTTCGGTGTAAAATTCGGCCGCCAGGCCCTCGAATACTGCGAGTCATACTATGATATTCCCTACCCCTTGACAAAAATGGACCTGATTGCAATTCCGGACTTCGCCTTTGGCGCCATGGAAAACTGGGGGGCCATCACTTTCCGCGAGAATCTGCTGCTGCATGACCCCGAGGGCACCTCAGCCATGGGCGAACAACGCATCTGCGAAGTCATTGCCCATGAAATAGCCCATCAGTGGTTCGGCAACCTGGTCACCCCCTCGGACTGGAAATACCTGTGGCTCAACGAGAGCTTCGCCACCTATTTCGGCTTCGGGATCGTCGATCACTACTACCCGGAATGGGGCACCTGGGATCAATTCCTGCAGGGGCAGACCGATACGGCCATGGTCCGCGACGCCCTTCAGGAAACGATCCCCGTCGAGATCCCCGGCGGAGAACACGTGGTCATCAACACCAGCACAGCCCCGATTATATACAGCAAGGGCGGAAGCCTCCTGCGCCAGATCCATGGCTATATCGGTGCGGACAACTTTCAATCCGGCCTGCGGCAATACCTGAAAACACATCAATACGCATGTGCTTCCAGTCACCATCTTTGGGAATCTTTCGAAGCAGTGTCCGACCAGCCGGTTACCACCATGGTCGAACAATGGGTCATGCAACCGGGATTTCCCCTGGTCGAAGCCCACCGGGACGGTAGCCGGCTGACGCTTGAGCAGAAACGCTTTACCTATCTCCCCACTGAGTCTGACGTTAGCTGGCCCATCCCCATCGTCTTGCAAACCTTCACGGCCAACCAGAAAGATAGACAGCAGACCGTCATGCTGGACGAACGCCGGAAGACCATCACCCTGGATGACCACGTAACAGCATTCAAATTGAACGCCGGGCAGACCGGGTTTTACCGGGTGCGCTATACCAACCCGTCGAACACCGCAGCCCTGGGACAACACATCCGCGCCAAAATCCTGGATTCAGAGGACCGTTGGGGAATACAGAACGATCTATTCGCCTTGGTCCGGGCCGGCCTTACAACCATGGATGATTATCTTACGTTTTTAGACTACTATGATGAGGAAACGGCAGACCTCCCCTTGACCAGCATTGATGCGAATCTGTTTTCCGCCGGCCTGGTGCTTGGGGATGCCTGGCAGCAAGCCATTGCCGACAGAGGTCGCTCCATTGTGGCCCGGACCTTAAAACAGATCGGGTACGAACCCGGGACGGGGGAACCCCAGACCACCTCCATGCTCAGGGAGCAGATGCTTTGGCATGCTGCATTGTACGGTGACAGGGAGGTACTTAAGTTTACATCCGCGCAGTTCGATGCTTTTGCCAAAGGTGTTCCTATCCACCCCGATCTTGCCCGCAGCGTCATGCAGGCGGGTGTGCTTCAAGGCGGGGAAACTGCTTTTCAGCTGCTCTGCCGGCGATTGGAGGCTACGGACAGCGAACACGAGCGCATGCATATTCTCATGGCGCTGGGAAGCCAGAAAGACCCAGGCCTGATCGAAGAGACCGGTCGTTACACCCTCGACCGGGTGCCGGACCGCAACAAGTTTATCCCCCTGGCAGCCCTGGCCCTCAACCCGCATGCCATTCCGCAGATGTGGACCTGGTATGAAATGCACGTAAAAGAACTGGAATCCTTCCACCCCATGCTCTACGAAAGGGTCATCGCCGGCATTGTCCCCATCGCCGGCATGGAAAACCCCGAAGCGGTTCGTGATTTTTTTACTGCCTACATGCAGACAAACCCGCAGACCGCGGATGTTGTAAAACTGTCGCTTGAAAAAATGGAAATCAACCTGGCCATGCGTCAGGCGGCGGATCGGTAGTCGGAGAATAGAGGGTAAGAAGGTGAAAAAGTGAGATACGATATATTTAAAATAAACCGGCGCGTTGACCTGTCTGCACAAAACTGCTTGATTTTTTTGGGGGAACGCTTATTATTTAGTTGTGTATTGGGTTGTGTATGTGTATAACCCCCGTAATAGAAAAATTGGAGGTGCGTATGCAGGTTTCTCAAAACATGATTAGAAAACAAATCCTTATGTATCCAAGACAAGTCAATAAGATCAAATCTCTGGCCAAGAAAAAAAATACTTCTGCTGCTGAAATGGTGCGGCAGGCTATTGATGCGTTTGATCCCGATGTTACGGTCGACATGACCGAATCCGAACTTTTTGAGCTCGCTGCAGCCAGAGTTAAAGAAGCATTGGCCGACACAATTACAACACGGAAAAAAGTGGCTGCTGCTTTGGATAAGCTCGAAGCAAGGAGGCCCTAAATGTCTGGCTTCAAAAATTTGTTTATCGATTTAATTAAACTCACAGATGAAGTTCAGAAAATAAATCAAATTCAAGATCGTATGCAAGCGGCAATAACCGATGTGGACAAACGCGTAGTTCGTTTGGAAACGATAGTGGAGATAGCCTCAAGAGGCTCGGATTCAAATCGTATCAACTAATTAGTTCCCGTCCATAAATCGTCATGTTTCAATTTATGAAATACTAAAAATAAATGGCATCATGGATTTAAATTCTTTAAAAAACCTTTTACAATCGGTCTCGACGGGTAAAACCTCTGTAGAAAATGCGGCGGATCAAATAAGAGAACTCCCCTTTGAGGACATCGACTACGCTCACATCGATCATCACCGTTCCCTTCGCAAAGGTTTTCCGGAAGTCATATTCGGAGAAGGCAAGTCAACTGACCAGATATCCGGCATTATGGAATGCATGACGCTTCAGGAAAATGTCATTCTGGTTACCCGTGTGAACGCCGAAAAAGCACAAAAGGTGCTCGGCCGGTTTCCGCAATCCGAGTACCATGCAGACGCACGCATGATCGTCCTGAAAAAGGTAGAACCGCCCATAACCGGGCGGGGCACCATTCTAATCCTCTCGGCAGGCACCTCGGATATCCCGGTTGCCAGGGAGGCGTTTCTCACTGCCCAGGCCATGGGAAACCGTGTGGAATCGATTTTTGACGTGGGCGTCGCCGGCATTCACCGCCTCTTTGCCCACAAGGATCTGATCGAGCAGGCTGCCGTTCTGGTGGTAGTTGCCGGCATGGAGGGAGCACTGCCCAGTGTCGTGGCCGGAATGGTTGGTCGCCCTGTTATCGCCGTACCCACAAGTATCGGTTATGGTACCAGTTTCAATGGACTGACAGCCCTATTCGCCATGCTGAACTCCTGCAGTTCCAATGTTGCCGTGGTCAACATCGACAATGGGTTTGGCGCCGGGTACATGGCCTCGATCATCAACAAAGAATAATCACTTCTCCTCAAACTCCCATCTGCCCCGCCGGGTGGGCGCGTTCAAGGATTGATTCAGCAGATCAATGAAACCGGATCTCGGGATCTCCACGGCACCAAAACGCGTGAGGTGGGCCGTCGTCACCTGGCAGTCGACCAGCGTAAATAACCACCCGGACAGCTGCCGCACCAGATGAACAAAGGCCACCTTGGAGGCATTGCTCACGCGCGTGAACATGGACTCGCCAAAGAAGCACCCCCCTAAAGAGACGCCATACAAGCCGCCGGCCAGCTCTCCCTCGTACCAGGCTTCCACAGAGTGGGCAAAGCCCTCTTCGTGCAGACGGCAATAAGCGCGAATCATCTCCTCCACAATCCAGGTTGATTCACCGCTTTGGAGCCGTATTCGCGCACATGACCGAATCACCTGCTCAAAGGCCCTGTCCATGGTTACCTGGAACACAGCCTTCCGGACAGTCCGCTGCAACGATTTTGAAATTATGATGTGATCGGGAAACAATACCAGACGGGGATCGGGACTCCACCATAAAATGGGTTCGTCTTCGGCATACCAGGGGAATATCCCCCGGCCATAGGCCAGCAGCAGGCGGTCCGGGCTCAGATCCCCGCCCACGGCCAGCAGTCCGCCCTCGGATGCAAGGTGGGTTGGGGGAAACTCAAGCTCATCTGACAGCAGGAAAACCGGCATGGCGGCACCCTTTTGAACCACAAAGGCAAAGAGGACCAGACTTTGCGTTGCTTCTAGAAGGGGCTCTATCATAGAACACATGAACCAGAAAATTTAGAAGCCAGAAGTTACAGAAAAAAACTTGAACATCGAACATTGAACGTTCATCTATTGAATATGCATTCACGCGTACGCAAACACGATCTTATCTTTTTTTACATCCGCCACGACCTTGCCGCCCTTTTCAAGGCGGCCAAACAGAATTTCATCCGACAGGTGGTCTTTGATTTCGGATTGGAGCAATCGGGCCAGCGGCCGGGCACCGTACTGGGGGTCGTGACCCTGTTCGGCCATCCACCTGCGTGCTTCGGGGGTGATGACAATCTCCACTTTTTTGGCATTCAACTGGTCGTTGAGTTCACGGACAAATTTATCCACGATCATCTCCATGGTGTCCACCGTCAACGAATTGAACGTAATAATGCCATCCAAACGGTTTCTGAACTCAGGGTTGAAAATTTTTTCTATGGCTTTTTTGCTCTTGAAGGCTATCTCTTTCTGCGGATCACCGAAACCGATGGTCTGAGCACTCATTTCACGCGTGCCCGCATTCGACGTCATCATAATGATGACATTGCGAAAATCGGCCTTTTTACCGTTGTTGTCGGTCAGTGTAGCATGATCCAACACCTGAAGCAGGATATTGAACAGATCTTCGTGAGCCTTCTCGATCTCGTCGAGAAGCAACACGGAATAGGGATTCTTGCGGATATCGTCCGTCAGCAGTCCACCCTGGTCGAAACCGATGTAGCCCGGCGGCGCGCCGATAAGGCGGGCAACGGCATGTTTTTCCATGTATTCACTCATGTCGAAACGCAGGAATTTGACTCCCAGGTTTTTGGAAACCTGCAGGGCAACTTCCGTCTTCCCCACCCCCGTCGGCCCTGTAAAAAGAAACGATCCAATGGGATGTCCCGGGATACCCAGGCCTGCCCGTGAACGTTTGATCGACGTTACCAGCGAGGCGAGCGCCTCATCCTGCCCGTAAACATGTTGCTTCAGGCGATCCTCCAGCGTGGCCAGTTTCGTTTTATCCGGTGCCGATACGCTCTGGGTGGGAATTCTGGCCATCTTGGCCACAATCTTCTCGATATCGGCAGGATTGATCTTTTTCCTGGTGCTTGATCCCACAAGCCTTACATAGGCACCGGCCTCGTCAATGACATCGATGGCCTTGTCCGGCAGGTAGCGGTCATTGAGATATTTTGACGACAAATCAACGGCAGCCTTGAGGGACGCATCGGTATAACGAATATGATGATGGGCTTCATAACGTTCCCTGAGCCCCTTCAGGATTTTAACACTCTGCCCGATCGACGGTTCGGGAATCTCGATTTTTTCGAATCTCCTTGAAAAAGCCCTGTCTTTTTCGAAATGATTCTTGTACTCCTCGAATGTTGTCGAACCGATGCATCGCAGGTCACCCCTACCCAGGACCGGTTTGAGGATATTGGAGGCATCCATGGAACCGGAACTGGTCGCTCCGGCACCCACGATTGTATGGATCTCATCGATGAAAAGAATGGCGTTTTTGATTTTTTTCAGCCTGCTGATAACCCCTTTAAGCCGCTGCTCGAAATCGCCACGAAATTTCGTGCCCGCCAGCAGTGCTCCAAGGTCGAGAGCGTAAATCTCCACATCCTTCAGGATATCAGGCACGCTGCCATCATGTATCTTCTGCACCAACCCCTCGGCCAGGGCGGTTTTGCCTACACCCGGGTCTCCTACAAAAACCGGATTATTCTTTCTTCTGCGGCAGAGCACCTGCATGGTGCGTTCAAGTTCGATCTCTCGCCCGATGAGTGGATCGAGCTTGCCCATGGCTGCGTGTTCTATCAGGTTGACGGTATATTGTTCCAGGGGATCTGTTTTTTTCTTTTTCCCGGCTTTGGTGGTTTTTGAAGATCCTCCACTACCACTTTCAGCAAACGGTAAAGGAAGGGTATGCGAAATATAGGTCAACACATCAAGGCGATCGATCCCTTCGGATTTTAGGTAACTCTGGGCATGCGATTCTTTTTCCTGAAATATGGAAGCCATAATGTCTCCGATGGCGACCTCCTGTTTCTCGGCGGAACGCGCATGGTTGACAGCCCTCTGGATGACGCGCTGGAACCCGATGGTCTGCTGGAGCACATACTCGCTCTCCTCGGGAAGACGTTCCATGCGTTCCTCGAAGAATTCTTCCAGTGATTTTTTCAGGTTGTCGACATTACCGCCGCATTTTTCAACAATATCGATGCCGGTTTCGTCATGCAGGACAGCAAACAGCACATGTTCCACGGAAACATATTCATGCCGTCTTTTTTTAGCTTCCTTTACGGCAAAGCCGAGGGTTTCGCTAAGTTCTTTACTGATCATAACACTATTCTCTTTCCATCGAACACTTGAGCGGAAAACCGTTCTCACGCGCCAGGCTTTCAACGGCATCCACTTTGGTCTCAGCTATTTCATAAGGATACATGCCACAGAGCCCGACGCCTTTTTTGTGTACATTGAGCATGATGCGCGTCGACGCTTCCACAGACTTATTGAACACATACATCAGAATTTCGATGACAAACTGCATGGTTGTATAGTCATCGTTGTGCAGCAGAACACGATAGAGAGGCGGTTCTTCGGTTTCCTCTTGAACCTCCTCGGCAACGTCTTCTAAGCTTTCCGGTTTTTCCATGTGGTCCATGGGTCTATTGCCATAAATTTTCATATTCAGATTCGTAAAACCAAGCTGCCTGTTTTAATAACTATAAGCATCGCGGGTGGTCTTTGTAAAGGGGTGCCGATGCCTAACTCTGTATCTATCACCGGCTGCAGGACAACTCGATCACTTCAGCCTCCATCCGATCCCCCTGGATCTTCAAAATGGCCAGGCTGATGGGATAATCCTTTCGCCTGTGGCCTGCACTGCCGGGGTTCAACAGGAGAACACCCTCTTGAGTTTCCACGTGCGGCCTGTGCGTGTGGCCGAAGATAACGGCATGAAATTTTCCTTCAGCGGGGTCGACATCGATGTGGGCAGGATCGTGAACCAGAAAAAGATACTTGCTCCCGATCTTCACCGCTCGCGATGCAGGAATATCGGAGACCCAGGCGCCATAATCCATGTTGCCCCTCACCGCAAGGACCGGTGCTATCGCCTGCAATTCTTCGAGAATATCATCCCCTCCGATGTCTCCAGCGTGCAGAATCAGTTCCACCCCCTGAAATGCTTTGAAGACCTCGGGACGCAACAGGCCGTGGGTGTCGGAGATGACGCCGACGGTCAGGCTGCTTTTAGCCATTGGTTTATGGTTTTTGGTTGTCATTTATCCTTCGGATGTTATTTGGCCTGCGGCCGTAATTTGTGTTGCACACGTCATTTGCCTGTGTAGGAACAAATCGAATAATGGAACTAATTTATGATCTTCCCCTGGCAGCAACCATGGTCACCATCAAGTGTTCGCGCGCTATCGCCCACAGCATTTTTTAAACTTTTTACCGCTGCCGCAGGGGCACGGCGCATTGCGTCCCACTTTTTTTTCCGATCGCTTGGCCGGTTTTTTCTTGGGTTTTTCACCTTCCCCGCCGGAAAATATCAGATTCTGCTCCTTGGGTTTGTGCAATTCTTCGAGTTCGTCCGGCTCGGCCAACTGGATTCGGAAAAGAATTGAAAGGGTTTCCTCCTGGATACGGGCGATCATATCCTGGAACATCTCGAAACCTTCTTTTTTATAAATGAGCAGCGGGTTCTGTTGGGCATATCCCCTGAGCCCGATACCCTCTTTCATGTGATCCATGCTTAGAAGATGATCCTTCCATAGATTATCCACCGTCTGCAGCATGATATAGCGCTCCAGGTTTCTGAACTCTCCGGCACCGATCAATGTTTCCTTTTCCCGGTAAACCGATATCGCCGCTTCACCGATCATCTGGGCCAGCCCTTCCCCGGTCAGCCCGTCCAAGGTATCCTCCTCTATCTGCCCCAGTCGCAGGTTAAACTGTTTGAAGACAGCCTCATCCATGCCTTTGAAACCCCATTCTTCAGGGAGCGCGCGTTCATCCGCGAAGAGTCCGGCGATTTCCGCCGCTCTGTCAAAAATGATTTCCTCCAGATAAGATTCAAGGCTCTTCCCGAAAAGGGCCTCACGACGCTGTTTGTAGATCACTTCCCGCTGCTGATTCATGACATCGTCATATTCCAGAAGATGCTTACGAATATCGAAATTGTGCCCTTCCACCTTGGCCTGGGCATTTTCTATGGCACGGCTGATCAGGTTGTGTTCAATGGGTTCCCCCTCTTCCATGCCCAGCTTTTCCATGATTCCCGTAATGCGTTCGCCACCGAAGATACGCAGCAGGTCGTCTTCAAGGGCCAGAAAAAAACGGGATGACCCCGGATCGCCCTGCCTGCCGGAGCGCCCCCTCAGCTGGTTGTCGATTCTGCGGCTTTCGTGTCTTTCCGTACCCAGAATGTGAAGTCCGCCCAATTCGGTCACGCCCTCCCCCAGGACAATATCCGTCCCGCGGCCGGCCATATTGGTGGAGATGGTCACGGATCCCTTTTGGCCGGCCATGGCGATAATTTCCGCCTCGCCTTCATGGTTTTTGGCATTCAGCACCGAGAGCTGGATACCCCTCTTTTTCAGTTTCCGGCTTAAATCTTCGGATATGTCGATAGAGATGGTTCCCACCAGAACCGGCTGACCCTTGGCATTCAGCTCCACGATTTCATCCATGACCGCTTCGAATTTTTCTCGGCGTGTCTTGTAGATGACGTCCGGGTAGTCCTCGCGCACCATGGGCTTGTTTGTGGGTATGACGGTCACGTCCAGATCGTATATCTTTTTAAACTCTGCGGCTTCGGTGTCGGCGGTGCCGGTCATGCCCGATAGCTTGTTATACATGCGGAAATAGTTCTGAAAGGTGATGGTCGCCAGGGTCTGGTTCTCATTCTCGATTTTAACGTTCTCTTTTGCTTCCAGCGCCTGGTGAAGCCCCTCACTGTATCGCCGCCCGGGCATGAGACGCCCGGTAAACTCATCCACGATGATGACTTCACCGTTCTTTACGATGTAGTCCACGTCACGTTTGAAAAGCGCGTGCGCCTTCAGTGCCTGGTTGATATGGTGCAGCAGTTCGATATGCTTCGGGTCGTAGATGTTATCCACCTGAAGAATTCGCTCGGCACTGGCAACCCCCTCTTCCGTCAGCGTCGAAGCCCTGGCCTTTTCGTCGATGGTATAGTCGGTTTCGCGTTTGAGACGAGGAATGATGCCGTTGACCTGGTAATACAGATGGGTCGATTTTTCGGCCGGCCCGGAGATGATCAAAGGTGTACGGGCTTCATCGATCAGAATGCTGTCCACCTCGTCTACGATGGCAAAATTGAGTTCGGCCTGGACCAGTGACGTGCGGTCAAACTTCATGTTGTCCCTTAAATAGTCGAACCCGAATTCATTGTTGGTTCCGTAGGTGATATCCGAACCGTAAGACGCTTTTCGTTCTGCATCGTCCAGTCCGTGCAGAATCGTACCCACCGAAAGTCCCAGAAAATTGTAAATCTGGCCCATCCACTCGGTATCACGTCTGGCGAGGTAGTCGTTTACGGTAATGACATGCACGCCCTTTCTGGTAAGCGCGTTCAGATAGCCCGGCAGTGTTGCCACGAGGGTTTTACCCTCGCCGGTCTTCATCTCGGCAATACCGCCGTTGTGCAGGACCATTCCGCCCACCAGCTGGGCATCGAAGTGACGCATCTTAAGGATTCGAACGGATGCCTCCCTGACCGTTGCAAACGCTTCGGGCAACAGATCCTCGATAGATTCCCCATTGTCCAGCCTTTCCCTGAAATGCACTGCCTGCCCTTTCAGAGCGGCATCGTCCAGGGCTTTGATCCCGGGTTCCAGTTCATTGATTCTGGCGACAACGGGCTGCAGCTTCTTCAGTTCACGCTCATTTTTGCTTCCAAACACCTTGGTCAACATATTCATCAACATGGATCTTATTCCCTTTCATTAGAAACAGCCGGCTGCTTTTCCAGAATATATCAAAGCCCTAACGCATTGGATACAATATAAATCTGAGCTGATCATTGGTTCTAATGTATATACATTTTCATGTATTGTATTTGATTGTTTCGGGTTTCATTAAATCAATGAAAACTAATACATTTTATGGACATTCTCAAGCCATAATAAATCCGCTTTCATGAATTTATTAGAAACAGGCATCAGTCTTCATTATAATATTTCCAAAATCACCGGCCTATAGCACAATAAAGTGCTGTATATATTATTAGCGTTTCTAATGAAAAATTGAGTCATTGATGAAACTGTTGTGTCAGCTTTGCTGTACGCGCTTGGGAATGAAAATTTGTTGCTTGACTTTTTTTGTCTTAAATTGTACATTTTATTTGTACAAAATTTGGAGGTAACTATTATGGAAAAAATCAATGTGAGCACACTCAGGGAAAACCTGTCCGCTTTCATTAGCAAAGCTCAAAAGGGGCAGGTCATTACCATTACGTCCCATGGTCATGAACTGGCAATGCTGGTTCCCGCTGAAGACAAGAGAAATACATCAATGAAAAAATTGAAAGCACTGGGTAAAAACGCAATTATAGGGGACATTGTCTCTCCGGTTGATGGAAACTGGGAGGTCATGACATGATTGTCGCGGACACCCATGTCATCATTTGGTATGCGTTGAAGCCGGAGATGCTCTCAAAAATAGCAAAAATCGCCATGGATGAAGCCAATCGATCGGATGGAATCATCTGCTGTGATATTTCCTTGTGGGAAATTGCGATGCTCATGCACAAGGGTAGACTTCAAATTGATGTTGAATACCTGGAATTCATAGCGTTGGTGCTGGAATCAAGTAGATATATTGTAAAAAGCATCACATCTGAAATAGCGGAACTTTCAGTTAGCACTTTTGCAGACGGTAATAAAGACCCGGCCGACAGAATCATTTCCGCCACGTCTGTCGTTGAAAAAGCCAGGTTGGTCACTGCAGACAAATTTATGCGGCAATCAAAACATGTAACCACTACCTGGTAAATAATGAAGGTAGCGGCGAAGCCGCGTAACATAATAAAAATGCACGGTGGTTTTATTATTTTTAGTTGAGGATATACGTGGAGGGGTTTACGGGAACACCATTGAGAAAAACACCATAATGGACGTGCGGACCGGTGCTTCTCCCCGTGTTTCCCATTTCTGCAATGGGGTCACCGCGTTTGACCTGGTCGCCGCGCTTTACCAGTGCATCACCGATATGGCCGTAGTGGGTCACCATGCCGTGACCATGGTCAACAATCACGTAGTTACCCAAATAGCGCCGGGAACCCACCGATTTTACCATACCATCGGCAGTCACCATAATGGGCGTGCCTATTTGATTGGCAATATCGAGCCCTTTGTGGAATTCACGCCGGCCGGTAAACGGTGACGTACGATACCCGAAACGCGAGGTCAGCCAGCCTTTGGCCGGTCGAATCGCCGGGGTACATGCCAAAAGACTCTTCTGGCCTTCGAGTTTTCCCAACAGGGAAACCATTTTTGCCTGCTGTTTGACCGATGCGGCCTGCAACTGCTCGACCTGGGCGTGCATTTCACGGAGCAGACGGGTGTGCCGTCGATTCAAATCAAGATTGGTCGCCAGATCCTCCGGCCGGGAACCGCCGATACCGAAAAGTGTATCCTGCCCTTCTTCATTGCTGATATTAGCGATAATCCTTATCTTTTCTTCGAAATTGTTCAGGGCGACAAGTTGTGATTTCAGGCGGTTGATTTCGGATGCAAAGGTCTGGATCTGTCGGCGCTGTGTGGTAATCAGGTCTTCCTGGGCCGCGAGGGTGCGTTCTATGCCCCTGGTGGCCTTGAATGCGGTTTGGATCTGAAAATGATTGTAAACAAGGTACCCCGCCCCGACGGTGCCGGCCATAAAGATGACCATGGCAATACGCAGCAAAAATCCCGGAACCGAAATTTTTTTGATCGGCGAACCGGTGTGGTTCAGTATGAAAAATGATATCATTTTCATGGCATAGGATCCCGCTTGATCTGCCGGCCGGATGATCTGGCCGGATGACCTGGCCGGATGATCTGGAATGATTACGGCATTCTAACACGCCGATATTCCATGCTAATATTGAATTTCAACCGGCCGAACAGAAATCAGCGCAACAATTTGTTTAGGTATCAAACAATGGCGGGTTTGTCAAGACCCGGGTCATCCCCACGTTGCAAAAGCCGGAGGGCTTCAGAGCCAAGACGTCTGAGGGTGAAGTCGTAATTTTTCACTTCGAACTCTCAGCAATAAAGGCGCTGTAAGCCCAGCTCGTAGAGCCTGCAGTTCTCCGGCTTTTCCGTAGTGGTAAACAATATGGCAAAATAGATGCCATCTTCGTATTAGCGGATGTATCTGTCCCGCTGTAGTATATATTTTAAAACGCTCCCGTTATTGAATACCGAGCCGAAATTTAAGTGATTTCAAAGTATTTTTCATCAGCATGGTGATCGTCATGGGGCCGACACCGCCGGGAACCGGTGTAATAGAACCGGCAATTTCTTTGGCGGCATCGAAGTCGACATCACCCTTCAAGATAGCGACCATTTTGCCGGGATTCTTCTTGCTTGGTTTTTCGCCGACACGGTTGACCCCCACATCGATCACACAGGCACCGGGTTGGATCCACTCCGGCTTGACCAGATCGGGTACTCCGGCGGCCACAATCAATATGTCCGCTCGCTTGCAATGCGCTGCCAGATCTTTCGTACGGGTGTGCACGATGGTTACCGTGGCGTTGGCTCCCGGTCCCTTCTGCAGCATCATGTTGGCGATGGGTTTGCCGACGATGTTGGACCTTCCCACCACAACCACCTCAGCCCCGCTGGTTTCCACGCCGGCACGCACGATCATCTCCTGAATACCTGCCGGCGTGCAGGGCGGAAACTTCACCTCATCACCGCCGATCATCAAACGGCCGACATTTACGGGATGGAAGCCGTCCACGTCCTTGTCAGGATCGATGGCATTCAACACTTTCTTTTCATCGATGTGTTTTGGCAGCGGCAGCTGCACCAGGATACCGTTGATGGAATCATCGTTGTTGTACTTTTCGATAAGAGCCAGGAGATCTTCTTCCGAAATATCCACGGGCTGGCTTTCCTGGATTTCCTTAAACCCTACCCTGAGTGCCGTCTTGATCTTCAGGGTCACATAGGACATCGATGCTGGATTCTCCCCAACCAGAATGGTGACCAGGCCGGGAACCTTGTCATACTTTTCTTTGATTTCCTTGACTTCGGCAGTAATCTCTTCGAGAATCTCTTCGCGAATCTCCGTTCCTTTTATCAATGTTGCCGACATACTATTTCTCCTTTCAAGTTGATTGGTTAACGCTACTAATGTAGTGTATTAAATTAAAATGAACCTAAACCGGAAAAGGTACATTCAACAGCCCCGCGCTTTCATCGAGCCCGAACATAATGTTCATATTTTGAACAGCCTGCCCGGCCGCCCCCTTGACCAGATTGTCGATAGCAGATGTCAGGATGACCCGTCTGCGTGGCTCGTCTACGGTAAAACCGATATCGCAGAAGTTGGTGCCCCGCACATTCCTGGTGTCCGGCAACCCTTCAGGGCCGACAACACGAACAAATGGACGTCCCTCATAATAAGATTCCAGACACGATCGGATTGCTTCCAGGGAAAGGCTTTTCCGGGGAGTAGCATAGATGGTTGTGAACATGCCCCGTGTCATGGGAACAAGATGGGGCACGAACGTCACACTGACCTGAACACCAGACTCCCGGGTCAGAATGGCATCGATCTCGGGATTATGTCGATGAACGGCTACTTTGTAGGCCTTGAACGATTCATTCATCTCACTATAGTGGGAACCCATCGAAAGAGACCGCCCCGCCCCGCTGACACCCGACTTAGAATCAACAACAATCGTGTCGATAACGAGCATGTCTTTTTTTAAAAGCGGCACCAGCGGTAAAAGCGTACTAGTGGGGTAACATCCTGGATTGCCGACTAATTCAGCGTCCCGTATCGCTTCCCGATATACTTCGCTCAGGCCGTAAACAGCCCGGTCCAACAAGTTCTTTGCCGTATGACGCTGGTAAAATGCCTCATAGAGAGCCGCATCACGAAATCTGAAATCCGCAGAAAGGTCCACCACTTTAATATTATGTTCCATCAGGTCGGGCACGATCTCCATGGGAATCTTGTGAGGAAGTGCGGTAAAAACGACATCGCACTTTTCAATCAGATGCTCCAATGACAGGGCTTCACAGGTATTGTCCACCACCCCGGCCATGGCTGGATAGACAGCATCGAACCTTTGGTCTGCAAACTGCCGGGACGTCAAAACCGTTAGTGCTGCATCCGGATGCCCGACCAGCAGACGGACCAGTTCCGCGCCAGCATATCCTGTTGATCCTACAATCCCTGCTCTGATCATAATACCCTTGTTGGATTTGATACCATATTTGCAAATGACGAGTACCTATCCATATTGGATATGATAACAATCGATTTCTGTCTACAGAAGGTGGATATCCTTTTCCTGCATCAATGACCGTCAACCACCAACATAACAGAGGTAAATCGATAACATAGGCCACTGAATTTTCCAACCCTTAAAATAACGACATAAATATGATCGGTCAGCCAGGTGAACAACAAATTGTCGGCGAAGACCACGTAAATGAAACTACGAAGACACAAGGCTGACACTACGGTTTCATTATGATTTATTAATTCACATTAGAAACTCCGCAAAGCCAATGATGTTGATTGGATCAAAAGAACCTCGACCTGGTACAAATGCGTTGCAAGTTGAGGCCTGTTTCTAATGAATCATTTAAAAGTTTGAAACGCTCATTTCAGGATCTGCCTGAATTGAGCGATTGTCATCTCAGGATTTAGTATCCTTGCCGCCAATATCCGCCACCAATTCTTTTATGATGGTGATAACGTTTCGCCCTCTTTCACGCGCTATGCGGTGGGCTTCATCCACCAGGCGTTTTGCCTGCTGGTCCATCGCCGCCATGGTCGGCAGCGGTATGTTCTGCCGCTGATACTGCCAGGCCAGTAAACGAAGGGCCACTTTTCTCTCCTGCTGTTTTATAAACCCTAACATGGGTCGCTTTGCCTCCTGATTGCAGCGCAAATGCCCTCATCCCGGGAACCGGTACGGCATGCTCCCTGGAAGGGAGTATCTACGCCACAACATATGAGTGTCTAAAGTGAACTAAAGTGACTAAAGTTAAGGAATTCTATCTTTTTTATAAATGGCAGAGCGTAGCGATTCATCAACTTTAGATTACTTATAATT
>Ga0164313_10001157_pt1 | contig 23065 bp, 19 predicted proteins | sample GuaBasSedimGuay4_FD_113735 | JGI IMG/M metagenome (GOLD analysis project Ga0164313, IMG submission 113735) | Subseafloor sediment microbial communities from Guaymas Basin, Gulf of California, Mexico - Guay4, Core 4569-4, 0-3 cm | ecosystem: Environmental > Aquatic > Marine > Hydrothermal vents... | reverse complement strand
TAGATGACTTGTTAAAATCATTAATCCGTGTTAGATCGAGATGATTTTAGCCTCCCCAGGCTGGCCAGGGATGCCTATGACCCCGTCATTTGAATCACTGAAATCCAAACTACGGTCAATCCAAACAAGCTGGCGGACCAGTTTTTTTCAAATTTTGATGGTTTTGATGGCGCTGATCTTCATTGGTGTGCCCATCCTGGAGTTTTTCCGGACCAGCAATCCCTCACCACAAATAACAGTGGAAGCTGTAGAGACCTTGATTTCTCTGGGGTTGGAAGCCTACCAGCAGGGTGATCTGGCTGCTGCTGTGGGGTATTTTTTCCAGGCAGTCGAGGTTGACCCCGAGGATGCGGACAGCTACTTTTATCTCGGTAGAGCTTATTATGATAATGGAGATTTAGAATTGTCCCGTTCTGCGCTTTCCCTGGCTCTTGGGTTGGATCCAGCATTAAAAAGCGCCCTGATCTACAGGACATTGATCTTTTCCCAGCAGGGAGAAATTTTGGACGCGCAGCAGGATATCCGCCAGGCGCTAGAGCTAGGGCTGGACAGCGCGTATGAAAAATATCAGGTTGGAATGGCTTATAGCTTTTTAGAAGAGGACGATCAGGCTCTTGACCTGCTACAGCAAGCTATTGAGATGGACTCTGGGCTGCTGGAAGCATATCGCACCCGGGCAATCATCTATTTCCGGACAGGAAACCTGATTAAAGCGATTGATGATTTTTCCTGGATCTTGGAATCTGATCCGGAGGATTCAGCGATTCGCTTCCAGCGCGGTGTGGCATATTTTGACCTGGGCAATCTTGAAGATGCCATCCAGGACTGGTCCCTGGTTATTACGGGTCAGCCAGAGAATACAGATGCTTTATTCAACCGCGGTATTGCTTACAACCAGTTAAGTGAATATGAAAAGGCTATAGATGATCTGACATTGTATCTGATGGAGGAGGAGGATAATACTCCAGCGCTGAATAACCGGGGTCTAGCATATCTGAACCTGGGAAACCTGGATGACGCTCAGAGCGATTTTGAGAGGATTGTCGAGCTCGATCCGGATGACCCCGATGCTCATTTCAATCTGGGAAATATCCATTACCAGCAGGAGCATTTTGAGCAAGCTCGCGATGTTTATCTTCTTGCTATTGGGTTGCAAGAGGAGTACGTTGACGCCCATCACAATCTGGGGTTAACATACTTGTCCTTAGGAGATAATGAGCTGGCGCTGGAACAATTTGAGGCTGCAGTATTGTATGGACCTGATATGGTCAGCGCCCACTTTAACAGGGCGCGAACCCTGCAATCCCTCGGTCGGTTGGAGGAGGCGGTTGAAGCCTACTCGCGTCTCTTAGAATTGGATCCGGATTTCTCCACGGCATACCTGCAGCGAGGGCAATTGTATCGTGATCTGGGCGAATTCAGTAAGGCGGAAGCGGATCTTACTGTTTATATCTCTCTGGACCCCGAAAACCCGGACGGCTATTACCAGCGCGGCGCGGTCTATTATGCGATCGAGGATCTGGAGAAGGGTCTGACAGATTGGAGCCGGACGATTGAGCTGGCACCTGATTTTTCCAACGCCTATTACAACCGCTCATTGATCCATATTGATCTCGGCCAATTTGAGGAAGCTCTTGCTGACCTGGATTACGCGCTGGAATTGGATCCTGAATATGCCTACGCTTATTTTTCGCGAGGCAATGTCTACCTGAAATCGGGGAACTATAATTTCGCCCTGGAAGATTATGAGCGGGTGATTGAACTTGATCCCGGATTGGCGGCCGCCTATTTTAATCGAGCCATCATTTATCTGCGCAGGAACAACACAACCGCGGGGATCGCGGATTTGAGAAGCGTTTTAGAGATCAGCCAGGACCCGGATCTGCGGGCCGAAGCCGAACGCTTGTTAATTGAATTGGGAGAAACTCCTTGAGTGGGTTATTGAGCAATTGGCATCACCAGGATTTATGTCAGATATGGCAGCCTGACATCACCGATGATATATCGTGAGTGGTAATTATCGCTGGGTTTTAATCTTTGCATGAGGTCGACGAGATAAGAACGCTGCTGGACGAGAGGAGGTGATCAGGGAAAATTGAGTGAAAGGGTACGAAAGAAAATTATCCGGACAAAGCATGGCTTCATTGTCGCAGTTAGCTCTCAGGAGATGAAACGATGAAGATTAAGCAAGTGATGTCGACCAAGGCCATTGTCGTGGTGTTTTTTGGTCTTGGTTTTTTGTTTTTAACTGAAACCATCATGTCACTTTATGGGATGGAAGTCAATTCCGGTGCTATCGTGGCGGGCCGGCTGCTGGGGGGGATGTATACCTTAATTGCCCTGCTGCTGTGGCTGTGCAGAAATACCCAGGAAGCTTCCACCAAAAAAGCCTTTGCGATTGCCGTCACCATCGGCGATGCAATTGGAACCGTTGTCAGTCTGCTGGCTACCCAGTCCGGGGCGATGAACTCCATGGGATGGTCAGCTGTTGGAATTTACTTGATTTTCACCCTCGGCTTTGGATATTTTATCCTCAAGCCAGAGGAAGCCTGATCCAGGTATGATAGAATCCCAGCAGCGTTCTATCTCGTCCGGTTGGCCAGGAAAGCCATTTTTATTCATCAGAAAACAGGGATAAGTTATACTTAACACTAATCCCTGTTTATTTTTTATCCAGGAAGGGTGACCCATGAGAATCAATTATGACAGAATTGAGAAAGCTCAAAATTTGATGCGGGAGCAGGGCATGATAGGTTTGATGATCATGAACCGGGATGATTACCGCTACTTTTTTGGGGACTTCTGGGTCCAGCCCCGGGCGATCCTCCCTGCTTATGGCGACCCGGTATTCATCTGTTTTAAAGCTGAAGAAGCTGAACTCCGCTCAGCCCTGGGTGATCACCAAGTGAAGGTGTTCAGCCATGTGGGCGAGCAAATGGTCAGCGTCACCAAAACCTTTCGGGCGCTGGCGCAAGGGTTCCCGGAAACAGCGACCCTCAAGGAAGGTCAACCTCTCAAAGTCGGCATGCAAATGTGGTTCGGTACGCCGGCTTTCCTGGTGGACCTGTTCCGAAAATTGAACCCCCAGGTGGAGCTGGTGCCTTCTGACCCGGTGATGGATGAGCTGCGCATGGTCAAGGATGAGGAGGAGATCACGTGTATGCGGGTGGCGCAGGAGATTGCTGGATTGGGGATGAACCGCCTCCGGGAAATGCTCCAGCCTGGCCGGACCGGCAGGGAGATCGCTGCTGAAGTCCTCTACTCAATGATGAAATCGGGGGCTTCCGGGACCTCCACACCCCTGCATATCAACACCGGGATCCGCAGCTGCTGGATCCATGGCTCGGTAAGCGAGGAACCCATCCGGGAAGGCGACCTGGTGGTGGCTGATCTCACCCCAATGTACCGGGGCTACTGCGCGAACCTGGCCCGGACTTTTGTCGTGGGTGAGCCTGATGAGCAACAGCAGCTGCTGATCGATACCTACCTGGAACTAATCCAGGCTGTTCGGGAAGCCCTAAAACCAGGGATAACCGTTGGCAGGTTGGATCGCATCGGCCGGGAAATCTGCGCTCGCCATGGATTGGAAGAATACCATCTTAAGGGCATTTCTCACGGCATTGGCTTGCGTTTTGAGGAGACTCCGGCGTCAACGATCCTCCCCCAACACAGTTCAGTTAAGCTGCGCGAGAATATGGTCATGACCATCGGCCACACTATCCTGGCCATCCCCGGTTTTGGTGGGGTGCGTTTTGAGGATCTCTATCAGGTCACACCACAAGGCGGGAAAATTCTCTCAGAGCATCCTTATGCTTTTTTGATTTGAAGCTCATTATTATGAGACTGTATAATCAAAATCAGTGCTATGAAAATAGCCACCATTAAGCTCGATGGTCAGGAAACTGCCTGTATAAAAAGTGAGGGAGGGTTTGTTCCTGTCTCTCGCATCAACCAGCGCTTTCAACTTGACTGGCCTGAAGACCTTTTCAGGATCATCGTTGAAGGAAAATTGGATCAGATCCAGAGCTGGTTTGATGAGGCTGATGATGTCTCCACTGCCCTGGAGGAACTGGCTCTCCCGGAAGATCAGGTTCATTTTGCGCCTTTGTACCGCCACCCCCGTAAAATTTGGGGGATAGGGTTAAATTACCTGGAACATGCGCAAGACCTCTCAGAACGAACGCCAACCTCGGAACCAGCCAGTTTTATGAAGCCGGATACCTCGATAATCGGGTTTGATGACCTGATAGAAATTCCACTTCTCTCTGAACGAACTACGGGAGAAGCGGAACTGGGTTTGATTTTTGGGAAAAAGTGCCGGGATGTCCCCCGGCAGGACTGGGAATCCGTCTTGGCTGGATTCACATTGATACTGGATATGACCGCGGAAGATATCTTGAAGCGGAATCCCCGGAACCTGACCCAGGCGAAAAGCTTTGATACATTTTTCAGCTTTGGACCGATTTTTTATACGATGGACGAAGTGGAGAATTTTCTCGATCTGCAGGTGAAAACGGTTCTTAACGGCAAGGTGATCGCTGAAAACAGTGCTGCCGAGATGACTTTCCCGCTTGATTTTCTGGTATCCTACCACAGCCGGATCATGACCCTGCTCCCGGGAGATATCATTTTAACTGGAACACCCGGAGCAGTGAAATTAAGTCAGGGTGATAGAATTGAATGCCAGATCAGCGAGTTCCAGCCCTTGATCAACCAGGTCATTGACCTGAAATTGGATCAGGAAGGTGGTTAGACTCGAGCAGGATGCGATTGGGGGTATAGGGGAGCAACCTTGTAAATGGGTGATTTGATTGACTGAAAGAGAAATTGGTTGGAGGGATCAAAATGAGAGGGAGGGAAGCCAATGGATTTTGAGCAAGCTGATCTAGAATGGCTCAGAAAATCATTTGCGGTTGCAGCCCGGTCCCGGGAAAACGGGAATCATCCCTTCGGGGCAGTGCTGGTTGGACCGAAATTCGAGTTCCTGCTGGAAGCTGAGAACACCGTTTTGTCCGGGAACGATATTACCGAACATGCCGAAATCAACCTGGTCCGGATGGCTTTGGCCGATTATGATCCCAGGTCTCTGGCTCTCTGTACGATCTACGCCAGCACTGAGCCCTGCCCGATGTGTGCCGGGGCGATCTTCTGGAGCGGCATTGGCCGGGTGGTCTATGGGGTCAGCGAAGCGGGACTGTACCGGTTGGTGGGGGAGGAATCGGAAGAGGTCCTGCAGATTCCCTGCCGGGAATTGCTGGCTCATGGAAGGCGGAATGTGGAAGTGGTTGGGCCGCTGCTGGAGGAGGAAGGCTTGCAGGTTCATGAGGGATTCTGGGGAGTGTAACTCGTTTCCCAGTACACTCATGCTGCCATTGCCGTCCGGAATCCGCGGCAAGCTCGTTTTCTAATAACAGGCGTCCCTCCAGAGCGGCCAGATCGTTTGCGGTCAGCCGAATGATTGCGATCAATTTCTGGGATTAATCAAGGAGATTAATCACCCCATGTTCACAAGAGCCCTGGTCAGACCCCCCGGTAGAAGCCTTGTAGAAGGCTTGACAACTGCGAATCTGGGGGAACCGAAATACCACAAGGCTGTAGACCAGCACGCGGCTTACGTTGAGGCTCTGCAAGCCTGCGGGTTGGATGTGTGTGTTTTACCACCTTTGGAAGATTTCCCGGATTCCTGTTTTATTGAGGATGTGGCCCTGTTGACACCGCGATGTGCTATCATCACCCGCCCCGGCGCCCCTTCGCGGATGGGCGAAATCGGCGGCATGCGGGAGATTCTCAGCCAGTATTACGCTGCCATTGAGCAGGTTCAGGCGCCGGGCACGGTGGAAGGGGGGGATATCCTGATGGTCGGGTCTCATTTTTATATTGGCCTCTCTGCCCGAACCAACTTGGAAGGTGCCAGGCAGGTGATCGAATTTCTCAAGGATTATGATTTGAGTGGATCTACTGTGCCTTTGCAGGAGATCCTGCACCTCAAGACCGGGATTGCCTATCTGGAGGAGAACACCCTGGCTGCCTGTGGGGAGATCCTCTCCCGGGAAGAATTTTCCAGCTTTACGATCCTGCCGGTCCCGGAAGAGGAAAGCTACGCCGCCAACTGCATCTGGGTCAACGGCACTGTGCTGGTCCCGGCAGGGTTCCCCCGCACATCTGGGATCATTCAGAAGGCTGGATACCCGGTTCTGGAAGTGGATGTCTCGGAATTCCGCAAGCTGGACGGGGGATTAAGCTGCCTCTCCCTGCGTTTTTAGGGATGATATAGAGAATCCTGGAGGTGGAAATGCCTTTGTTGTCTGAAGGAAGGGTCTATGTCGGCGCCTACGGCTTTTGTCGGGATCTGAAAGGTCGTTTGCTGCTGGCCCGGTTTGTCGGAAGGTGAAGGTCCGGACGCCGGTTTATGGACTTTGCCTGGAGGCGGTGTGCTGTGGGGAGAGCATCCCGACCAGACGGTGTTCCGGGAGATGGAAGAGGAAACCGGGCTGGTGGAACTGGCCTGATTGACTGAAGACGAGTAATCAGTAAAAAGTAATCTGAAATCGGATAGAAATCAGAAATTACGGATACTGCTTATTACTTGATTTCCCCTCCTTCCTGCAGATTACAGAATTCTTAATTCGATTCTGATTCCAGAGTGTGAATCTGCACTATAATGGTTTATCGGTAAATAGACGAATGATATTGAGGTCAGCATGGACCGGGATGTAAAAAATCAACTAGAAAGCCAAGATCCCCGCGAGCGCGCCCAAGCCATCAAGACACTGGCGTTTTCTGGTGAAGGGAAAAACGGGGATATTTTGAAAGAGATCCATGAGAGTGACCCCGACCCCCGGGTCCGGGAATACGCCAGGAAAGCGGCTTTGCATCTCTACCAGAATCTCAAGGAAAAGCCGGATCGGTCTCCTCAACCCGTTGAAAAGAAGTCTTTTAAACCGCGGGCTGGTGAGCTGACTTCAGTGACTCTTGATCGGACGCCAAAAAAGAAAGATAAGGGAGCAGTTTCCAGGCCGGATCGTGAAAAAGCGGAGAAGTTGGTCCAGCGGGCTTTTACGCTTTACTCAACAGATCAGCCCCAAAAAGCCATTAAGGTATTTGCTAAAGCTCTGGAGATCAATCCCGGTTTGGAAGGGCAAACCTTCGCGGGCAACCTGGCTATGGAATTGACTGGATTGTCCCTGGAAACGGCTTTTGATTCTATCCTGGGGAGGAAAGGTCAGAAGGAATTAATGGAATCTGTTGAAGAACAGGAAAAGGAAAAGACCCCCAGGCCGGTCCGGCCTCTGTCTGTGATCCTGTTGATCCTGGCTCTGATAGCATTAGGGATTGTTGCCAGTCGCTTCATTTTATAAGATAGCCCCTCTGACAGCTAGCGGGTATTTCCACCAATAGGGGGGTATACTTACCTCTTCCTTAGATCTTGTTGCAGCACCTCAGTGGAGGATGGCCTGGGGTAACAACCCCTAATCAGACCTTAAATGATATCAGCAGCGGGATGCTGATCGTTTCCGTTCGAATTGGGCAGCAGGGTTTTGGCCTGGGAGGAATGTTAATCCGCCACTTCTCTCACCCGGTTATGAAGACCTTCCATAAGGAGAATGCCCTCACCAGGCAGTAAATCGTTGCAAATCGAATTCCGCTTTACGCCTTGCTCAGTATTTTGTGCGCCTTTTCCAACCTCTCCAGCACAAGCTCACGGCCCAGGATGGGAATGATATCGAAGATGGGAGGGCTGACTTTTTGTCCTGTCAGCGATTCCCGCAGCAAACCGAAGATCTGGCCAGCTTTTAAACCCATTTGACTGGCGAGTTCCCGCAGTGCTGTTTCTGCCTTGTCTTGTGTGATTTCATCCAGCCCCCGGAAGATTTCCAGGATCCTCTCTGCCGCCTCTGCGGCCTGTCCAGCGCTGAGTTTGCTGCTAACGATGCGGTCCAGTGCTAATCCGACTTCGTCGTGGAAGAAAAATCCTCCCATGTCGACCACCTCAGTTAGCTTCTTGGTGCGTTTTTGCAATGCCGCGGCAACCGGGACCAGGATCTCATCCCGGGGGAGAAGGCCAGCTTTTTCAAACCAGGGCTTGATCCGCTTGGCAAAGTCTTCCACTGCCAGCTCGCGGATGTGCAGGCCGTTAAAATGGTCCAGCTTGCTGAAATTGATAGCTGCCGGTGATGGGTTAAGCTTATCAATGCTGAATTTATCGACCAGATCACTCAAGGTAAAATACTCGGTTTTATCATCATAACTCCAGCCCATCAGCGCGATCCAGTTGATGACAGCTTCCGGGATGTAGCCCAGATCTTCCATGTCCTTCATGAAAATCGGATAACCCTGCTCACGGGCCAGTTCCGTATCCCTTTTGCTCATTTTCCCTTTCCCGTCGGGTTTCAGCAGCACTGAGAGGTGGACCCAGATCGGTTCGTCCCAGCCCAGAGCCCGGTAGACCAGCACGTGAATGGGAAAGGTGGGCAGCCATTCGGAACCCCTGAATACATGGGTGATACCCATCAGGTGGTCATCGACCATGGCGGCCAGGTGGTAGACAGCCAACCCGGTTGATTTGATCAGGATAATATCATCCAGGGAGCTGTTCTCCACCGTGATCTCGCCCCGCAGGGCATCCACCGCTGTGGTCGTTCCTCCCCGGGGGGATTTAAAGCGGATGACATGGGGCTCCCCGCTCGCGGCCCGATTGACCGCTTCTTTTTTGTCCAGCCGCCTGCAGGTACCATCATAGTGGGGGGTCTGGTTGTTCTTTTGCTGCTGATCACGCACCTCGGACAACCTTTCTGTTGTACAGAAGCAGTAATAGGCCTGGTCCTTTTCAATCAGTTCTTCGGCGATGTCCCTGTAGATCTGGGACCGCTGTGACTGCCGGTAGGGGGCATAGGGGCCGCCCCGGTCCGGTCCCTCATCTGGCTGGATGCCCATCCAGGCCAGCGCATCCTTGATATTCTGTTCAGCAGTGTCCTGGTAGCGCTTCTGGTCGGTATCTTCGATGCGCAGAATAAAGGCACCACCGGTTTGCTTGGCAAGCAAGTAATCATACAAGGCTGTCCGGGCTCCACCGATATGCAGGAATCCGGTGGGGGAAGGGGCGAATCGAACGCGGGCTGGTGGGTTAGTAGTAGTCATTATTCCTTATCCATGGCGGGAAACTAAAATTCCAGGTCCTTGTGGCGCAATACCACGCTCTCTACCAGACCAATGGAGATAAATAGGGTCATCAGGGAGGATCCGCCGTAGCTGACAAAGGGCAGGGTCAGTCCCGTTACCGGCAGCAGGTTGAGATTCATACCCACATTGACGATGGTTTGAAAAGTGATCAGGGTGGCTGCGCCGTACGCGATCAAGGCGCCAAAGGTGTCGCTGGAGATGCGGGCTGCCCGCAGGCAGCGGATGATGATAAAGCCCAGGGTTCCAATCACAAGCAGGGCGCCCATAAAACCAAATTCTTCTGAGAGGGCAGAAAAAATAAAGTCTGAATGGCGCACTTTCAGGAAGCGAAGCTGGACCTGGGAGCCGCTCCCATAGCCCTGACCGAACCAGCCCCCATCGCCAATGCTGATCAGCGCCTGTTGGACGTTGTAGATTGCGCCGTAGCTGGCACCTTCTTCCGGGAAGAGGAAGTTGATAATACGCTCCAGCTGGTAGGGTTTGATGAGTGACTCCGTGTTCGTTGGATCGTAGTTCAGCAGCAGTAACGGCAGGCCGATCCCTACTACCACAGCCCCGATACCGCCAGCGATCAAGAGCATTTTCAAGTCCAGCCCGGCGGCCCAGAGCAGGGCAAACCATAACACCAGGATGACGATGGAAGTGCTTAGATCAGGCTGGAGGATGATCCAACCGACTATGCTCAGGGTGATCAGCAGGCTCTGCACAACTACCCGGGGTTTTTTGACATAATCGATATTTTGGGAAAAGAAATTCCCCAAAATGAGAATGATGGTGATCTTGGCGAATTCGGAAGGCTGTACCAGGATCGGCCCCACCGCAAACCAGCGGGAGGAGCCGAAAAGCGCACCACCGACCAGGAAGAGTACCGCCAGGGATCCGAAAGTGAATAAAAAGAGGAAGGTGCTCAGCGCTCCCCAGTAGCGATAATCGATCATAGCGGTGAGCAACATGATCACAAAGCCGACTCCAGCGAAGATGATCTGCTTGACGACTGTGTTGGCTTCAACCAGCTCAATATTCCCTGCGATCGCGGACTGGATCATGGTTACGCCAAAAATTGTCAGGAAGGCCACAGCGCCAAGCAGCCAAAAATCGAAATGACGCCAGGAGATATTACGCATAAATTAATATTTTCGGCTTACCGGACCGGATATTGGGATGTCAGCGATCAAGCGCTGCTGCCGTCCATCCTGGGTGATGTCAATTTGCATGCGATCTGGATCTATCTGGATATAGCGGGAAAGGACTTCCAGCAGATCATCCTTTAGATTTTCCAAAGCAGCTCCGGATAAATCTGTCCGATCATTAATTAACACCAAGCGCAGGCGGTCCTTAGCCCTGTCTGCGCTGCTTGGTTCCTTTGAAAATATCCTTTGCAAGAATTTTTCCATGGTGTTAATCTCCTGATCCGAATACACTGGAAATCCGGTTGAAGAAACCGCTGCCTTTATCCAGGTCCATCAAAGGCACTTCCTCGCCCTGGATACGCCTAGCGATGTTTCTGTAAGCTTGGCCAGCCTGGCTCTTTCCATCCAGGGCGATAGGTATGCCCTGATTGGTACTGATGATTACGTTTTTGTCCTCAGGTACGATACCCAACAGGTGGATGGCCAGCAGGTCCACCACATCGTCTGCCGAGAGCATGTTATTCTGGCGAACCATCTCAGGATTAAGGCGGTTGATCAGCAGTTTGGGGGTGCCCTTTTCTTCAGCTTCAACGATGCCGATGATGCGGTCTGCATCCCGGACTGCCGAAACCTCAGGATTCGTGACCACTATGACCTGATCAGCCGGGGCAATGGCGTTCTTAAATCCCCGCTCGATACCAGCCGGGGAATCGACCAGGATCCAGTCCAGGTCTGGCCGCAGCTCATCACAGAGGCGGATCATATCCGAGGGAGAAACGGCGGTTTTGTCGCGGGTCTGGGCGGAGGGGATCAAGTACAGGTCCGGGATGTGCTTATCCTTGATCATGGCCTGGCTGAGTCGGCAGCGGCCTTCCACTGCATCCACCAGATCGTATACGATCCTGTTTTCCAATCCCATGACTACATCCAGGTTCCGGAGCCCGATATCCGCGTCAATGCAGGCGACTCGCTGACCGTTCTTGGCGAGGGCGGCGCCGATATTTGCTGTGGCGGTCGTTTTACCAACCCCACCTTTACCGGATGTGATGGTGATGACTTTAGCGCTCATAACTATTTTTCTTAGCTCCTGATTATGTTCCTGCTTTCCACTCCTGGGCAACCACTTGATCATTTTCCAACCGGGCGATCTCTGGTTTGGGTTTCGCCTTGCGGGGAGGGGAGACGCTGATCTTGTCTGCGATACGCAGTTGGGTAGGCGATAGGTCCAGAGCGCAGACAACTGCCTCCAAATCTCCGCTCGCGCCAGCGTGGACAACACCCCGCAGCCGTCCCCAGACAATAATATTCCCTCCGGCAATCAGCTCCGCCCCAGGATTTACATCTCCCAGCACAACGATGTGCCCGGGAAAGCTCACCTTGTGACCGGAACGCAGTGTGCGCTCCAGAAAAACAGCCTCATCGCCGTCCAGCATGGAATCAATGGTGGTCTTTTCATCCCGGTGAGAGGATTGGTCGATTTTGATCTCGAGGCCTAAATCCTGTGAAGCTCTTTCTGTCACCAGCGATGTGCTCAGGACCGCCTTTAGTTTAATTTCCCGGTCGGAGAGCTCCCCGCGCAGGCTGGAAAGCTGAGGGGATTTCAAGGGTCGGTCTCCTACATCCAGGACCAGTTTTGCTCCCTTGAAAAATGCCTTGTTCTCGTTAATATGGGACATCAGCGCTTTTTTTTGCTCATCCCAATCTCCATCCCTTAACTCGATCAACAGGCCGTTTTTTATCCCTTTGACCTCGATTTTTTCTGTCTCCATATGGTTTGCCCCAGAATTAAATGCGAAAAAACCACTCTCGATCGATCCCTAAAATTATAGCATGAGAACTCAGTGACGACTTGCCCGGCTGTCAATGCTCTTGAGCTCGAAATAAGCTTCAATGGTGCGCTGGACAATTGGCCCGGCTACGCTGGCGCCCTCACCACCATTATAGGCAAAAGCGACCACAGCGATTTCTGGATTGTCATACGGGGCGTAGGCAAGCGTCCAGGCGTGGGAGGGCCAGCTGCCGGGGATGCAGAGGCCTTTTTCATTGGCAAAAGTGTCGCAGTATTCGGCAGTGCCGGTTTTGCCGGCTACCGCTATGCTGGTATTTTCAAAGACATCCTTCAGGGTGCCTTCAGTAACCGCGGCTCGCATGCCTTCTTGGATGGTTTCGATCACCCAGGGATCTACAGTGGTGGTCTCTCCGGTAAGTTTGGCCTCGCAGCCGCCTGCGCTGGTGGGATTGGAATAGATTTCTATCACCGGGTCGACTGTGATATCCCATTTCAGCTCTGGCTCAAATGGCACGATCACCTCACCCTCCGCGTTGGCGATGTTTCCGATGATGGTGGGCTGCATCAATTTGCCGTCATTGGCGATCGTGGCCGCTGAGGTGAGTACCTGAAGGGGCGTGGCGGTGACAAATCCCTGGCCAACACTGGTGATGTAAGTGTCGCCAGTGGACCAGTTTTCCCCATGGGCAATTCGTTTCCATTTGGGGTCCGGAATGATCCCGTCAGCTTCATCTGGGAGCTCTATGCCCAGGTAATCCCCGTAGCCCAGGGCCCTGGCATAGGTGCCCAGGCGGCAAATGCCCAGACCTTCTGGCACTTCTCCGGGGATTCCGGTGCCAAGTTCGTCCGCGTCCCCGCCGCCGAGTTGGTAAAAATAGACGTTGCTGGAGTTCGCTATGCCGCCAATAAAATCCAGCTCTCCGAAACCATACTCGTTCCAGTCCACGTAGGTTTTGCTTTTCCCCGGGTCGTTGGGCGTGTATTTGTTGGCCAGTATGATTTCGGGCGGTGTGGTGATTACCTGGTCTGGTGTTACCACTCCCTCGTTGAGAGCCCCCAGGGCAGTGGATATCTTAAAGACTGAGCCTGCCGGGAGTTCAGCGCCTACAGCCTGGTTGAGCAGGGGATTGCGCACATCCGCGTTAAGCTGCTGGTAATAATAGGCGGGGATGATGCGAGCCATGCGATTGTTCTCATAAGTTGGGTAAGAAACCATGGCAAGGATTTCCCCTGTCTGGGGATTCATGGCAATTACCACGCCGCTGGTGATGCGCAGTTCGCCGAAATACGCGTTCCAGTCATTTATTTCATTAAGTAGAATGGCTTCCGCTGCCTGCTGCAGTCTGGTATCCAGCGTGGTGTAAATGTTCTGACCCGGCAGAGAGGGGATCACCGGTACAGCATCGCGGATGATCTGGCCGCCGACATCAACTTCTACTACACGCTTGCCGGGTTTTCCAGAGAGGATGGATTCAAAAAAGCGCTCCAGCCCAGCATAGCCAATTTTGTCACGATTGGTCACAAATCCCCGCTCTGTATAATAGCCTTCCTCTATACTGGAAATCGGACCAAGGAAGCCAATGATGCTGGCTGTCAGAGAGCCGGTGGGATAATCACGGATGGTTTCAATTTCCAGGGATATGCCAGGCCAATCGATGGTCTTTTCCTGGATGATCCTGGCTTGATCCTCCGGGATGTTGCAGGCGACTTTAACGTCCTGGTATGGCGCACTCTGCTCTCCATATTCAAAGATCTGGCTGATGCCGTGGTCGGACATGCAGGGCACAAAGGGATTTTCTGGACTGATTTCACTCCGGGAAACAGGAACGTCAACAAAACCTGCCAAGGAACGGATAATATTCTGGATGGACCCTTCATCATCGGGCAGCTCCGCGGCTTTCACTACCACATTGTAGGAAGCGACGTTGCGGGCCAGGACGATGCCATTACGATCGAAGATCACGCCCCGGGTGGGAGCGAGGCTGATTTTCCGGAGACGGTTTTCCAGCGCCTGGGCGATATAGATATCCCCATTGAGGATCTGTATTGAAAACAGTCTGAAGACAAAGAGCAGAAAAATCACGCCGAAGATACCTGCAAAAGAAAGGATTCGGCCAGTGGTTATTTTGTTATGCGAAGAAACCGGCGAATTAAGCATTTTGTTCCTGGGGGTTTATCTGGTCCAGCACATCCCTGGTCAGAACGAAAATTGGCAGGGAAAGCATAAAGTTGAGAATGATACTGGGCATAGTGATCACCCTGAGCACAGTGACGAAATCAAGGCTGGTTCCCCCCAGGAAAAAGACCAAATAGGAAAGAACCTGGGAAACCAAGGTCCCGGCCAGCACTACCAAGAGCTGCATCAGGAAGGAAAAACGCCAGATCCTCTCCCGAAGAACTGTAGCCAGTGCTGTGGCCAGCAAGTAGCTCGCCGTGAAGATCCCAAAAGGAAGCCCGGAGTTGAAATCTGTCAGCAGGCCTCCGATGATGCTCCACTGCCAGGCTGTATTGACCTTTTTTTGCAGAGCAATTGCTACCAGAAGGACCAGCATTAGATCCGCTATCCCCTGGTTTAACGGCAGCCTGCTGACAACTGCGGATTGCAGAATGGAAATAAATGCCAGAGTGGGGATGCTCAATATCACAGACATAAGGGATCAAACAACCTCTACGGTGTGCCCGCTTCCGGTATGAGGGGGCTGAAATCCACCGGCTCAAAATTGGTGATCACCAGCACAATGGATAAATCCGAAAAATCAGTCACAGGCTGCACTGAAGCGGATTGGAAGAGGGCATTTTCTCGGCTGCGGACACTGGTAATTTGGCCAACAATGATATTGGCAGGGTAGTTACCTCCCAATCCAGAGGTCAGAATCAGGTTGCCCGGATTCACGTCAGCATCTTGTGGGATCTGTTCGAGGGTGATATCCCCTGTGATCGAACCAGTTAAAACAGCTGGGGACCGGGATGGTTCTATCCGAACGTTGATGCGAGCGGCCGGATCGGTGATCAGACTGACCCGTGCCGCGCTGGCTGTGACCTGGACTATCCTGCCCGCCAGACCGTTTTGGGTGACTACCGGCATGCCCCTGCGGAGCCCATCGTCCGCTCCCCGGTTAATGATGATGTAATTCAGGAAGGGGCTGGGATCCCGGCCGATGATGGAAGCGCCACTATATTGATGTTCAGGATTCGCCCGCGCAAATTCCAGCAAGGCGGAGAGAATTTCAAACTCCACCAGCTGCTGCTGCAGCCCCACAATTTGGGCTTGCATGCGGGCGTTTTCGGCTTCCAGGGCTGTGTTCTGCTGGCGGATCTCCTGGATATCCTGGGAAGCGGAAAGGAGATTTTCCACCCCCTGGTACTGGCGGGATACCCAGGTCTGGACTGCAGTGATAGGAGTCGCTACCCAGCGGGACAGGCTGGTGAACGTGCCACTCAGCGCCAGCGCCAGAACACCAATGGCTACCAGGCTGATTATGATTAGACGAAGGGATTGCGGAAAACGATTTTTCATACAGAGTGGGAGGGTGTGCTGCCGCTCCCCGTTTGTGAGAGTTCGTGCTGGGTTAGGATTGATAGGGGGTGCGGCCGGATGTGTGCGATTACTGGATTAATCCCTTGGGGCGGTTTTACGCTCCAAGCCGACAAATAAGCCTTTCCATTTATCGATGTCTTCCAGGGCTACACCGGCACCCCGAGCAACACAGCTAATGGGATCTTCCGCCAACCAGGCATTGATCTGGAGTTCTTCGGTCAGACGTTTGTCCAACCCCTGGAGGAGGGAGCCCCCCCCGGCCAGGCATACACCATTATCCATCAGGTCAGAAAGGATTTCAGGAGGAGTTTCGTCCAATGCGTCACGTACTGTATCGATAATGGTCTGGACCGAATCGGATATCGCGTCCCGGAGTTCAATGGAGGAGACCTCGATCGAATCTGGCAGGCCGGTGACCAAATTTCTTCCCCGCAGGGTCATGGTTTTTTCTTCCGGAAGAGGGAAGGCTGAACCGATGGTAATCTTGGCTTCCTCGGCCAAACTTTGACCGATGAGGATGTTGTATTTATTGCGGATATATTGGATGATATCCTCATCTAGCTCATCTCCTGCTACGCGCAGGGAACGGGAGGATACCACCCCTCCCATGGTCATGATGGCGACTTCGGAGGTTCCGCCACCAATATCAACGATCATGCTGCCACCAACTTCATTGATGGGCAGGCCGGCGCCCAGGGCAGCCGCAACGGGCTCCTCGATCAAGTAAGTTTGGCGGGCCCCTGCTGCCATGGCAGCGTCATAGACAGCCCGTTTTTCCACCTCGGTAACGCCGGCAGGGATACCGATCACTACCCGCGGCCGGGGAACCGGGACGATGCTCTGCTGATGAGCCCGGGCGATAAAGTATTCCAGCATGGCCTGGGTGATTTCAAACTCGGAGATCACACCATCCCGCAGGGGGCGCAGGGTGGTGATGTCAGCAGGGGTGCGGCCGATCATTTCTTTCGCCGCAGCTCCAATGGCTATCGGTTCGCGAGTCCTTTTATGGATAGCGACCCAGGACGGCTCCTGTATAACGATGCCTTTGCCCTTGACGTTTACCAGTGTGTTTGCTGTTCCTAAATCTATGCCAATATCAAGCGAGAAATATCCCAACAGCCAATCGAAGGGAGAAAATGCCACTGCTTGCTCCTTTTTTCTAACAGCTAGATTATACCAGCTTTGGGATGGTCTGTAGCCAACTAAAAGAAGGCCTTAAATCACCCCAAAGCTTGGCTTTTTTCAGGGTTTTCAGAAGTAATTGGGAGATGTTTTCCTCCAACCAGTTGGATGACCCTCTTGAACTTCCCCCTGGGATTCTGTATAGTCCAATAGGATATTGCCGGCAGGATTTCGATTTTTATGGGGGCATGGTGAAGGGATCAGGGGGCAAGAAATATCGGCTTTTTGGGTTGATAGGATTTTTCATGCTGGTCGGTATCTTGGGAACGGGCTGCCGGAAAGCTCCTCGAAAGAGTGCTGTGTGTGAAGTACAGGGCACAGGGTTGGAATCTCCCTATCTGGATCAGGAAGTGATCCTCAGCGGCCTGGTTATCGCGGACCTGGAGGGTGCCGAGCCGGGTGGGTTTATGATCCTGGATGAAGCTTGTCCCCTGGATGGGGAAGCTTCGCGGGGGCTGTATATCTCCCTGGGGGCAGGGCAGGATCTGGTTGATCTGGGAGACCAGGTCCAGGTAAGGGGGACAGTCCGTGAATCCGGGGGTGAAACATATCTGGAAGCCGATCTCCCGGGTCTTGAAATTCTCAGTATGAACAACCCGCTGCCAGGTCCAGCAGATCTGGCAGACTACCTGATACCCCCGATGGTCTTCGGTTACGAAAAATGGGAAGGCCAGCTGGTTGCCATCCCCCGGGCTGATCTTGTTGAAAGCAGGGCTCTTCCAGCTCGGTTTCTTGCTGTCCCGCAAATATCACCGGACCCGGCTGCTCAATTGATTTGTTTCCAGGAGGAGTCGTTTTCTTTGGGAATTAATGGGGATCTCCTGGGATTTGACCCGGGTCTCCTTCAACCTGAGTACAGGCTGGAAGACCTGGTTGGTCTGATCCGCCAGGATCAGGATGGTTATTACCTGCAATTGCTTGAGAAGCCAAGTTTGAGGTTGATTGACCAGAATCCACAGGGCGGGGGGTATTTTCCCCAGGAACCAGTGTTCTATGCTGAAAACATACCCATTCCCACGAAAACCCCTACTGTTGCTCCCACGCCGACTCCCGGATTAGCCTTTAGACCTTCGTGGACATCAAGTCCAACCATTATTCCCTCACCAACCTACTATCCGGTCCGGCTTCTGATCACGGAATTGTTGCCCAACCCTCTGGGAGAGGAGCCCGGGGGTGAATGGGTAGAACTATTCAACCCGGGTGGAGAAAAGCTCCCCCTGAATGGGATCAAAATTGGAGATGAGATTTCTCCCGGGGGGAAAGAAGGTTTGCTCCGTTTTCCGCCTGGCAATTTTATAGAAAGCGGCCAGGTACTGGTGATTGCCAATCAGTCCCGGGTGTTTCAACCCCGGTACGGTTTCCTGCCGGATTTTGAGCTGGTTGACAGCGATCCCCGGGTGCCCGATATGTTGCCCTACGATCCGTGGGGGAAGAACTCGGTGAAACTCTCTAACACTGGAGATGAAGTGCTGCTGGTGGATCCCTGGGATCAAGTGGTGGATCTGGTTGTGTATGGGAAATCGGGCGCTGGCGGTTTTTCACCACCGGCCCCAGCCCCGGCTGAAGGACACAGCCTGGAAAGATATCCTCCGGAACAGGACCGGGACCAGGCGGGGGATTGGCGGGAAAGGTCCTCTCCTTCTCCCGGCAGGCTGGACCGCTCCCCGCCGACCATGCCAGCCACCCCAACGTATCCACCATCGCCTTCCCCAACTTTCAGCCTGACTCCCGGTTCTCCTTCTGCGACGCCGTTTCCCTGGACGGTCCTCCCCAGCCCGGTCCCATCCTGCACTTCAACGCCGATCCTCCAGAGCACGAGCACACCCACGCAGAGTGAGACTGCATCCCCTACGCTTACCTGTACTTGGCCTTCGAGCTTGACGCCATCACTGACCGCTTCAGTAACGACAACGCCCACACCATCACCCACTCCAACACCTGCTCCGGTCCTCTCCGCTACTCTTTATCCCGATCCCACTGGAATTTCTACCAGTTCACCGGAGCCAACGATGGAGGAAACCTGGTCCTCGCCGCCCCCAGCAACAAACAGCTCCACGGGTACGGTTGCTTCCACCAACACCTCAACCATGTATCCGGCTACAACTTCACCAACAGGTACAGCGCAGTGCACTCCTTCATCTACAGAGACCCCGTCCGGGTTGATGACTTTCACCCCTGAACCGACTTTGACGTTCACTCCTGGCCCAGCGATCATCATCAACGAAATCCTCGCTGATCCGGATCCCGTTCTCGGTGACAGCAATGGGGATGGCCAAGTAAGCTGGGACGATGATGAGTTCCTGGAGCTGGTCAATGTCAGTGGAAAGGTCCTGGATCTGTCAGGCTGGCAGGTCTGGGATGAAATCCGGCTCCGCTATACCTTCCCGGAGGGTACAACCCTGGGATCTGGATGCGGTTTGGTGCTCTTTGGGGGAGGGCAGCCGAGCGGTGCTTTTGGGGGCAGCCAGATTTTTACTGCCGGGAGCCTGGGTTTGAACAACGCTGGGGATCTGGTCACAATCAAAGACAGTGAGGGCCTTGTGGTTGCCTGGGTTAGCTTTGGACCCGAGGGAAATCAAAACCAGTCCCTGACCAGAAACCCGGACCTGTCGGGTCCGCTTCCTCTGGTCCTCCACAGCCAGGTGCCAGAGGCCGGTGGAGCCCTGTACTCTCCCGGGACAAAGCTTGACCTGACAGGATTTGGGGGCTGTCCTTAAATGGAAGAGCCGCTCCGAGAAGAAGCGGCTCTAGATGAGGAGGGTGAAGCGTTCCCTCTTTCTCCTGAAGCTTATAGCTGGCGGATGACCAGCACTACGCTGCCCTGAACTTCAATGTCAGAGGAGGAATCCACATAAATAGGATCCATGGTGGGATTGGCTGGCTGCAGCCGCACCCGGTCTCCTTCATGATAGAAATGCTTCAGAGTGGTCTGGTTTTGATCTTTGATGCGCACGGCGACCATTTCACCGTTGCGTGCTTCCCGGGCAGGTTTCATGATGATCACATCGCCGTCATTGACCATGGCATCGATCATCGAATCTCCATCCACTTCCAGGGCAAAAAGGTTTTCTTTCTGCATGTTGAAGGGAATCAGTGATTCAGGGACCTGGATGTTGGATTCAGCGTCAAAGAGGCTGAAATCCGATTCCGGAATAGGCACCGGCTCACTGGCTACGATCCGTCCCACAATAGGTATGGTCAGTGAGCGGGAGATCTCCTCCACAGCCTGTTTGACATTGCCGAGCACCTGATTGACCTTTTCCTGGGCAGCTTCCTTGATCTGCAGGCTGCGGGAAATGTTCTCGACCCTTTCGATATAGCCCATCTCTTCCAGCTGTTCCAGGTAGTAATTTACCATGGATGTGGAGGTGATATCTGTCCGGGCACAGATCTCCCGGTAGGAGGGGGCGTATCCGTGTTTAGCGCTGTATTCCCGGATCACGTCCAGGACTTGCTTATGACGTTCTTTTAACTTCTTTTGGGCTTTCGGAGCCATACCCTGACCTCCTGGCCTCTCTAGAAAATAGAATATTTGTGCTAGTCGTGATTATACACGAACATCTGTTCTGTGTCAAGAAACTTTGGCTATCCTGAGGAGAGGAAAATTCCATTCCCGGAATGGGAAGGAACAGGTCTGGTTGAATTGTCCTCCATCGCCTTATAAGTTATAATTTTTTCTTACATACAGGATTTAGCCAGCGGGTTATTTCTTCGCTGTGTCTATTGATCTCTTTTTATGGTTTTTGATCAGGCAGGGAGGGTAAATTGGCCACTAAAGGAATTGCAGGGAATCAAGGACCTGGAGTCCGTTCCGATTGTCACGCAGCCCTGGAAATAAAAAAAAGCGGGGGAATCAAAATCATCCTTAACAGCAAGGTGGGTGCGCTCTACCAGAACTCGATTCGGGATTTGGCTGCAGAGATCCTGAATTATTTTCATGTCGAACACGCTGTGCTGGTAATCACTGATCGGGGCGCGCTGCTGCTGGTCCTGGCGGCCAGGATTGAGGCGGCGATCAAGAACTGCCTGGACAGCCGGGAAGAATTTTTACTGGACATGCTGGCAGAAAATCAATCCAGCACAGCAAAAGACCGCCGCCGGCGCTCCCGCTTGTACCTTCCTGGCAACACCCCTAAACTGATGTTGAATGCTGGTATTCACAAACCGGATGCTGTGATCCTGGATCTGGAAGATTCAGTGGCGCCAGATAAAAAAACCGAAGCCCGCCTGGTGGTGCGCAACGCGCTGCGCGGAATCAATTTTTACGGGGCGGAGCGGATGGTGCGGATCAACCAGCTCCCCCTGGGGTTGGAAGATCTCGAATATGTGGTACCGCATTATGTCAACCTGATCTTGCTGCCCAAATGCGAGACTGCCGCTCAGGTCCAGGAGGTGGATCGTAAAATCACTGACCTGCTTGCCGAATCCGGACTCGTCCATCCGGTATATATCATGCCTATTATCGAGAGCGCGTTGGGTGTGGTGAATGCCTTCTCCATCGCCTCAGCCTCGGAGAGGGTGGCCGCTTTGGCAATTGGTCTGGAAGACTATACCGCTGATCTGGGAGCAGCCCGCACTCGTGAAGGTCGGGAAAGTTTTTATGCCAGGAATGTGCTGGTAAACGCGGCCAAGGCCGCCGGCATCCAGGCCATCGATTCGGTCTTCTCTGATGTGGCTGACATGGAAGCGCTCCGGGAGGTTGTCCTGGAATCCAAATCCCTGGGGTTTGACGGCATGGGCTGCATCCATCCCCGCCAGATCAAGGTCATTCATAAAGCCTTTGCTCCAACAGAAAAGGAAATTAACAAAGCCTGCCAGATCGTTCTGGCCTTCGATGAGGCGACTGAAAAAGGATTGGGCGTGGTTTCCCTGGGATCCAAAATGATCGATCCACCGGTCGTAGCCAGGGCATTAAAAACCATCGATGCTGCCCTGGACGCGGGACTGCTGGCTGAGAACTGGAAAGAAGTCCAGTCGGATGATGAAGCATCTGGATTGTAGAGAGGAGTTAAAATGGGGACCAAATTCGTGAAGAACGCTGTAGGACGGATGATCCCGGAAGAGATAAATGGGAAGCCGGTCATCCCTTTCCAGGGGGTGCATAAATATATCACAGAAGGCAGGCGCTACGCTCCACCACTGCCCAGCTGCGCCAACTATCCCTCTGACGGCGACAAGCGTGTGGAAGATCTGAAAACTGCTCTCAAGAAAGCTGGGATTAAGAACGGCATGACCATCTCCACCCACCACCATTTTCGAAACGGGGACCTGATAGCCAATCAGGTATTCAAAGCCGCCTCTGAGATGGGATTGAAGGATTTGGTCTGGTTTCCCTCCGCTTCTTTTCCCTGCCACGAACCGATCATAGAATACCTTGAGGATGGAACTATTCACCATATTGAGGGCAGCATGAACGGCCCCCTGGGTCGTTTTGCTTCCCAGGGAAAAATGAGAGGGACCGGCGTCCTGCGGTCCCACGGCGGCCGCTACCAGGCTGTTCAAGATGGGGAAGTGGTCATTGATATCGCTGTCATCGCTGCTCCAACAGCTGACCCTTTTGGCAATGCAAATGGGTTATCCGGCGAATCGGCCTGCGGCCTGCTGGGCTTCGCCCTGGCAGATTCCCAGTACGCGCATAAGGTGATCGTGGTAACTGATAACCTGGTGCCCTTTCCTTGCGTTCCCTGGCAGATCCAGGGCAATTATGTTGATTACGTGGTTGAAGTGGATCAAATTGGCATCCCGGAGAAGATTGTCTCCGGCACCACCCGCATTACCCGCAGCCCGGATCGCTTATACATCGCTGAACTGACTGCACAATTCTGCGATGAAGTGGGCATCATTCAGGAGGGGTTTTCCTTCCAGGCCGGGGCAGGGGGGACATCCCTGGCCATCGGCAACTATTTCGGGGAGATCATGCGTGAGAAGGGCATTAAAGCCCGCTTTGCCCGGGGCGGCAGCAACCAGTACCTGGTGGACATGCTGGAAGAAGGCCTGATTGACTACATCCTGGATGGGCAAACCTTTGACCTGGCAGGCGTGCGTTCAATGCGCGAAAACCCCCACCATGTCGATACCAGCCCGTTCACAAGTTATAACTACCACGGCAAGGGCAACTTCGCTGGCATCGTTGACGTGGTGATCCTGGGCGCTACCGAAGTGGATGTGAGTTTCAATGCCAATGTGGTCACGCACTCGGACGGCTATTTGCTCCACGGCATCGGCGGCTGGCAGAACTGCCTTTTC
>Ga0164313_10001156_pt1 | contig 23073 bp, 20 predicted proteins | sample GuaBasSedimGuay4_FD_113735 | JGI IMG/M metagenome (GOLD analysis project Ga0164313, IMG submission 113735) | Subseafloor sediment microbial communities from Guaymas Basin, Gulf of California, Mexico - Guay4, Core 4569-4, 0-3 cm | ecosystem: Environmental > Aquatic > Marine > Hydrothermal vents... | reverse complement strand
GCTCTCGGCGTTACGCTCGTCGAAAAAATGCTCGATTACATCGGTAAACTCCGCTTTTTTCAACTTCGCAAGCCTTGATAGCGAACATTCTGATCCAGACCCTGAGTTTATAGACAGGCTCTAATTACACGAATTAACACGAATAATAAAATTACACCCAAGCATTTGCTTGAGCAATTTCCCTAGCATCTACTTGTGCATGATATAAGTGTTATAATTGGGCACAAGCTGATGCTTGCGCCAGTTGGTGACAGTCCTAGCGCATTTTTTTTCGTTTAATCAAATATGACAGAAGAATCTTGTCTACAGGGTGAAAGATGTCAGCCTCGATAAAATCGATTTTGAATTGACCACATCGAACTTTTAGTTCCTGTACATAGTTTTGGACATGTTGTTTGTATTGATCCCGGACCTGTGGTGGAGATATTTTTATTTTTTCCCGGGTTTCCATGTCGATAAACTCATGAGGGCGGTCGCTAAAGTTGAAATCAATTTCCGTATTTTTTTCTGTTACATGAAAGAGCAATACTTCATGATGGTTATGTTTTAAATGGTGCAATGCAGCAATTATTTCTCCGGCTTTTTCTTCATTGTCAAACATATCGCTGAAAATGATGATCAAAGATCTTTTATGGACAGTGCTTGCTATCTGGTGTAAAACTTCAGGAATACTTGTTTTTTTAGGTGGATGTTTGACGGAAAGCATTTTTTCAAGAGAGAGGAATATCTTGTGTAAGTGTGAGCCGGTCGATTTGATCGGTGTCTGAAGTTCAATTTTATCAGAAAATGTACAAAAACCTATTGCATCCCGTTGTCGCTGTAAAAGATAAGCGAGTGTAGCAGCTGCCGTAATGGAGAAGGTGATTTTTCCGAAATTTCCAGAAGGATAATACATTGAAGAGGAATTGTCGATCAGAATATTGCATCGCAGATTGGTTTCTTCTTCATATTGTTTAACAAAAAGTCTATCGGTCCTGGCGTAAACTTTCCAGTCGATGTTGCGGATACTTTCTCCTGTATTATAAGGTTTGTGTTCTGCAAACTCAACTGAGAAACCATGGTATGGTGATTTGTGTAATCCAGTAATAAACCCCTCCACCAATTGCCTGGCAAGCAATTCAATGTTTCCAAATTCACGGACTTTTTGAAGATCTAGTTTCATCCTTTTTTCTAATGATTTGTAGTTTAGTTGTTAATGTGCCAGGAACTCAAATATTTGATTTGTTCAATACAACATACTAATTGTTCATAAAATATCCTTTTTTTTACATGAAAGCTATATTAATTAATAAATTGTACAATATATATTTGCAACATAATAAATCATTGGTTTATTTTAAGACTTACTGTTTCAAATGTTTTTTTAACAGGGAATAAATACATTTTTCAATTAAATACAAGAGTTGTGGAAGAGAATCAGGGAAATGACAGGGAGGAGATCTATTCTCAGCGGGTAAGGGCCGGAAAAAGGACATATTTTTTCGATGTAAAAGCGACCAGATCCAATGATTATTATCTGACTATTACAGAAAGTAAGAGAAGGTATAAAGAGGACGGATATTTTTATGAAAAGCATAAGATCTTTCTATACAAAGAAGATTTCAATAAATTTGTTGAAGCTCTGAATAGCACAGTTGATCATGTAAAAACAGAATTACTCCCGGATGTTGATTTTTCACAGTATGATCATGTGGATGAAGGGGAAAAGCAACCATCAAAAGTTGATAATGAATTGAAGTGGGATTGACTTATTATTAAACGAATTGCTAAAAGCCCTTGATTATTGTTGAGGGCTTTTTTTTTATATTCAGTTAATACATTAATTTTGGGTATTAAACAGAATTGTTAAGATGGGCTTAAAAAGACAACCATTACTTATAATACTTTTCTTTGTTGGGGCTTTCCTGTTGTTGGCCTGGTATTTTTCCAATATATTTTTTTATATCATAATATCCCTGGTGTTATCAACCATTTTGAGGCCATTGACCAACTATCTGGCAAACACTCAGTTTTTTGACATCAAAATGCCCAGGGGTTTCGCAGTTGTATTATCCTTTGGAGCATTGTTCGCTTTTTTTTCACTGTTTACTTTATTATTTGTTCCGTTGGTTTCAGAACAGATTAAAGTATTTGGGAATCTGAATATTGAGTCCGTAATCAGTAAAATAAGTGTTCCTGTTGAGAATGTGGAAACATTTTTATTAGATAATGGCTGGTTGAATGAATCGGACGGATTGCTGAAAGCGAGAATGAAAAGTAGCCTTAAAGAATTTGTTTCCGGCACGGCATTTTCATCTATTATTGAAAACATAGTTTCTTTTGCAGGTGGTGTTTTTGTTTTATTACTGGCTGTGTCTTTTATAACATTTTTCCTTTTGTTTGAGGATGGTGTTTTCAGACGGCGCTTCTTGCACATTGTCCCAAATCCTTATTTTGAGGTCACGGTTGCAGGAGTATATAAAATCGAAAAATTGCTTTCAAATTATTTGTTGGGATTGCTAATGCAAATGACAGCAATTTTTTTAATAGCTTTTTCAGGGCTATCTATTTTGGGTATAAAATATGCGGCATCAATTGCATTGTTTGCAGCTGTAATTAACCTGATTCCGTATATGGGCCCTATTTTAGGGGCAACTTTTGGGATTATAGTAGGTTTGTCAACAAGCTCAGCAGGGGTTTTTATTGATAATGATTATATATTTATTATAGTCAAGATCCTTGCGGTTTTTGCAGTAGTTCAAGTGACAGATAATATTCTATTGCAACCTATGATTTTTTCTAAAAGTGTAAAAGCACATCCATTAGAAATATTTATTGTTATTTTTGCCGGAGCAACGCTTGCGGGTATACCGGGCATGATAGCTGCGATACCTGCATATACTGTTATTCGTGTTTCCATTATGGAAATATATCGCGGTTATAAAAGTTATCATATCTTTAAAAACTATTAGAATTTATGGGATTGCAATGTGGAATTGTAGGTTTGCCCAATGTTGGGAAATCAACTTTATTTAATGCCTTATCGTCGGCTAAAGCCGAAGCGGCTAATTTCCCTTTTTGTACTATCGAGCCAAATATCGGTGTCATTACAGTTAAGGATGTAAGGCTGGACCAGCTTGCGGAACTGGTGAAGCCAGAAAAAGTGGTGCCGACTGTTATGGAGTTTGTCGATATTGCCGGCCTTGTGAAAGGGGCCAGCAAAGGTGAAGGTCTGGGCAACCAATTTCTTGGAAACATCCGCCAGGTGGATGCAATTATTCATGTAGTCAGGTGTTTTGAAAATGAAAATATTGTTCATGTGGATGGCTCAATAGATCCCATACGGGATAAGGAGGTAATCGATATGGAACTTCAGCTGAAAGATCTGGAAACTATTGAGAAAAGAATTGGGAAAGTTGAAAAAACAGCAAAATCAGGGGATAAACAGGCGCAGAAGCAATTGTCTGTATTGAATAAATATAAAACTCACATTGAGGCAGGAAAGAATGCCCGTACATTAGACCTGTCAGGTGATGAAAAGGTGGTATCTGATTTGTTTTTGTTGACAGGTAAGCCGGTGCTTTATGTTGCTAATATAGATGAAGACAGCATTCATGATGACAATAAATTTGTCGAGATGCTAAAGCAATCTGTGGCCGATGAGGGGGCAAATGTACTAAGCGTTTGTGGTGGACTAGAGGAGCAGATAGCTGAGCTGGAATCTGAAGAAGAGAAAAATATGTTTTTAGCTGAGTATGGTTTGGAAGAATCGGGTTTGACACGGTTGATCCATGCCTCTTATAGTTTACTTGATCTGATTACATTTTTTACCGCCGGCCCAAAGGAAGTGCGTGCATGGACCATACGAAGAGGCTGGAAGGCGCCAAAGGCGGCTGGTGTAATTCATACTGATTTTGAGCGTGGATTTATTAGAGCCGAAGTGATAAAATTCGATGATTATATAACACTTAAGAGCGAACAAGCCTGCAAAGAAGCTGGAAAAATGTCTGTCGAAGGAAAAGAATACATTATTGGCGATGGTGATGTGATTTATTTCAGATTTAATGTTTAATTAATCTTCTTTTGTTGTTTTAAAAAATAATTGTTATATTAATACAAGTTTTTTAGGAGCTATTAAAATTGATCCGGATTATATTTTAAGGGAAGATTTTTTGATATTTATCAGGAGATATTTAAAACATTTTTGTTGGAATTGAGTTTCTATAAGTATATGTTGAATTCTTTTAAAGATTTTATGTAACATATTTTCTAAAATTTATTATTAATAGTAGAGCTTTAAACTACTTTTTAACCTGTAATTTTTACCACATTGAGAGCACGGATAATTTTCATATTGAAGAATAAAGGAGCATTTGTTCCATTTCACCATCAGTATTTGCTTGCACAGATAGTAAAGGGATTATTATTGAAAGGCGGAAACGATAGTTTTCGCGATTTCACTTCTTATAATTTCTCTGGCTTAAAAGGGCAGACTAAGATTAGTCGTAATGGTCTTCACTTCTTTTCTAATAAGGTTACACTTGTTTTATCATGTATGGATTCTGAATTCATACATTATATTGTGGACGAACTGTTCAAAATGCCTACTGTTGAGGTTGGAAATCTTGTTCTGATCCCTGAGTCTGCAGAAGAAGAGGAGATACCGGATTTCAATAAGGAAACAAAATTTATATGTATCTCTCCTTTGGTGCTAATTGCTCCAAAGTTTAATGACAATGAGAGTAAAAATTTTATTTCTCCTGAATCAGATGAGTTTTCAGACAAATTGTTTGAATCAACAATTTCAAGAATGCATGCATTAGGAAAGTATTCTATGGAGCAAATGGGAGGTTTCAATAAGTTTCAGATAGAACCTGATGTCAACTATTTAAGAAAAATCAGGGAGAATCAGAAGAAATTTGCAAGGATCTACCCGGCCTACGATCAGGATGTTAAATATGAAGTTCGTGGTTATACATTCCCCTTTATTTTATATGCAGCAAAGGAAGTACAGGAATTTGTGTTTTTGTGTGGCCTTGGTGCATTTGCCCATAAAGGTTTCGGTATGCTCGATTTAGCTAACTCGGACCCTTCAAGCAGGAGTAGAGAATTTAAGAGGAGAAAAACGGCACCGAATCCCAGAGCTTAATACATTCTTTTATAGCCAAGTATCATATCACTGTTGATAGATGGATCTTTATAATACACAATGATTTCATATTCATTGCGTGTTTCGATGTGGTTGCCTTCCAGTATATTTGTATCGTTTTGGTTATTTGGTACCTGATAGCAATAATCATATAAACCTTCTTTCAGCAGTAAGTTACAGGTGTATAGCCCTGAATTCTCAAGATATCGCATTTTATTCTCATCAGAATAAGACCAATCGGTTAGTTTACCTGCCAGATAAACAGGTTCTGTCATTTTTTCAGGCATTTCAAGGAAAAAGTTAACCCGTCCATAATCGGATTCGAGGTGTACATCGGCAGTTTCTTTGTTTTGAATAAAATAACCTCCATTCAAGTCATCTATGATAGTATATGGTTGGGTTCTCCTTGATTTATCTATATAAAGAAAGACATCAAACCCATTTTCATGCCTGATAATTTTTTCGATGTTTTGTCCTGAATAGCGAAGCGACCGCATATCAAAAAATCTAAATTCATTGCCTGCTCTAAAATTATTTTTTAAGTCAAAATTCCGATAAACAAGTTGATTAATATCTTCTCTGACCATGGTCGGACGTAGATTATAAATTGCATTATCCCAGCGGTGATTTTGTCTGATAACTACTTTTATATCCAGCAGGGGATTGGAAATAAACATGTTGGAGTAATCTATCGTAAATTCTATTTGCTGGTTGACCAGTCTTTCAGATACGCTTGCTGACATGCCCACCTGACTTTTAATATTCAGGCTGTTTGCATAAACCATGAAACGCCTGGTTATAATGATGTCTTTCTCATTATAATTTCTATAAACCAAAAGTAAATAATTACCAGATAATTTCACTTTAGGGACTATATAGGTAAAGTGTGTGTAATGCACTTTTGTTGCCATGGAAAAGTCAAATTCATCAATAGAAAACTCATTATATTCATTGAGGAATTCCAGGTCCTTTAATCCGGATGATGTCCAGTTAGCATTGCAATGTAAGATCTTAACCATGTAGCGATCAGCTTCCTCTGTATTGACCTCATCGAATTTTAATATTAATGGATTATCCTGGTTGATTGGTAAAACGGCGGGTAATAACGGATTTCCCGTTAAGCCCTGCGCAGGGAAGAATAGTACGGATCGTATATTCTTTTCATAAACGTGATCTTTAAAGAATAACTCTTTTTCATTTTGTGCATATAAAATAGTGAACAGTAACACAAATATTTGAGTAAGTGCTAAATACTTTAAATAGATTTTTATGAATTGCATATGGTCAAAATATATAATGCGATAATGCGATAATGCTGCAATGCGATAATGATTTAGTATCTATTGGCTCATTGTAGCATTTAATAATTTTTCATTAATGTACAACTTATTTTGCTTTCCTTGTGTCTATATTAATAACAGGGACTTAAACTTAACCATCCTGGACGGAAATTGGAGTCTGAATATAGGGAATTAGTTGAATCTTGCGTACGAGATGATCGTAAAGCGCAACGGGAAATGTATGATCTTTTCGCGGGAAAGATGTACGTGTTGTGTTTGCGCTATGCCATATCACAACAAGAGGCGGAAGATGTGCTGCAGGAGTCCTTCATCAAAGTGTTTAAAAATATTAAAAAGTTCAGGGGAGATTCCAGACTTGGGTATTGGATCAAACGGATTGTTGTTAATACAGCTTTGAACCATCGCAGGAATAAACTGTATATGTATCCAATGGTGGATGTAGATGAAATTCACCAAAATGTGGGTCATGATAAGGTATTTTCAGATTACGGTTATGAAGAGTTATTAAGTATGATATCTGAATTGCCATCAGGATGCCGTATCATTTTCAATCTTTATGCTATTGATGGTTATGGTCATAAAGAAATTGCAAAAAAGCTCGGGATTAGTGAGGGGACATCAAAATCTCAGTATTCCCGTGCTAAGATGTTATTACAGAAGAAAATTTCTGGGGAACAATTGAAAGATTATGAAAAGTTCAAATAATAGGCAATGGTTTGAGGCGTACTGGGAAAAAGCCTTCAGAAATGCGTCTAAAAAGCCACCCGATGCCGTGTGGGATAAAATAAATGCAGAACTGGCCGGTTCGGAGATTTCAGGCTATAAGAAGCGTATTGTGTTTTTCAAATGGTTAGCTGCAGCTTCTGTTTTGCTTGCTGTGGGTATGGGATTTTATAGTTTGTATTATGACAGGAACAATTTAAATAGTGAGTCACCTGTGGTACAAACCAATATAGCAGATGATACAGATAAGATGGATTCAAAAGCGAATACTTTTCAAAGTGAAGATAATCGAAAAAGTAGGACAGAGGATCTTGCCGGAAAAGAAGTGTTGTCACAGCATGATATAGCATTAAATGCCACTGAAATGACTAAAGGAAACACCGGTATTTCAGATGTCCCAATGAATGCTGAATTATTGAGTGAAAAGCCAAATAATACATCCAGTAGATATGTTGCAGAGAATGATGTGGCTATTGCACATAATAGAAATAATAGAAGTGATGCATATGATCAGGCAACCATGCCAGGCTCTCATATGACAGCCTTACCGGAATCAATAGCAACCATTTGGGTTTCTTCCAGTATGAAGAAACCTGACTTGCCAGTAGATTATATGTATAAAAGACCAGTTGTGCCTGTGAATTTCAAAAACAAGAAAAAAAAGCAACCGCTTCAACTTTACGCAGGATTAAATTTCTCCACCGGAATGTTTGATCCAAATTTTGAGGGTGGGAGTCCTGAAAGTTTTAATAATGCCGATCTGGCTATGTTTTCAAGTTATAGCGCCCGTACATTAAATACTGTAAATGTAGCGGATGATGCAGTTATTTCAAATGAATCATACCTGCCGGATATATCGTATAGTTATGGCATCAATATGGGAGCAAGGGTAGCAGGGCGTTGGGTGTTGCGTGGTGGAGTTAGTTATATTAAAGCCAACACAATTGCCAATACTTCTGCATATTATCAGGACAATTCCAATAACGAGAAATATCCGGTACTGAAATCCGTAAATTATCAAAATGATGGTGTGGTTGAAATCCGCCAGACTGAAGGTCTTCAGTTTGATAATACTTTTGAATTCGCCTCTGTTCCGATAAAGGCGGGATATATTGTTCTGGACAAGAAATTAAACCTGACCCTGTTTGGAGGTGTTTCTTCAGAGTTCTTTTTGAAAAATACGATCACACAGAAAAATGATCTGACGAATGTATATGAAAATGATCGCGGGAGTGAATCGCCATATCGTCCGGTATATTTCAATGGATCATTGAGTACAGCTTTAGGCTACACAATTGCCGGTCATTACCGCTTGTCAGTGGAGCCAGGTTACAGAATGGCACTAAGTTCATTTACTAAAGACTCTTTTGTATTGACTGGAAGGCCGGATGCCTTTTATCTGAATTTTGGACTTAGTTATTGGTTTAAGTAAGAAATTAGTCGGCAGTCGGCAGTTGGCATTAACAAGTAGACAGTAGGCAATAAGCAGTCAATAGTAAGAAGTCAACAGTCGGCAGTGACCATTAAACAGAAAAGACTGTAGTTTTAGACTGAAGACTGAAGACTGAGGGCTTAGGACTGAAGACTTGTCTTCCTCCGATGTCACTCTAAGAGGACTATGAGGCTTGAATAAGGATAACGAATAATGGACTCAAAAAAGATGATTACAACCAAAGAGGCATTAATTGTGTCTATAGGAAAAGAGTATAGAATATGAGAAGTTTAGAGATGAGAAGTGGAAAAATGATATGGATACAGTTAGTTGTATTGTATTCACTGGTATTTTTAATGTTTATGATATAAATGAATAATGTTGAACATATAAAAACGCGATTGAAAAGATTGCTCTTATTTAGAGGAATGGTTTTAAGCATCATCTTGATTATGGGTTTTGCGGGTTGTTCCAGCCTGGAGGATAATTACACGGGATCAGATTTGTATTCGGCATTTGACTTTTCAGATGGTCTGCAAGGGTGGATTGGTGGTTTTTCAGGTTATCCTGCCGGCCTTGAAGATAGCCTGGAGTTATTTTCAGGATATAGTGCTTTTCCGGATAATCTGGGATTGAATAAAAAGACACTGACCATATCCGGGAAAAATTCTCACAAAAGCTTGTTTTATTTTGTGAAAAAGAAGGTTGAATCACTACGGCCGAACACAACCTATCAGGTTTTTATTGATGCACAGTTTATTGTAGAATCCAGGGATGGAATTCCTGGAGATGGGGCGATTTATGTGAAATATGGTGCATTTAACGACGATCCTGAAGTGAAAGAGTTAGCTGTAGGACATTTGCCTGAAGACAAAGTGAATATTATTAATGTGGATATTGGAATGACGCCAGCCGGGGAGGGCACTTTTGTGCGTTCTGTGGGGGCGCTGGAGTTACCTGTAGTTGGCGATAGTAAAATATTTAAGGCATCTAATGTAGACCGCCGGATAGTAGCACAGACGGATAAAGATGGAAGTTTGTGGCTATTGGTTGGATTTGACTCAACGGTAGATGCACATCTCGCGTTTTACTTCCAAACCATCAGTATTTATTATAGCGAAATATAGAACACACCATATTGTTTTGTTTCATCGGCCGGGTTTTCTGAAAAGGGATCCCGGCTTTTTTGTCTGGATGTTTCCCTGGTATCAGGTCCCGGTTTGTAGCTGAGACTCGGCTGCATCAATCTTATTAGCAATAATCTCCCATTGTTTCTGTTCTCTGTCAAGCTGCCTGCATATTTTTTCAAATTCAGTGGTCATTTCCAGTAAATTGTCTGGATTGCTATACACTTCGGGTTTCGCAAGTTCTTTTTCTGATGCCGTTTTTTGTAATTCCAGTTGTTCAATCAGGTCTTCCTTTTTTTGCAAATCGTTAGATAGGTTTTGCAATTGGTGTTTTAATTTCCCCTGGTTGTTTTTCGGAGATGTTTTTTGCTTATTAAGCTTGTTTTTATTTGTAGGAATGGGTGCTGGAGTTGCTTTGCTTTTTTTTCTTTTTTCGCGCCAAAGCAGATATTCTTCAAACGTGCCCGGATATTCTTTTATCTCCAGGTTTTCTATATACCAAATTTTATTGGCTATTTGATTAATGAAATTCCGGTCGTGAGATACAGTGATAAAAGTGCCATTATAATGCTGGAGTGCCTGTATGAGTATGTTTACTGATTGGATATCAAGGTGATTAGTTGGTTCGTCAAGCATGAGAAAATTGGCTTCTGATATCAGTACTTTAGCTAGTGCCACCCTCGATTTTTCCCCTCCTGACAGCACCCTTATTTTTTTGAAAACATCATCACCGCTAAAAAGAAAACTACCGAGCAGATTGCGTAGTTCCTGTTCGGTTCTTCGGCTTCCCGACTGCTTTAATTCATCCAGTAACTCATTGCTTAATGTGAGTGCTTCGATCTGGTGCTGTGCATAAAATGAAGATACTACATTATAGCCTATTGTACTTTTTCCTTGAATGGGTTCTGTGCCGGCTATGATGCGAAGCAATGTGGATTTGCCTTTACCGTTGGCTCCGACAAGTGCAATTTTATCGTTACGTTCGATTTGAATGCCGGTATTTTTGAAAACAGCCAGATCGCCAAAATATTTAGTCACTTTCTCAAGTGTTACCACGTGTCGGCCTGAGGGCTTGTCAATATGAAAATTGAAATGAACGGTTGCGTTATCATCCAGTATATCGTCGATCTTATCCATGCGTTCCAATGATTTCACTCGTGATTGCACTTGCCGGGCTTTTGTGGCTTTAGCACGAAAGCGTTGGATAAATCGTTCTGTTTGTTTGATTTTTTGTTGTTGATTGGTAAAAGCATTTTTTTGTATTTCATTTCGCATGCTTTTCTCTTGCAAAAAGAAGCTATAGTTACCAGTGTACAGGTTCAGACGCTGTTCGGAAACTTCAACGATTTGTTTGATAGTATTGTCAAGAAAGCGCTTATCATGTGATACAACAACAACAGCTCCGGGATAATTTTTTAAATATTTCTCAAGCCAAATAATAGAGGGGAGATCCAGATGGTTGGTAGGTTCATCCAGCATAAGTAGAGCAGGCTTTTTCAACAATAATTTTGCTAGTATAACTCTCATACGCCAGCCACCTGAAAATTCCGTCAGGGGCCTGTGGAGATCAGATGTCTGAAAACCAATACCTTCCAGAATTTCTTCAGCTTTTGATTGTAATGTATATCCATCGAGTGCTTCATATTTTTCCTGAACTCTGGCCAGCTCATTAACCAGTTTGTCATCATATTCTGTTTCCATTTTTTTTAGAATATGTTCAATTCTCATTTCCAGCTTTGAGGCCTCACGAAATGCTTCCATTGCCACGGCCAGAATGCTTTCTTGTGACTCATAAGAAAGCATGTCCTGGTCTAAAAAGCCTATTGAACAATCTTTGCGTTTGGAAATGGTTCCTTCATCAAGATGAATTTGACCGTTGATCAGTTTGAGCAGGGTTGTTTTGCCTGTGCCATTAAGACCAATAAGCCCAATTTTATCGTCTGGCCTGATATGCAGGGATGCTTTGTCGAAAATGGATCGCGCTCCAATATGAAAACTAATTTGATTGATGGAAATCATGCCGCAAATATAAGAGTTTAATCAGATAATTATTTGTATTATGGGTTGGCAAATGTAAGTTGTTGATCACATTCACTTATAATTATAAATTTCATGAAAGCTAAAAGAAGGGATTTTTTAAAAATCATGGGGCTGAGTTCGGGGATCTTATTTGTAAACCCTGAAGATGTTTTCGCAAATGAACCCATGGAAATTGGCAAGATTGATAAGGATGTATATAAAACGAGTTTATTAGATACTGATGTATGTATAGCGGGAGGTGGTATGGCCGGACTATGTACGGCGATAGCTGCAGCAAGAAATGGTGCAAAAGTGGTGTTGATGCAAGACCGGTCGAGGTTGGGAGGGAACGCCAGTAGCGAAATACGGATGCACATTTGTGGTGCCAGCGCTATGAATACTTTATGGCGGGAAATAGGGATCCTTGAAGAATTAGTGCTTACTGAGGCAGTTACCAATCCGCAGAAGTCATGGGAAATGTGGGACTATATTCTGTACGATAAAGTTGTTTCGGAAAAAAACATAACCCTGCTTCTCGACACAATATTATATGATGTTGAAACCTCCGGTAAAAGGATAAAAATGATTCGGGGTATTTGCTCCACTACAGAACAGATTTATGAAATCCGGGCAAATTACTTTGCTGATTGTACTGGAGATGCTGCTCTTGCAGCACGTGCAGGTGCAGCTTATATGCGGGGCAGGGAAGGCAGGGATGTGTGGAATGAATCGTTGGCAGTGGATAAAACAGATTTGAAAACCATGGGTAACAGTATTCTGTTTAATTCCAAAAAATTTGACAAACCATTGCCTTTTTCTCCTCCTGAATGGGCAAGAAAATTCACAGCTAATGATTTTGCCCATCGCCCCATAAACTCCTGGGAATATGGTTATTGGTGGATAGAGTTGGGCGGCATGGGTGATATCATTCGAGATGGTCAGGAACTAAGACACGAATTGCTAAGTGTGGTATATGGAATATGGGATTATATTAAAAATTCAGGAAATCATCCTGATTCCCAAAACTGGGCTCTGACCTGGGTGGGTATGATTCCCGGAAAGAGGGAGAGTAGAAGGATTGTCGGGGATTATATAATGAAGCAGGATGATCTTCAAAACCCTAAAATGTTCGATGACCGCGTGGCTTATGGTGGCTGGCCACTTGATGACCATCCACCTGAAGGCATGAACAATACGGGGGACGCGCCGTTCAGGTCTATTCGATTAGAACAACCATATAGTATTCCATTACGATCTTTATATAGTAAGGATTTTGAGAATCTTACCATGGCGGGCAGAAATATTAGCGTTTCGCATGTGGCATTGTCATCAACACGGGTCATGGCTACATGTGCAACCCAGGGACAGGCCATTGGTACTGCAATGGCTTTTTGTAACAGAGGTAATATAATGCCCAGACAATTAGTGAATGACAAGGAAAAATTTGCAACTTTTCAACAAAAACTATTGCTCGATGACCAATCTCTTTTGGGTGTTATAAATAATTCTCCTGATGATTTGGCATTGAGGGCAAAAGTGAAAACATCCTCGGAAACAATCGAAGGAAAGGCAAAACAGGTAATCGATGGCATTATTAGGGATATTGGCGACGGGTCAACTCATCAGTGGCGGGCGGATTTATCAAATGGCCCTCAATGGATTGAACTAAAGCTGGATAAATCAGCTTCCATTGGTCAGGTACATCTGACATTTGATACGGGTTTACACAGGCAATTGAGATTGTCCGGAGAGGATTGGGTGATGCGGGCTCAGGAACGGGGGCCACAACCAGAAACCGTTAAGGATTATACAATCGAATTACTTAAAGGAAAAAATACAGTACAGACTTTAGAGGTAAAAGGCAACTATTTGCGAAAACGAATGCATACATTTGAAGCAATACAGGCGGATAGAATCAGGGTTTGGGTTACAAGTACCAATGGTGATTCCATGGCCAGGGTTTTTGAGGTACGGTGTTATGGGTAGAAGGGTAGAAGGGTGAAAGGGTAGAAGCGTGAATGCGACAATGCGATAATGAAACAATGAAACAATGAAACAATGGAATAATGCGATAATGATTGAATGAGTAATTGTCAACAGTCCCTGGTCTTCAACTGCCTACTGAAGACTGCCTACTTATTTCACAGACCTGTTCATTCTGTATCAAAACTAATTCCCTGGGCTAGTTTTGGTTTTTCTTTTCCATAATAGGTAGTCGAGGTTTGTCTGCGCATATAGTTTTTCCAGGCATCGGAGCCAGATTCTCTTCCACCACCTGTTTCTTTTTCCCCACCAAAAGCGCCACCGATTTCAGCGCCACTAGTACCAATGTTTACATTGGCAATACCACAATCACTTCGCTGGCGGAAGAATTCTGCTTCGCGAATATCTGTGCTAAATATGGTTGAGGACAATCCTTGTGGTACTGCATTATGCATCTCCATGGCTTGCTCCAAATTGTCATACGGCAGTACGTATAGAATGGGGGCGAATGTTTCCGTGTGTACAATTTCCGTTTGTTTTTTCATACGAACCAATGCCGGTGTAACATAATATGCATCCGGGTATTCCTTCATTAAAACGCGTACACCTCCATATATCTCTCCACCTTGCTCTTTGATTGTTGCTATTGCCTTTTGCATATTCATATATGAGGTTTCGTCGATCAGGGGTCCGATCAGGGTGTTTGGATTGAGAGGAGATCCGATTTTTTTCTCTACGCTTTCATAAGCGGGTTTAAGCATAAGTAGCAGTTTTTCATATATGGATTTATGAACAAATAAACGTCGTGTGCTGGTGCACCTCTGTCCGGCAGTGCCAATAGCTCCAAAAAGAATGGATGGCAGGGCGATGTCCAGATCAGCTGAAGGTGTTACAACAGCTGCATTGTTACCGCCCAGTTCCAGTAGAAGTTTGCCAAAACGCCCTGCTACTACAGGTGCTACTGCCTTTCCCATTGGCACACTACCTGTAGCACTTATCAACCTAATGCGACTGTCAGAGACCAATGATTTACCCAGCTCCTTCCCGCCAATTAATACGCTACTTATCCCTTCCCAATCTTTATCACATGCTCTGAGTGCATTTAAGAACAAATTATGGCTGGCCAATGCCGTAAGAGGTGTTTTTTCAGATGGTTTCCAGATGACACAGTCACCACAAACCCAGGCAAGTGCAGCATTCCATACCCATACTGCCACCGGAAAATTGAATGAGCTTATAACGCCCACCACACCCAATGGCAGCCAGTTTTCAGACATAATATGTTGAGGCCGTTCCGATTGGATTGTCAATCCATATAGTTGTCTCGACAGACCTACTGCAAAATCACACACATCTATCATCTCCTGAACTTCCCCACGTGCTTCTTCTTTAATTTTACCACACTCAATAGAAACTAATTCAGCCAGTAGTTCTTTGTTTTCTCTCAGAATATTTCCAAAAACTCTGACAACTTCCCCTCTTTCAGGTGCAGGAATATTGCGCCATTTGTTGAATGCCTGTTCTGAGGCGACAACAACTTTTTCCTGTTCTTCAAGTGTTGTGGTTTTGATGCTTGCAATCACCCTGCCATCAATAGGTGTATGAATGTCCATGTCTCCATTTTCAAGAGATATGTGAACTCCGAGTTTATTTATGAGTTCTTTTACTTTGGTTCTCATTGGATTAATGATAAAATGAGTGAATGATAGAATGATAAATTAAAGTTCTCAACTAACTAAATGCTTCCCTTGAACTTTGAAACTGCCTATAATTGTAGTGGTTTAAATCGAATAGTACTGTCCATTTTTTGTGGCCATGAACTTATTCAGATTTATACTTTCTTGTTTTAGGAAACCACTTCCCGGGAGGTCTCCCTTTTCAACCATTTCAACTATTGCACAAACCGATGCGGCGGTTGTCCAGGCAATGGCATTTCTTTTTTTACCTAATATTTCTATTGCACGGTAGTCACGTACAAATTCTTCGCGTTCCAGTATGCCGGAATTTTTCCATCCTTCTACTGTGGCATAAACATATACACGGTCTTCCTGAACAGGTGGTTTAGCAGTTACAAGAATTTCTTCCGCTAATTTTTTGTGATTTCTAAGAAGGAGTTCATTAAACAGGAAGCGCATTTGCTTGCAATGACCAGGGTAGCGAATGGATTTGTAGTTGAGCGACTGGGTTTTTCCTTCAAATGTCTCACACATGGTACCTAAACCACCTGATGTAGAAAATGCTTCAAGGGTTTGTCCGGTGATGTGAAGTGTTTCCAGGCCTTCCAATGAAGGTGTGTGCACTATCTTGCCATCGCGGATTACTTTACAGTCATTGAGGTATTCGTTAACCAATCCTGCAGGTGACCAATTGAATGAATAACCCAACAATCCGGATGGATGTAGTGGTAATGCACCTACACGCAAGTCAATGCTCCGGATTTTTTCAAAATCATACGCCAGGCCAGCGCCTACAATACCAATGAATCCAGGGGCCAGCCCACATTGGGGTGCCAATATGGAACAACTGTCGGTAGCCATTGAGCGGATTGCTTTTGTTGTGGCTACATCTTCGGTTAGGTCAAAATAGTGAATGTTCAACTCCCGTGCTGCAGTGGCGATCGGTAGGTTCATAGTGTATGGCATACAGGAAACAACCGCATCGAAATTTTTTAAGATGTCGGGATATTCATCTCCCTTTGACAAATCGTGTTTTATTACCTTGAATGGCCAATCGCCTTCAGTAAATTTGTCCAGTCCTGTAACGTTAAAATCCTGGTTGAGTAATTCCGCTACCAGCCTTCCTACTTTCCCCAGTCCGATTACGAGTATGTTTTTCATTTGCATGTGTTTATTGACGGTACTTTTAATTTATTATTTATGTATCTTTACATATGAATTAGTTTGCCTATTATGAAATTTATAATTCATTAGCAATTTATAAATACAAATTTAAGATTAAGCAGAAAACGCGGATATTTATTAAAATATTTTCAACATGCATGAATTGTCAATAGCTTATAGTATAGTGGAGATTGCAGGAGAGGAGGCCAGAAAAGCTGAGGCAATTTCGGTATCGGGAATTGAACTGGATATTGGCTTATTAGCTGGTGTTGAATTCGATGCTTTTGATTTTGCATGGCCGGAAGCCATAAAAAATACTGTTCTGGAAAATGCAGATCGAAAGATAAATAAGATTCCTGGGAAAGCTAAATGTGGTCGCTGTGGTCATGTTTTTGATATGCAGGATTATTTTGAATTATGCCCGCAGTGCGGAGCTTATGAGAATGAGGTGATCAGTGGGAAGGAATTAAAGATCCGGTCTATTGATATAACCAAAATTTAAGGAAATCGTTAGTTAATTATTAAATATCAAGTACCAGATAACAAGAATCAAATAATAAATATTAAATAGCAAATAATAAATAGTAAATATTAAATTATGTGTAGTACATGTGGATGCAATCAACCTGACGAGGCTGTCACCATTAAGGTGCCTGGAGAAATGGATACTGAAAAAAGTATTCACAGCCATGATCATCAACATGACCATGACCACCACCATCATGGAGAGGGTCATGATCATACCCATCACGACCATGATCACAGTCACAATCATGTGATTGAACTGGAGCGTGATATTCTTCAGAAAAATGATTTGTTGGCCGAGCGTAACAGGGGTTATCTTGAGGCTAAAAATATTGCGACACTCAATATGATGAGCTCACCCGGATCAGGTAAAACTACCTTGCTGGAGGAAACAATCCGCAAAATTGATAAGGATATACCTACCTATGTAATTGAAGGTGATCAACAGACTATGAATGATGCTAATCGGATAGCATCTACCGGAGTCAAGGTGGTACAGGTCAATACCGGTAAAGGTTGCCATCTCGATAGTGATATGGTACATAAGGCAATCAGTAAACTTGAACCGGAGGATAACTCATTATTGTTTATTGAAAATGTCGGAAATCTGGTATGCCCATCATTATTTGATTTGGGAGAGGATAAACGTGTGGTGATTATGAGTGTCACTGAAGGAGAGGATAAACCAATTAAATATCCTCATATGTTTCAGTCGGCTGATATATGTGTCATCAATAAAATTGATTTACTGCCCTATCTGAAATTTGATCTTGAGCAGGCGAAGGAATATGTAAGGCAGGTCAATCATCATATGGAGATCATTGAGCTATCGGCTCAAACAGGTGAAGGTATGGATGTGTGGATTGCCTGGTTGAAAAAATTGGTCTCGTAGAGATTCACGTAAAGACGCATGGTATAGATGCACGGCCGTGCGTCTCTACAGGAAAACCAAGAAAACCAGAAATGCCGGAAAACACATAAAAACATCGAAATATTATATTTCGTTTGCGATAGCCGGATAAAGCTCTAATTTTGCCAAAAAGATACTATAATGAGTGTATTAGTAAATAAAGATTCAAAAATAATTGTACAGGGCTTTACAGGCTCTGAAGGTACGTTTCATGCGAGCCAGATGATAGATTACGGTACAAATGTGGTCGGTGGTGTTACACCTGGGAAAGGTGGACAAAAGCATTTGGGCAAACCCGTTTTTAATACCGTGCAAGATGCAGTGGATGCTACGGGCGCCGATGTGTCTGTGGTGTTTGTGCCCCCGGCTTTTGCTGCCGACGCATTTCTTGAGGCAGTTGATGCAGGCATTAAGGTTGTGGTTGCTATTACTGAAGGTATCCCAACAAAGGATATGATGAAGGTAAAAGATTATATTGCCGATAAGGATGTCACACTAATTGGGCCGAATTGTCCGGGCATTATTACACCTGATGAAGCAAAGGTAGGTATTATGCCGGGCTTCATTCACAGGAAGGGTCATATTGGCATCGTTTCCAGATCGGGTACCCTCACTTATGAGGCAGTTGATCAGGTGACAAAAGCTGGTATGGGGCAATCTACTTGCATTGGTATTGGTGGTGACCCTATAATAGGCACAACTACGCTGGATGCCATCAAATTGCTAATGGCTGATCCTGAAACGGAAGGCATTATCATGATCGGTGAGATTGGAGGAAGTATGGAGGCAGATGCGGCTAACTGGATCAAGGAAAACGGCACAAAACCTGTTGTTGGATTTATCGCAGGCAAAACAGCGCCTCCCGGCCGTCGGATGGGTCATGCAGGCGCTATCATAGGTGGTGCGGCAGATACCGCAGAAGCTAAAATGGAAATTTTAAAGGAATGTGGAGTGCACGTTGTTGAATCACCAGCTAACCTTGGTGCAACCATGGCTAAGGTATTGAACGTTTGATTAGGCTTCACGCTTTAATAAAAATTCTGAACCGCCTTACAAGGCGGTTTTTTTGTGATAAAGAAAAATAGGTAACTTACAGTTTATGATAAAGGCTATATTATTTGATCTTGGAGGTGTGTTGGTCGACTTTGCCGGTGTGGGTCCTTTGCTTAAATTATCAGGGGGCATTCTCACAGAAGAAGATGCCTGGAAATTTTGGTGGAAATCTGAGGTGGTCCGTTCGTTTGAAAAGGGAAAGATCACGCCGGAGATCTTTGCTGAAGGTGTGATAAATGGATTAAGCCTCAATCTAACCCCGGAAGCCTTTTTGGAGGAATTTATTTCCTGGGAAAAAGGACCATATTCCGGTTCATTGCAACTTCTTGACCAGCTTAGACCCAATTATTTTCTTGCGTGCCTGACTAATAATAATGTAACACATTGGGATACTTTACTGTCAAAAGCGCGGATTGACAAAAAGTTCCATAGGTGCTATGTCTCATATAAGGTTGGTTTATTGAAGCCTGAACCAGCATTTTATAAATATGCTCTCAAGGATATGCGCCTTGCAGCTGGTGATGTCCTGTTTTTAGATGATAATGAAGAGAATGTGAAAACAGGGCTGGAATTGGGATTTCAGGCATTTCAGGTAAAGGGTTTGGCAGAAGTAGAGAGTATTTTGAGAGAGAATGGAATTCTTTATTTTTAAAACTTGATATCTGCCTTTTTTGATGTAGGTAATGTTCTTTTTTTTTAACTTGTAAAGTAATATTTTTTGAAAGGTTTTTTATGGAAGCAATAGTGATATATGTCATAATGAAAAATTCTACTTATGGAATAAGACAAGAATTATTATAGCATTATCGCATTAAATCATTGTTATAATCTCGCATTTACACTAAAAAAAACAGTATTATAAACTATTAAAAAATAAACTAATGAACATGATATCTCGCCGTGAGCTGTTAGCAATGTCAGCTCCCATTACAGCTGGTTTAGTAACTGCCGGACTTCCGGCAATTGGTTCCAAAAAGGAAAAGGAAAATACAAATGAGCGTTTAAAATTAATGGTTGTAGGAGGACATCCTGATGATCCCGAAACGGCCTGTGGAGGGATTATGGCCCGTTATGCTAAAAACGGCCATGAAGTAATTTCGGTTTACCTCACAAGAGGTGAACGTGGAATTAAGGGGAAAACTTTCCCGGAGGCGGCTGTTATCCGTGAGGAAGAAGCCAGGAAAGCATGTAAAATAATGGGAGCCAGACCAATATTTGTAGGACAAATCAATGGTTATGTTGAATTGAACAGGAAGCGCTATGATGAAATGTGGCAGATTATAGAAGAGGAAGATCCTGACATAGTGATAACCCATTGGCCTATCGACACCCATCCTGACCACCGGATTTGTTCTCTGCTTGTTTATGACTCATGGTTGCGTTCGGATAAAAAATTTGCTTTATATTATCTTGAAGTCATGACCGGTGCTCAGTCTCAGAATTTTAACCCGACTGATTTTGTGGACATAACTGAGGTGATTGATTTAAAGCATAAAGCCTGCTTTCAGCATGTGAGTCAGCATATTGAAGAGAATTATTTCGGTAGTATTCTACATGGTAAAATGGAAGTTTTCAGGGGAATGGAAGGTGGATTCAAATATGCGGAAGCTTTTGTCAGGCAGATGCAAAGTAAAAGTGTGATGTTGTAGAAGGGGAGAAGGGGAGAAGCGTAAAAGCGGAGAAGAGTAAAATGGTTATTTTATGCCAATATACAATCCGTTTCCGTTATGAGCGGGAAGGACTTTGGTTTCTGAGAAAAATGTAGTCATCTCTTCTGTGAAATGTTCTTTAAAATACATATAATCGCTTCGCTCCAGCCATTCAATCAGCCGGATGAAGCCGGAGGACTTTATGTAAAAATCCTGAATGACAACGTAATGCTTTGCCACGCGTTTCATTTCTTTTAGCACCTTTGTCCGGGCTTCTTTTTTCATGCCATGCATAACGAAAGATGCCGTGACGATGTCAAAAGAATTGTCTTGAAAGGCTTTTAATTTGCCAGCATCGGAAGATGAAAAAGCGATTTCTGGGTGGTTTTTTTTAGCTTTTACAATCATCTTTTCGGAGAAATCAATTCCCTGAGCGTGTGAAAGTCCAAATGTGTTCATGGTAGCGATCCAGGTACCTGTGCCAGTGCCCACATCTAACGCTGAACGACCTTCCAGCGGTATTGATTCATTGAGCAATTTGACAATATCCGGGTAGTTTCTTTTGGTCGACCAGTCTATGAGTCCGTAAACCGGAGCAATCAGATCAAAAATGAACTTTGCCCTTTTATTTTCATCACTTGAAAAGTATGATTTCATACGCCTTTATTCTAAATATTGTTCATTATTTGTTAATTGGTGCTTGTTATTTACTATTTGTCATTTAGTACTTATTGTTATTTCGTATTTGCTGCCTTTGCTATCTTCCGTAAATATTTGTAAAATTCTTGTGCTATCATTCCATTCTTTATGCCATTTGCTTTTGGGCTGGTTAATATCAAAATTCCAATCTAATGGATAGACACTTTCCGGTATATATATTTCTGTAGGAGCAGATATTTTTGGATCGGAAACATACTGAAGCCAGAATTTCTTCTTTTCTAGATCGAAACCGTAGGATATCGGTTGGCCTGCTACACAATGTGGGTATGGCCGCACAAGTATATCCATTTTTTTTTGCTCTGATCCATCTTCATTTATCGGTGCCCAGGATCCACCTTTCGTGTAAGCCCAGTAAGCCCAGCCACTCGATATTTTATCAGACAGTTTCATTACCTCGTTTAAGAAATCATTTGCGCCTGGTAAATTTCCGTCTAAACCAAATTCACCGATTAGCATGGGAGCATTTTGACGTTTGGCTTCGATATTTCTCTCGGCTGCCCATGAGGCTAAAAATAGTGGAATTCCAAGATATTTTCCACTAAGATCCAGGTCGAGTGTATATATATGTGGAAAATACACCAGACGGGCTTCGTCCGGTCTCGGGTCATTAAGCACACCAAGACGTGATTTGAGGCCCTGATTTGCTCCTAATGCAGTGGGTTCATAAAAAATCCAGTTTTCAGGGTCAATGGTACGAATTGCATCAATAAGTTCCTGATAAAAAGGCTCAAGGTAGAGGTTTTCAAATGCAAACGCTTCTTTTGTGGCCATTGTAGGTTCATTATAAAGATCGTATCCTATGACAGCCGGATGATCTTTGAATTGATTTACCATCTCAAGAAATGCATTTATGTAATGTTCTTGTAGATCAGGATGTCCAAGCTCCTTATTCCAGAAATTATTTATAGAAGCAATTACGGCGGGTTGTCTGTAATTCAGTTCCCAGGGTGATTGCAGTTCAAAAGGTTCGCCATCATCACGTATCGCCCAGCTGGGTGCGCCATCGCCCCCAAAACGAAGAGCGTATAAGTCCTGGTGCATGTCAAGAATAACATATAAACCGACTTCAGAACACCAATCCAGACGTTCTTTTATTCTGCCAAAGTAGGCAGTGTCATATTGATTTGGCTCAGGCTCAATACCATCCCAAAGAACAAGATAACGTACCATATTGAATCCCCATTTTTCTGAGAGGACGGTATAGTCTTCTTTTTGAGGCCAACCGACACGTAAAGGATCGTGTTTGGCATCCGGATTAACATTCATCCCATGAAGAATGAGTGATCGTCCTTCTTTGTCAGTAATAAATTTACGAGCTGTGTTTTCCGAATAGTTACATTTACGTACAATAAAAATTAATAATAATATTAATATACCAGACAAAAATATTTTTCGCTTTTTGTGTTTCATTTATATCACATTTTTTAATTCTTTCAGCTATTATTTTTCTTTAGAGGTTAATTGAAAATTTTGGTTTTGTAGTAAAAAGAATCGAAAAAATATATTGTACGTGAGTAAAAAAACAATAAAAATTGAAAAGGTTACAATAAGGATGGCCAATCCATAAAAAAACAAAAAAGAGATTAACAAAAGTAAAATTGTTAAAAAAAGAGCATTAATGAGAGCTTTTGTACGCAAAGATTCATAATGCTCTTTTTCGAAT
>Ga0164313_10001154_pt1 | contig 23096 bp, 15 predicted proteins | sample GuaBasSedimGuay4_FD_113735 | JGI IMG/M metagenome (GOLD analysis project Ga0164313, IMG submission 113735) | Subseafloor sediment microbial communities from Guaymas Basin, Gulf of California, Mexico - Guay4, Core 4569-4, 0-3 cm | ecosystem: Environmental > Aquatic > Marine > Hydrothermal vents... | reverse complement strand
CCCTCGCGATCGGGTCGGAAAGCGCGAAGTGCGTCGAGCAACGCGAAGTAGACGCCGATGCCGTACATGAAGGGCGGCTCGCCGATGGCCTTGGAGTGCATCACAGCCTTGGGGTTGTCGACGTCTTCGAGGAAATGGCCTTCCAAGATGGGTGTGCTCGGGAGATCGGGGATCTTGTAAGTCGACAGGGTGTCGGAGACATTCCGGCCCTCGTGAAACACGAGTTCTTCGGTGGTCATCCAGCCGAGGCCCTGAACGAGTCCGCCTTCGAGCTGCCCGCGATCGACCTCCTCGTTCAGGCTGCGGCCGCCGTCGTGGACCATGCGGACGCGATCGACGGTGTAGGTTCCGCGAAGGCAGTCCACCGTCACTTCGAGGATGGCCGCGCCGAAGACGTGGTACGCAAAGGGCTCACCTTGTTCGATCTTCTTGTCGTACCAGATCCCCGGGGTGGCGTAGTGGGCGTGGGCCGAGAGGTTGACCCGCTTTGTGTAGGCGGTCCAGACCAGTTCGTTCCACTCGAGCTCGGTGGGCTTGCCGTCGGCGGTCGCGACACCATCGTCCAAAGCGATCCGGTCGGGTGTGGTGTCGAGCAGTTCAGCGGCCACGGCGAGCAGCCGGTTGGCGATCGCCCTGCAGGCGAGTTCGGTGGCTCGGCCGTTCATGTCGGCGCCGCTCGATGCCGCGGTGGGGGAGGTGTTGGCCACGGTTCGCGTGGTGGTGCTCTCGATTCGGATGCGGTCCTGCTGCACACCGAGGGTGGCCGAGGCCACCGCGAGCATCTTGGCGTTGACCCCCTGACCCATCTCGATTGCCCCGGTGGAGACGCTGACGCTGCCGTCGGTGTAGACGTGGACCAGCGCCCCGGCCTGGTTGAGCATGGCGTTGGTGAACGAGATCCCGAAGCAGACAGGCATCACGGCCACGCCGCGTTTGCTGAGTGAGGATGCGGCATTGTGCTCGGCGATCTCGGTTTCGAGGTCGGTGAGATTGAATCGTTGCGTCGCTTCGTCGAACGACCGACGCGCCTGGCTGCGCTCGACACACATGCCGTAGGGGAACGCGTCGCCTTCGCTCAAGAGGTTCTTGGCCTGGATCGTCGATGGCGGGATCCCCATGGTCTCGGCGGCGCGGTGGATCGCGGCTTCCATGACGAACATGGCCTGGGGCGCGCCGAAGCCGCGGAAAGCCGTAAATGGGATCAGATTGGTCCGGCAGCTGGCGGCGTGGATCCGCGCGTTGGGCACGAAGTAGGAACCGGTGGCGTGGAAGAGCGAGCGCTCGAGGATCGCCGGCGAGAGATCGGCGGCGGCGCCGGCGTTCTGCCACAGGTGGACCTCGTAGGCGAGGATGGCGCCGTCCTTCGTCAAGCCGAGCTTGAAGTCCGACGAGTAGGGGTGGCGCTTGCCGGTGAAACACATGTCCTCGTGCCGGCTCAGGGTGAGCCGCGTGGGACGGCCCGTTCGCTGGGCTGCAAGCGCGGCCATGACCGCCCACGGGGTTGCCTGATCCTCCTTGCCGCCGAAGGCGCCGCCGAGCCGGGTGACCTCGACCTCGACGAGGTTCATGGGCAGAGAGAGGACGCGTGCCGCGATCCGCTGCACCGCAGTTGGTGCCTGGGTTGACGACCAGAGCTTGATCCGACCACCCTCCTCGGGGAGCGCGAGGGCGGCCTGGGTCTCGAGATAGAGGTGTTCCTGACCGGCGGTCTCAGCGGTTCCTTCGACAATGACGTCGCAGTCGGCCCAGGCGTCATCGATATTTCCCGAGTCGAGGGTTCTCGATGCAGTGATCAGCTCACCCGCGGCGGCGGCCTCGCGGGCGTCGAAGATGGCCGGCAGCTCCTCGAGTTCGAGGATGCAGGCCCGAGCACCGGCCCGTGCCTGGTGGGCGGTCTCGGCGACCACCATGGCGACGGGTTGACCGATGAAGTGGACCGTCGAGGTGGCGAAGAGCTCCTCGTCCTGGATGATTCCACCGATCTGGTTGGCGCCCGGGATGTCGGTGGCGGTGAAGGCGGCCACGACACCGGGGACCTCGAGCGCCGGAGCGGCGTCCACGGAGACAATATTCGCGTGCGGGACCGGCGAGGTCACCGCTGCAGCGTGGAGCAACCCGGCGGGATCGGGCATGTCGTCGATATAGCGCGAGGTGCCGCGGACGTGTGCTTCGAGATCGGGGAAGCTCATGCGCGCACTTCCACGAGCTCATCGGAGAGCCCGAAGAGTTGCTCGAAGTGAGCCAGCACGAGCTGGCGGAGGAGCAGCCGTTTGTAGGTTGCAGAACCGCGGACATCGTCGATGGGGGTGACCTCGGATTCGGCGCATCGAGCTGCGGCCCATGCAGTCTCCGCATCGGGCCGCTGGCCGATGAGCAGGGCCTCGGTTTCGATCAGCGCCAGAGGGATCGGAGCAACACCGCCGGCCGCGAGCCCGGCCTCGATGATGATCCCGTCCGTAACCCGCAGGGCGATCGCGGTATTGACGCTGGCGATGTCCAGGTGGGTTCTCTTCGAGACCTTTTCAAAGTTGAAGAACCGCCCGGGCCGGCGCCGGATCCGGATGGACTCGATGAGTTCCCCGGGGCGGAGGTCGAGGCTCTTGTAACCGAGGAAAAACTCTCGCAGGGGCAGCGCGCGCCGGCCTCCGTCGCCGATCAGCTCGAGTTCGGCGTCGAGGGCCGTGAGCATCACCGCCATGTCGCCAATGGGCGAGGCGTTGACGATGTTCCCGGCGATGGTGGCGCGTTCGCGGATGGGCAGCGATCCCATGAGATCCATGGGCCGGACCATGTCACCGAGCTCTTCGGCGAGGACCGCGCTCTGCTTCATGTCCTCGGCGGTGGCGTTGGCCGTGAAGACGATTTCGTCTCCGTTCGCCTGGATTCCGCCCCTGGGTCCCCGGACCAAGGTGATATCCGCGTGGATGTAATCGTCGGGTCGCTGGACATAGAGATCGGTGCCCCCGGCCACCGGCCGGTCGTCGCCGTGGTCATCGGTGCGTGGTTCCAGCGCCAGCGCCAGTGAGCGTGCTTCGCGCAGCCCGGCCGGCAGGTATCCTTCGCGGACCATGGCGACGAATCGGGGTTCATCGACGGCGACCCGGTCGGTGAGGTCCTCGAGCACTCGAGAAGTGGCGCGCTGGATCGAGGCATATCCGGTGCAGCGGCAGATGTTGCCGGCGAGCGAATTGAAGGCCGGGGCGACCTCCCAGGTCGGGCAGTTGAGGAGATGGCCGACGAGCGAAACCAGGAAACCAGGGGTGCAGAAGCCACACTGTGAGGCGCCTTCGTCGACAAAGGGACTCTGCAGTGGACCGATGGCGCCCGGGTCGAGGCCTTCGATGGTGATGACGTGGCATCCGGCGGCCGCCGCGATGGGCATCAGACACGAGTTCATCGCGCGGTATCGGATGGTGCCGTCGTCCGGTTCGCCGACGAGTACCACGCACGATCCGCAGTCACCCTCGCGGCACGAGTGCTTGGTGCCCTTGAGGTCGGCGTCGATCCGGATGGCGTCGAGCAATGGCCGCCCGGTCGGGACGTCGAGGGTGACGATTTCGGTGTTCAGGACAAAGGTGACGGGTCGGGACATGAACCTTTAAACCCTTCAGTTATAGACACGTTGAGGGTAGCACGATCGCGCGCAGAGCCACATGGTGGATTTCAGCATTCAGGCCGCTTCGAGCGGCGTTCTCAGCGTTTCTGTCTTTGCCGGTCACCTCGAGCGTCATACAGCCTTGCTATTACACGATCAATTTGAGCTTTCTGGAGGTCCGATGTCGTTTGTATTGGTAGGACACGGTGTTTCTGGAGCACAACCACCATTGGAGTTGGAGAGTGATCATGCTGAGATCGGTCATCGTTGCTGGATTGCTGCTGCTTTTGACGGCTCCGGGACTCGGTGCGTCAAGCGCCACTGTGGTCGTCTGGAACGGCCAGTCAACGGGTTCGGGACCCATTTTCGACACCCTCGGTCGGCCGAGAATCGGCCCTGAAGGCGAGGTTGTCTTTTCGGCGTTTCTCAGCGGCTCCGGCATCAACAGCAGCAACGATCTGACGTTGTGGATATCTCGTGGCTCGCTGCAGATGGCCTGTCAGGAAGGTGACCCCTATCCCCTTGCAGGTTCGGGTGTCACGGCGTCGTGTCCGGTCACAGGCGCGCTGAACACCGGAGGGAGAGTCTTTGGTTCTACCTTTCTCGCCGGACCCGGTGTAAATACGTCCAACGACACGATGCGAACCAAGTTCGTGGGCGAGGCCTCTTCTGCGGTTCTGGTGGCCCGTGAGGGCGACCCTGCTCCGGGGACCGACGCCGTCTTCGAACAGGCCTTCGGAGACCACCGAATGGGCGGAAGCGACAACGTCGCGTTTTCGAGCGGGCTCCGGGGAGGAACAACGAACTCCGGGATCTGGACCGGTCCCGCCTCGTCGGTGTCCCTTCTTGCCAAAGCCGGTGATCCTGCGCCCGGTCTCGGTGGCGATTTCCAGGGTTTCTCATCGCTTGTTTTGAGTGATTCGGGCGGTCTTGCCTTTCAGGGATGGACGGCTTCAGGGAACTCGGGTCTGTACAGAGGTTCCGCCATGGTTGGACCTTCGCTGGTCGCCGGAACCGGCGCGCTCATGCCGGGTGGCGGTACCCTCGACTTTCCCAGCACCTTCACCATCAATAACCGTGGTGAAATCGCGTTTCGGGGACAACTGCAGAGTGGGAACAACGGCATCTGGGCAGCGAGTCCCGGTGTACGCGTTGTTGCCGTCCCGGGTCAGCCGGCCCCCGACTACGGCACCTTCATCGATGGCGGATCTCCGTCCATCGGTGACGGCGGAGATATCTGTTTCTTCGCCCACCTGTCTTCGGGTCCCGATGGACTCTACTGCGAGATTGCAGGGACGCTGCAGGTCATCGTGCGGGAGGATGACAGCCTGGCGGCCCTGGCCCCTGGGGAAACGGTCGGTGACCTGCTCTGGCAGCCGGTGGTCAATTCGTCGGGCCAGGTGCTTTTCCTGAGTCAGGTCGACACCGGATCGGGATTTGACCTGACCTGGTGGTTGCGGAAGACCAGCGGAGATCTCGCCATCATTGCTCGACTCGGCGCTGAACTCGAGGTCTCGCCTGGCCTGACCAAGACCGTTTCGAGCCTCGACCTGCTTACTGGGGACTACCCGACGAACATTGGTGGTGGTGACGCTACAGCGTTCAACGATCGTGGCGAGGTCGTGTTTTCCGCCGGTTTCTCAGACGGCAGCGAGGGAATCTTCGTGGGGCGCCCGCAGTCGGTGCTCCCGGATGAGATCTTTCGCGACGGATTCGAAACCGGGAATGCCGGCGGTTGGAGCGCGTCATCCCCTTGATTTCGTATTCGCAAGAATAGACCGCCCGCTGGTAACGGAACGTCGCAACGGCGTTGACCGGACGTGCCGCTTCAAACCGTTGTTTGGGGGCGGGGTGTTCCGGTGGCTTGAAGGCAAGGCCCAAACAATGTTTGGGGGGGACACTCTCGGAGAGCGCGATGGGAGAATCTCTTCGGCGGGCTATTCCAGTCCCACGATCACCGCCAGGGCCATGAACACAGCTGCGACGGCGATGAGTTGGAGTAGCAGCGGCACCATGAAACGCAGCCAGCGCTCGTAGGGGACGCCGGCGAGTCCGAGAGACGCCATGAGGATTCCGGATGTTGGGATGACCATGTTCGAAAAACCGTCGCCGCAGGTGAAGGCGAAGACCGCGGTCTGCCGGGTGACGCCGAGGACATCGGCAAGCGGCGCCATCAGAGGCATGGTCACGGCGGCCTGGCCGGATCCAGACGGGATGAAGAAGTTGAGGGTGGCCTGGAAGACGAGCATGCCCTCGGCGGCGACGAGCTGTGGGACGTTGGCCAGAACTGATGCGGCGGACTGGATGAGGGTGTCGAGGATGAGGCCGTCTTCCATCACCACCGTGACAGCCCGTGCAAAGCCGACCACTAGGGCCGCGACCGTCATCTCCTCCATCCCCTTGACCACCGACCGGGTGGCGTCGGCGATGGGCATGCGTGCGACGACGATGGCAACGAGGCCCATGAGGATGAAGCCCCCGGCCATCTCGGGCAGCCACCATCCGCGGGCCTGCACGGCCCAAAGGATGAAAACAAAGATTGCGATGCAAGCGGCGACGATGGTGAGGTGCGAGCGGGTGAGCTTTGGCGGTTCGACAGCTTCGTCGATGTCGAAGTCCTCGCCCGCGATATATGAGGCGCTCGGATCGCGCCGGATCTTCGCGCCGTATCGCAGCATGTAGACGATGGTGACGGCCATGCAGCAGGCGAAGAAGAGAAGCCGGAAGGAGATGGCGCTGTTGAGCGGCAGCCCGGCAATGCTCTGGGCGATGTTGACGGTGAACGGATTGGTCGTCGCTGCGGCGAAACCGACCGCGCCGGCAACGTAGACCAGCGCGGCGCCGTAGATCCGGTCGCAGCGGATCTCGCGCGCCACGATCAGGAAGATGGGCACGAGGGGGATGAATTCCTCGCCCATCCCGAGGGTGGATCCGCCGATTCCCATGAGGAGCATGAGCACGATGGTGAGCAGCTGCCAACGGTCCCTCAGCTTTTCGAGGACCGCGTGGAGGACGGCCGGGATGGTCCCGGTCTGCTGCAGGACACCGAAGACGCCGCCGATGATGAAGATGAAGAAGATGATGTCGGCCGCGGCGATCATCCCACGGGGGATGGCGCTCAGGAATCCGTCGAGACCGACTGGACTGGCTTCGTCGGGAACGGATTCGGTGAACAATACACCGCGAGCCGTCCGGTGTTTTGGGATGGTCTCGTAGGTGCCGGCGACGACCATCACCCGTTCCGACCCACCGACCATCCTTTCCTCGCGCTCGAACTCGCCGGACGGCACCACCCAGGTCAACATCGAGCACGCGAAGACCACAAAGGTCAGCAGCGCAAAGACGTGTGGAATCTTGATCTTCAATTCTCAATTCTCAATTTTTAATTCTTAATTACATCGCAGGCGTGAGTCGGGGATGGTTGCAATGTGCGATGAAATTCAAAACTCATAATTCAAAACTCATAATTACGTCTGCTTATAGTCCGACCTTCTCGAGGATCCGGTCAAAGGCCTCGAGCTCGCCCTTGGTGGTGTAGAAATGCGGTGAGAAGCGCACCGATCCCTGACGGACCGAGCACACGACCTTGCGTTTGGAAAGGCGGTCCATGGCCTCATCGGGGGTGACGTGGGGGTGCCGGGCTGCGATGATCCCGGCGATGGCCTGGCCCGATCCGGGTGAGAAAACATCCCATCCGTGGGCGAGGAGGATCCTCGTCAGCAACCTGGCCAGAACCTCGACCCGTGCCTGGATGTTGTCGTGACCGACGCTGTTGAGCAGATCGAGGGCGGCGCCGAGACCGGCGATCCCGACGGTGTTGGTGGCGCCGGGCTCGAAGCGCTTGCCGCTTTCGAGCAGCGCGAGATCGTGCAGAAAGAAGCTCCCCGGTTCCCGCTGGATGTTCCGCCAGCCGGTGATCGCCGGCCGGAGCTGCCGCCGCAGGACCGATGAGGTGGCCATGAGACCGGCGCCCTCTGGTCCGAGGAGCCACTTGTGGCCGTCCGCCACCACGGCGTCGATCCCGAGAGCGCGCATGTTCATGGTCATCACCCCGAGACCCTGGATGGCATCGACCACCATGGTGACCTCGCGTTCGCGGCAGATACCGGCAAGCGCCTCCAGCGGCGCGATCCAGCCACTGTGGAACGCGACCCACGAGACGCTCAGCACCCGTGTGCGATCGGTGATGGCTCCATCGACCGCGGCGAGATCGATCCGGCCGTCAGGTTGAGGGTAGCGGATGACCTTGACGCCTCGTTTTCTCAGGTTGAGCCACGGGGCGACGTTGGCCGCGAACTCTTCTTCACCGATGAGAACTTCGTCGCCGGATTCCCAATCGATGCCCTCGGCGATGAGCGAGAGGCCTTCGGATGTGGAACGGATGACCGAGATGTCGCTCGAGGCGCAGCCCAGCATCTCTCCACCGAGGTGACGGCACGCGAGGTAGGAGTTTCGCCACTCCTCGGCGTTGGCGTAGCCGGTCAGTTGCTGGTCGGTGACCTGCCGCCGCATGGCCTCGGCCACCGGGAACGGCAGCGGACACACCGCCGCGTGGTTGAGATAAAGACAACTCTCCCGGATGGGAAACTCCGGAAGCCAGTGGCCGAGATCGAAGGGCATGACGAGATTGTAACCGGGGCGAAGACGTCAACACCAAATAGTGAGTGAATTATGAATGATGAATGATGAATGATGAATTATGAATTTATCGCAGCATCGCAGCATCGCACCGTCACAACGTCACAACATCGCATCGTGGCAGGATCGCAGATCGATTGAGCACCGCGATTGACTGTCGGCGCGTGTTCTGCGACTATCGATGAATGGCTGCCGACACGACCGAGACACACCTTCCGGAGCCGGACGAAGCATTTCTTCGGACATTTATGCCGTATGAGCTGAGATTGGCTCAACGGCGGGCGATGATGGGAAAAAAGGACCCACGCAACGTGCTGACGAGCACCTTTGTCGGTCTTTACCTCGTGCGCCTTCAAGCGGTCTCGAGTGACTGGTTTCCGTCCTCCATCGAGGGAGGCAATCAGATCGGTATCCATGTGACTCAAATGCTCCGAGAGGCCATGCGTGACTCGGACATCCCGTTCAAGCTCTCGGATCAGGAACATCTGGTCGTGCTTCGGGACATCGATCCGCAGCATGCCTATGTGGTGGCCCAGAGGTTCCTCACCCTGGCCGGGCGATCGGATCTTCTCCGCGCCGCCGGCCTCAGGACCCGGGTCGGTTATGTCATCTACCCCCTCTCCACCCAGCCCAACTTCCCGGTGGGGGAGTGGGAAACCCTGATCGATCTCGCCCGGTTCATGAGCGACCGTGGCGACCCTTCCGGCCCGGCGTCGGGCTTTGGCGTTCTGCGCGGCCCCCAAATGGAGACCGCCAACATCCCCGAGACCGATCTCGTTCCCCTCGCCTTCCAGGACTCGGACTCACTGGTCAAGGCCGGGCTGCTCCAGCTCCAGAGGATCCACCTCCTCCCAGGAATCTGATCACGCCGAAGATCATTGGGTCGTAAGTCGTAAGTCGTGTTTTTGATTTCAGGAGGGGAACGACGACGTACCGACGGTGGATCTAGAACAATGAATGACTATCGCCAAGGCCTTGGTTGGCTTGATGCGACGCTGCGATGTTGTGACGTCGCGATGCTGCGATGCAATTCATAATTCAAAATTCATAATTCATAACTTGCGATGAAGAAAACGCCCCGGGGAAACCCGGGGCGCTTGACATTCGAGTGTTGGGTTCTAGCTCTTCGTGCGCAGCACGTTGAGCGCCGATCCCGCCTTGAACCACTCAACCTGCTCGTCGTTGAGGCTGTGGTTGAGAGTGATGCTCTCTGAGGACCCGTTGCTGTGGTCGATCACCGCGGTCACGGGCTTTTTGGGTTCGAGTTCGGCCAGACCGACGATGGAGATCCGGTCGTCCACTGCGATCTTGTCGTAATCCGCAGGGTTGGCGAAGGTCAGCGGCAGAACGCCCTGTTTTTTGAGGTTGGTCTCGTGGATTCGTGCGAACGAGCGGACGATGATGGCTTTACCGGCGAGGTGGCGCGGCTCCATGGCCGCGTGCTCGCGGGAAGAACCCTCTCCCCAGTTCTCGTCACCCACGGCGACCCACTCGATGCCGCGATCCTTGTACAGGCGGGCGAGCTTGGGCAGCGACACGATGTCGCCGGTCTCGACATCGACTCCGTGGCCCGGCTCATCGGCAAAGGCATTGATGGCGCCGAGGAAGAGATTGTCGGAGATGTTGTCCAGGTGTCCGCGGAACCGAAGCCACGGCCCGGCCTGCGAGATGTGATCGGTGGTGCACTTGCCCTTGGCTTTGAGCAGAACCGGGAGCTTCTCGTAGTCGGATCCGTCCCACTCGGCGAAGGGGCTGAGGAGCTGGAGCCGTTTGGAATCCGGGCTGACTTTGACATCGAGGCCCGAACGATCTTCCGGCGGAGCGAGATAGCCGTCGGCCTTGAAGACAAATCCGTTCTCCGGGATCTCTGGAGCGGGTTTCGGCGCCTCGAGCTTGAATGAAGAACCGTTGGCCTCGATCTCGTCGGTCATGGGGTTGAAGTCGAGTTTTCCAGCGAGGGCGTAGGCGATGACGATCTCCGGGCTCGAGATGAATGAGTTGGTGTTCGGGTTACCGTCGGCGCGTTTGGCGAAGTTCCGGTTGAACGACGAGATGATGGAGTTTGTCGTTCCGTCGGCGATGTCATCGCGCTTCCATTGGCCGATGCACGGGCCGCAGGCGTTTGCGAGGACGGTGGCGCCGATTGCTTCGAGGGTCCCCATCTGACCGTCGCGTTCGATGGTCGCTTCGATCTGCTCCGAGCCCGGTGAGACCCAGAGGGTGCTCTTGACCTTGACGCCGTGGTCGATGGCCTGTTGGGCGACATCTGCGGCGCGGCTGATGTCCTCATACGACGAGTTGGTGCAGGAACCGATGAGACCGGCGGTGAGCCCTGCCGGGTAGCCGTTGGCCTCGACATCGGCGGCCATCTGCGAGACCGGCCGCGCCAGATCGGGGGTGTGCGGGCCGACAATGTGGGGCTCGAGGGTGTCGAGATCGATCTCGATGACCAGGTCGTAGTACTTCTCGGGATCGGCTGCGCACTCGGGGTCGGCTGTGAGGAGATCGCGGTTGGCCTCGGCGAGGGTCGCGATCCGGGCTCGCTGGGTTGCATCGAGATAGGTCTTCATACGTGTGTCGTAGGGGAAGATCGAGGTTGTCGCCCCGAGCTCGGCGCCCATGTTGGTGATGGTGGCCTTGCCGGTGCACGAGATCGACGCGGCGCCATCGCCGAAATATTCGATGATCCTGTTGGTGCCGCCCTTGACGGTGAGGATGTCGAGAAGCTTGAGAATGACGTCCTTGGGCGCCGCCCAGCCATGGAGTTTCCCGGTGAGTTTCACGCCCACCACCTGAGGCTGGAGGACCTCCCAGTTGAAGCCTGCCATGACATCGACCGCATCTGCGCCACCGACGCCGCAGGCGACCATCCCGAGACCACCGGCGTTGGGGGTGTGGGAGTCGGTGCCGAGCATCATCCCGCCGGGGAAGGCATAGTTCTCGAGGACGACCTGGTGGATGATCCCCGCGCCCGGCTTCCAGAAGCCGAGGCCGTAGCGGGCCGATGTCGACTGGAGGAAATCGTAGACCTCGCGGTTGAGGTCGATGGCGGCTTCGATGTCGGTGTCGGCGCCGGAGCGGGCCAGGATCAGGTGGTCGCAGTGGACCGTTGACGGAACCGCGGTGGTGTCGCGACCCGAAAGCATGAACTGAAGCAGCGCCATCTGAGCCGTGGCGTCCTGCATGGCGACGCGGTCGGGCTGGAGCTGGATATAGGCCTTGCCGCGATCGAGGACCTCGTTTTCGGGGTCGGCCAGATGGCCGAAGAGGACCTTCTCGGCGAGGGTGAGGGGTTGATTGAAACGCCCGCGGATGATCTCGAGGCGTTTCCGGGTGGTGTCATAGACGTGTTGGACGAGTTCCGGGGTGGTTTCGATGGCAGGCATGCTTTCCTCCAGTTGGACCCGGCGGCGATTTGCCGCGGGTTGACGAAACGGCGGTTATTGTAGCACCGGAAGCGGGCGAAATCCCGCCTGATATCATGCATCCGAATTGATGAGATCGGCCATTCTCATGCGTTTCGTGATCGCGTTGGCGGTAATGTCGTGCGCCGGCGGGTGTTCAACCCCCGAAACCGGTTGGCAGCGACTGTGGCCGGCCGAGTGGACCCTCCACAATTCTGGAATTCACTGGGTCCTCGGGGTTCCGGCCACGAATCGGACACTGACCTCGCCTGGGCGTGGCGCCGAGCTCAGGATGGAGCTGCTCAACACCGGCGGCGAGCCCGCGACGGTGGGGATTCGGGGGCGGGGATTTGAATCTGATTGGTCTCTCGATCCAGGTGAGTCCAAGAGCGTGGCGACCGAACTCGGAGCGGGCGAGGTGCGCTTCGAGGCGTCTTCGAGCATCATTCTCGGCAGCCCCCGGGTGGGTCGGCCGCTGGCCGAGCCGCGTCTGCTCGTGGTGGTTCTGGTGGACACGCTTCGCGCCGACCATGTCACTCCGGAGCTGATGCCCGGGGTGACCGGAATCTTCGCTGATGGTCGTCGGTGGCGCTCCGCCGTTGCCAACGCACCGTGGACGCTGCCGTCGGTGGCGTCTCTCTTCACCTCTCAACCGGTGCTCGAACTGACCTCGCCCGAGGGAGAAATGGTCGGTATCCCCGATGGTCTGCCTACCTGGGCGACCCGGTTGCACGACGCCGGTTTCGAGGGTGGTGCGGTGGTGGCCAACTACACGGTCCACGCCCTCAACGGATTCGCACGGGGATTCTCGGCGTTTGAGGTGCCCGACGGTCACGGGGCGGAGATCGCTCCCGATGCGGAGTGGGTCGCCGACGAGGCGCGCCGCTGGCTGGATGCGCACAACGGTGAAGACGCATTTCTGTATCTCCATTTCATGGACCCGCACGAGCCGTACCGCAGCCACACGGGCGAAACCGTCTCCCTGCCGCCTCTCAAGCCCCTGGCGAGGCGTCAACGCGAGGCAACCGAGGAAGAGGCGCGTTTGCTCCGAGATCTCTATGCCGGCGAGGTTCGGCATGTGGATCGGGTCCTGTCGGAGCTCCTCGAGGAGCTGCCTGTGCACGCGTCGGTGGTTCTGACCTCCGATCACGGTGAGGGGCTCGGCGAGCACGGCGCCTGGGCCCACGGACCGAGTTTGTTCCAGGAAGCTATCGCAGTGCCGTTGATGGCGCGAGGACCGGCCGTGATCCGCGGCGATGTGACCGAACCGGTGCAGCACCTCGATCTCGGACCGACTCTGATGGATCTGGCGGGCCAACCCCCCGATGAGGGGATGGTCGGTAGATCCCTTTTGGCTGGTGGATCGACCGAACCCGTTGTCAGCGTCACCTTCAGCGCGGGCCCCATGCGTTGGGCATGGCGGGAAGGCGATCGCAAAGTGGTCATTCGGATGGCGCCACAGCCGAGACTCGGCGCCGAGGCACGACGTCGGGACATCGAGGCCGAACCCCTGCCGACTGGGACGTTCTTCGTGGATCTGGCTGTGGATCCGGATGAAGATCGGCCCGCGGCCATCCCCGATGGACTCACGGGTCGGGTGGGCGAGGCCTTCGCCTCCACTGCCGGTCGGATGGTCCCCGGGTTGCAGGTGCTGCGTTGGGGTGGGGCCGCGCCGACCGAGGTCGCGCTGGAAACCGACCGCGAGTACGAGGTGGTGCAGGCGTGGAGTTCGGCGACCATGGAAGCCTCCCAGATCGATGGCCGGTTTGTGATGCGGTGTGCCGGGGATCAGATTGTGTGTGCGGTATCCGTCGCGTCGGCGTCGGCGTCGGCGCCTGAGACGGTCACACCGGTGGAGTCGGGACATGGCTGGTGGGGGATGGAAGCCGGCCGGCCGGTGGATCCGCGGACCCTTGAATTCCCTGACGTGGATGGTCCGGGTCTCTATCTGTGGTGGAACCCCGAACGACCGTTGGTCGTCGGTGGACACGAGGAGACGCTGGAGAGGCTGCGGGCGTTGGGATATATCGATTGATGAGAGTAAGTCGTAGGTCGTGAGTCGTCAGTCGTGAATCGTAAGTCGTAAGTCGTGAGTTGGTCCTTGGTTCCAGGGAGGGAACCACGACTTCGTGGAATTGTTCGATCACACCGCAACGGACCACACCCGAAGGCGGAGCGTTCCCCATCGTCCCTTCGCTTGCGACTCACGACTTACGATTCACGACTCACGAACCGATTCCACGCTATCCTCGACGAATCGTGAACGATGCTCCCCACCCTCGCTTCCTCTGCGACGCCATGTTGGGATCCCTCGCCCGGTGGTTGCGGCTCTGTGGCTATGACTGTCTCTATTTGGGGACCGAACCTGAAGACGCCGAACTCGCCCGAATCGCCGCCGCGGAGGACCGCTGGCTTCTGACCCGCGATTGCGAGCTCGCCGCCGCCGGACCCAAGACGCAGATGGTCCGCGCCGGGATCCTCGAGGCGCAACTTGCGGAGGTGCTGGTTCGACACGAGCTGCCCGAGCCGGAAGACCTGGATGATTCGCGCTGCGGTGAGTGCAACGGTGTGCTCGTGGATGTTTCTGCCGAAGAGGTCGAAGCGGTCGTCCCGCCCTATGTCCTCGAAACCGCGGAGCGGTTCAGGCGCTGCGCCGAGTGCCGGAGGATCTACTGGCCCGGGACCCACGGAGAGCAGATACACGTCCGTTTTGCTCGAGTTCGACACGTCATGGCCGAGAAGGGTTAGCATAGCGGCGTGAAAGACGAAGATCGCAACCCCCTGGCCGAACTCGAGGAAGCACTCGGGTACGAATTCAACGATCTCGAAATCCTCAAGCGCGCGTTGCGCCACGGATCCGCTATGGCTTCGGACTTTGCGGGTTCGTACCAACGACTCGAGTTCTATGGCGACGCCGTTCTTGGCCACGCCGTGGCTCTGATGCTCTTCGAGTGCTTCCCAAGAGACGATCAGGGTGATCTGACCCGCAAACGGACCCACCTGGTTCGATCGGAACGGTTGGCCGAACGCGCGGCCCTGCTCGGGCTCGACGGTTGGATCGAGGTCGGGACGAGCCTCGCCCGAACCGGCGGCCGCGAAGCGACAAATTTGCTCGAGGATGTATTCGAGGCCGTGATCGGCGCCATCGCCATCGACGGCGGATGGGCCGAGGCACAGGCCTTCATCCAGCGCCAACTCGGCGAAGAGGCCGACGAACTCGATGAGAGGACCCTCACGCTGGCCAACCCCAAGTCATCGCTCCAGGAGGCGGCCCAGGCCAAGGGGATCCCGCTGCCGGATTATCGCCTGATGCGCAAGGGCGGTACGGACCACATGCGGAAATGGGTCTACGCCGTCATCTGGGACGGCGACGAGGTCGCGCGGGGCGAGGGGCGGTCAAAACGTGGCGCTCAGCAGCGTGCCGCGCGCCGCGCCCTCGTCCGGTTGGGACTCGTCCCGGAGGAGTAGGGGCAATTCGTCGGACGAATTGCGGTGGCGCGTCTGACGCGCCAAGCCGGAAAGGCGGGCCGGAGTCGCTGATGCGGAGTACCGCGTTGAAGTTACGCGGGCACGGTGCCTGGCTCTCTTTTCGTCGCGAAAAGGTGCCTGGCTCCGCTCCCATCGCGCTCCAGGAAGCGCGGACAGCCCGGCACCGCTCCCATCGCGTCTCGGGAACGCGGTCGGTCTTGTAGCGCAGGCGTCTCGCCTGCGATGGTCGATTGCCGTAGCGGTGCGGAACCCGTCGCCCACGAGACGTGGGCGCTACAACGCTGCAGGCTTCCGGTTGTCAGACTGGGAATGGCCGGCTGATTGGCGCCTGTGAGATCGGTGTTGTTGAAGCAGCCCAGGAGCTCGGTCCGAAAGAATCCGTGTCATCCGTGAAATCCGTGTCCAATATTGCGACGTCTGCGATAGCTTCGTGTGTGATGCTTCGTGTCTTTGCGTCTTTGTGGTTGCTGCGTGCGATGGCGAAGGACCGCGTCGCGTCTACTCCCCGGCGTGGAGGTGCTGCCAGAGGTGGCGGCCGACGCGGGGGCCGAGGGCGCGCTGGAGCTCTTCGATCGATGCCTTTTGCACTCCGCGTACCGATCCGAACCGGGTGAGCAACGCTTTGGCGCGGCCTGGGCCGATCCCGGGCACGTTGATCAGCTCGGTGGCCAGGGTCCGTTTGCTGCGGCGTTTGCGGTGACGGGTGATGGCGAAGCGGTGGGCCTCGTCACGGGCCTGACGCAGGACCAGGTGGGCTGGGTCCGAAGGATCCAGCCGGAGTGATTCCGACGCGCCGGGCAACCAGAGTTCCTCTTCGCGTTTGGCGAGGCCGGCGATTGGAAGCTCGAGCTCGAGTGAGTCCAACGCGGCCATGGCCGCGTTCAGCTGACCGACCCCTCCGTCGATGAGCACCAGATCAGGCATCTCGGCGCCCTCGTCCCTGAGTCTCCGGTAGCGTCGGGTCACAGCCTCTGAGATGGAGGCGAAATCGTCGACGCCCTCCACCGAAATGATGTTGAAACTGCGGTAGGAACGTTTGTCCATCCGACCCTGGCGCCAGACGACACACGACGCGGTGGTCTCCTTGCCGCCCGAGTGCGAGATGTCGAAGCACTCCAGGTACTCCACCGGGCCACCGAGACCAAGGGCCTCGCCGAGGCGACGCGCCAGGTGCTGCGCCTGCGATCGTGGGGCGCGGAAGCGAAGCTCGAACGCGGCTCGGGCGTTGTCGCGGGCGAGCTCGACGCGCCGGGCTCGTGGACCTCGTTTGGGAGCGGTGATCTCGACGGCGCGTTCGCGCTTGTGGGCCAGCCACAATCTGAGAAGCTCGCGATCGTCCTCCTGGAGATCGACCGAGGTCTCGACGGTGCGGGGGATGGAGGGGTTGGCCTCGTAGTACTGGGCGGCGAAGCTGGTCAGCAGCTCGGCGCTGCCGACATCACCGACGCCCTCGAAGTGGAACTCGCGTTTGTCCACCAGCTTGCCGTCGCGATATGGCAGGACGCAGACCGTCGCGTGCTCAGAATCTGTGTGGACGGCGAAGACATCGGCGTTTCCTCGGCCGGGCGATTCCACATCCTGCGGTTCACCGAGACGTCGCACCACCGAGATGAGATCGCGATAGCGGCTTGCCAGCTCAAAGTTTTCCTGCTCCGATGCGCTCCACATGCTCTGCTCGAGGCGGGGAAGGAGCTCGCGGTGGCGCCCACCAAGGAAGAGCTTGAGCTCGTCCACCGCACCGGCGTATGCGTCGGAATCGGTGAGCCCGTCGACGCATGGGCCGAGGCACGCCTTCATGTCGTAGTAGAGACAGGGTCGGGGCAGTTTCCCGTCGATCTCGATGTGACAGGTGCGGACCTGAAAGTGGGTCCTGGCGAGATCCATGAGGCGTCGAGCCATGCGTTGGCCCATGAAGGGTCCGAAGTAGCTGTGGCCATCCTCGTGAACGCGGCGGGTGAAGAGGACCCTGGGCCACGCCTCGCCGGTGGTGAGCTTGATGTAGGGGTAGGTCTTGTCATCCCGGAGCAGGACGTTGAAGCGGGGACGGTGCTTCTTGATCAGCGTGTTCTCGAGGATGAACGCCTCGACCTCCGAGGCGGTGACTGTGAAATCGAGTTTCCGAGCGCGTGTGACCATGGCGCGGGTTCGCTCCGGCAGGTCCGACCTCCCGAAGTACGAGAGAACCCTTCGGCGGAGGTCGCGGGCCTTCCCGACGTAGAGCACTTTTCCGCGTGCGTCCTGGAATCGATAGACCCCCGGGGATTCCGGCGCTTCGTGTGCCCGTTCGAGAAGGGGGTGGTCGGTGTTCACCCGCGTATTCTAACCGCCCGAACGCGAGGGCACGGTTTCGTTGGGACCATGAAGCCGCGAAGCCATCGCAGACATCGCGCATCGCATGTTTGGACACGGATGAACACGGATTTTGCGGATAACACGGATCCATCGCAGGGGATTCCATCGCAGTCGAACCAAAGAGGGATTTCATGACGGCGGAAGATATGCCGGTCTTCGACCGCCACCACCGTGACAACAGGCGTCCGATCCAAACGCAAGCGTTTGTCCCGGACACCTTTTGCCCCGGCCCGCTGTGCTCGGAGCACAGCGATTCCGCCTGCGACCTATCCACCGCCCTTTTTTTTGGTTTTTGGAGAAGGGGATGGGTTCCCCTGAAGTCCAGTGGCAGTTTCATTCAATCAACCGAGGCCGGTAAAGTGTGCCGAAGGCACACGCCTCGGCTTGAGAGATCGTTCGGGAAGCGCCGCGTTTCACGATCGATCTCTCGAGCCGAGTCTCATCGGCCCTTGGTCGATGAGGTTGACCGGCCGATTGGCCTCGAAGATATTGATGTGATCAAGATCGGCGAGGAGCCCGATCCGAAAAATCCGTGTCATCCGTGAAATCCGTGTCCAAAGATGCGATGGTTGCGATGTCTTTGTGTGCGATGTGTTCGTGTCTTGGTGCCTTGGTGGTTGTGACGGTTCGATTGCGATTCCGAGAACGAGAGCGATGGGCATGGTGGGCCGGGTACCATATGGGCATGTTCATCGCGGAAACGTTCACGAGCCTCCAGGGCGAGGGGATGCTGGTCGGGGTCCCGTCCTTCTTCATTCGAACCTCGGGCTGCAACCTCCGCTGCCGGTGGTGCGATACGCCCTACACCTCGTGGCTGCCCGAGGGTGAGCGGAGAACCGTGGACGAGCTGTTGGCCGAAACAGAGGGTTCCGGAGTCCGGCACGTTGTGGTCACCGGGGGCGAACCGCTCCTACAGCGTGAAATCGCCGATCTGACGCGTCGGCTGCGGGCGGCGTCCCTGCACGTGACGGTCGAGACCGCAGGGACGAGGGATCCGGATTTCGAGTGCGACCTCCTTTCACTCTCGCCCAAGACCGTCAACTCCGACCCGCAAGGCAAGTGGAGGGATCGACACCGTCGTTTGCGGTCCGATTCGACCCCCATTCGCCGTCTGCTGCATCGTTTCCCCGAGCACCAGCTCAAGTTCGTCGTCACTGACGCCGATGATCTCCGGGATATCGCCTCCCTCATCGACGGCCTCGACGGAATCGAGCCCTGGAGGGTGCTCCTCATGGCCGAGGGCCGCAGCGCCGCCGAGGTGGCAGAGAAGGCTCCTTGGGTCGCCGCCTTGTGTTCGGAGCATGGCTTTCGCTACACTCCGCGACTGCACCTCGACCTGTTCGGGGGCGGTAGGGGGGTGTAGTGCATCGATGCGCTGTTCTTCCTTGAAGGAGTCTAGAGAGAAAGATGCCCTTTTTTAGAATTGCCAAGATCTTTGAGGTCGAGTATGGACACCGGTTGAGCAAGCACCCGGAAAAGTGCCGCTTTCCCCATGGTCACAGCCTCAAGATCGAGGTCGTGGCCCGTGGCAAGCTGCTCGATGACAACGACATGGTCTGTGACTACAAGGCGTTGAAGATGCTGGTCGTGGACCTCGTGGAACGACTGGATCACGCCATGGCGCTCAACTCGGAAGACCCCCAGCTCGAGGGTCTTCGCACCATCGGCGAGCGGGTCCTACTCTTCGAGAATCAGGATCCCACCACCGAGGTCCTCGTTCGGTGGCTCTATGAGCAGATCTCCGAACGGATCGACGCCGACGGAACCGTGCGGACCCCGTCCGGGGCGACATACAAGATCCCCGAAGGCCTCCAGCTCGAGCGTGTTCGGGTGTGGGAGACCAGCACATCCTGGGCCGAGTACGTTGGGATTGAATAGCCCGCATACCTCACCAGCTGTCCACTGCGGACAACGCCCTCGCCTGGAAACCTGGTGAGATATGCTGCCTAACCCCGAGTCCGCGCCCGCGTTCGATTACTCGCCCTCCAATCCACTTGTCCCATTGTCGGACGTGTCGGCGTGGATCGATGCTTTGCCCCAGCCCATCGCGCTCACCGGAGGAACGGGCTTTGTCGGTTCGCATTTGGTGGATACGCTCTGCGCGGCCGGACTGGCCCCGAGGGTGCTTGTCCGTGATCTCGAGAGCCCGAGATGGATCGCAGGTGTAGAGGCAGAATTCATCGAAGGATCGATGGAGGACGTGGAATCGTTGAAGCGGTTGGTCCGGGGCGCCGGCACGGTGATCCATCTCGCCGGGGTTCTCCGCGCGGCCCGGGAGGTCGATTTCGACCGCGGGAATCGTCAGGGCACTCGCAATCTCGTGTCCGCGACCCGGGACGTTGCGCCGAAAGCCCGCTATGTTCACGTGTCATCGCTGGCTGCCGCCGGCCCATCACCGGAACCCGAGGGTCTGTCGCCCGACGACCCGGCGGCTCCCATCTCGGCCTATGGCAGATCCAAGCTCGGCGGCGAAAACGAGTTGGTGACCCTCGGCGATTCCACGCCGTGGTGCATCCTTCGTCCTCCGGGGGTCTACGGCCCCCGCGACACAGACATCTTCGAGTTCTTCAAGATGGCGTCCCGGGGTCTGGCGGCCATCCCGTCTGGTGAGCGGTGGCTGACCATGGCATATGTCGGGGATGTGGTTCGCGCGATCCTGGCCGCCGGCGCCGAGGGCGCCCACCGTGAGATCTATCACCTTGGAGAACGATCCCCGAAGCGTCTCGATGCGATTTTCAGCCTCCTGGCCGAGGGCGCCGGGAGGAGGGTACGAGTCATGCGGGTGCCACCGGCGGTCATCCGCGCAGCCGGTGCGGTCGGAAGCACCCTCCAGCGGCTGGGCTGGCATCGCCTGCCTCTGACCGTGGACAAGAGCACGGAACTGCTCGCCAGCCACTGGACCGCGCAGACCGCCGGCTCCCTCAATGCGTTGGGGCTAGGGGCCGGGACAGAATTCGCACAAGGAGCCGATACCACCTGGCGGTGGTATCGACTGATGGGCTGGGTGCGCTAAGCTGGCGACGGTAAGTCGACAGTTGAAGGCGGCGCAGCTGCTGCCCTGACGGAGAAGAATGGACGTTTTTCAGAAGGCATTTGATTTCCAGCAGGCCAACGATGTGCGGAAGATGGGCTTGTATCTTTATTTCCGCACGATCGAATCGGGCCAGGATCCGGTGGTCTCCATGGACGGGAACCGGGTCGTGATGTTGGGGTCCAATAACTATCTCGGACTCACCAATCATCCCGAGATCAAGGACGCGGCCGAGCAGGCCCTGCGAAAATACGGAACCGGCACCGCCGGATCGAGATTCCTCAACGGCACCTTGGATATCCACGTCGATCTCGAGAAGAAACTGGCGGCGTTCATGGGCCGCGAGGACGCGCTGTGCTTTTCCACCGGTTTTTCGGTCAATCTCGGGGTCATCTCGAGTCTGATCGGGCGTCGCGATGTGGCCGTCCTCGACAACCTCGATCACGCCTGCATCCTCGATGGGGCGCGTTTGTCCCTGGGGCGGACTCTCAAATATGCCCACAACGACATGGATGCCCTCGAAGAGCGGTTGCGCAGCATCAGCGAGGACAACGGGGTCATGATCGTGGTCGACGGCGTTTTCTCCATGGAGGGCGATGTCGTCAATCTGCCCAAAATCGTCGAACTCAAGAACCGTTTCGGAACGCGGCTGATGGTCGATGACGCGCACGGCATCGGGGTGATGGGGGACAACGGTCGGGGCACCGCCGAACACTTCGGGCTCGAGGACGATGTCGATCTGGTGATGGGGACCTTCTCCAAGTCCCTGGCGGGAGTCGGTGGATTTGTCGTCGGCGACGCCGATGTCATCGACTATATCAAGCACAAGGCGCGACCGTTGATGTTCTCCGCATCCCCGCCACCGGCATCGGTGGCTTCCGTGGCGAAGGCACTGGAGGTCATGATCCGGGAGCCTGAACGACGTGAGAGACTCTGGGAGATCACCAACTACATGAAAGATGAATTCATAAGCCTCGGGTTTGACACGGGTGACTCCGCCTCGCCGGTGATTCCCCTGGTCGTCGGTGAGGATGTGACCTCGTTCGTGATGACCAAGCGTCTGCAGGAAGAGGGGGTCTTCGTCAACCCGGTGGTGTCGCCGGCGGTGCCTCCCGGTCGCGCCATGATCCGTACTTCCTACATGGCCACCCACACCCGCGAGCATCTCGACCGGGCGCTCGAGGCCATCGGCAAGGTCGGACGCGAGCTGGGAGTCATTTCTTGAGGATCGACCGGGTCTCCGGGCGCGCCGATCTCGCGGCCTTCATCAATCTCCCGTTCACCCTGTATCGCGACGACCCCAACTGGATCCCGCCCATAAAGGCGGATGTGCGCAAACTCCTGGATCAAAGCAAACACCCGTTCTATGCCGGTGGCCGCGACGCCGAGGCGGAGCTTTTTCTCGCACGGGACGGTCGGCAGGTCGTCGGTAGGATCGCGGCGGTTCTCAACCACCGCCACAATCGTGCCCACGATGAGAACATCGCGTTCTTCGGGTTCTTCGAGGTCGTCGATCGACCGGAGGTGGCGAACGCCCTTCTGGCGGCTGCCGAGGAATGGGCGCGCGAACGCGGCGTCGATGCGGTGCGCGGACCGGCGAACCCATCGACCAACTACGAGTGCGGACTTCTGGTCGAGGGATTCGACCGGCCCCCGGTCCTCATGATGACCTACAACCCCTCGTGGTATTCGGATCTCATCGAGGGCTCCGGATATGGCAAGGCAAAGGATCTCTACGCATATATCTCCCCGGTCCACGACGCCAGTCTAGTCCGGCTCAAGAAGCTCGGTGCAAGGACCCAACGGCGAAACCCCGGGCTGACCACCCGGAGCGTCGATATCAAGAACTTCGATTCTGAAGTCGCGCTCATCAAGGAGCTCTACAACGCGGCGTGGGAGAAGAACTGGGGTTTCGTGCCGGTGAGCGATGCCGAATTCGACGCCCTTGCCGGAGAATTGAAGGATCTGGTCCACCCGGATCTGGTTCGGATCGCATTCATCGACGACCAACCGGTGGGGTTCATTCTGACGGTTCCCGATTGGAACCCGGTGCTCAAGGATATCGGCGGGGCCCTGTGGCGGCACCCGATCAAGCTCATCAAACACCTGCTCTTCACCAAGGCCGAGTCGCTCCAGGGGATCCGCCTGGTCCTGCTCGGGATGAGGGAGGGTTTCCGCAACCGCGGGATCGAGGCCCTGCTCTTCGCCGACGGTATCGAGGTCTCGCTCGCGGCCGGCTACGAGTGGTGCGAGTATTCGTGGGTCCTCGAGGACAACGAACGTACCAAGAACACCATACGTCTGATGGGCGGCGAGCTCTATAAGGTGTATCGGATGTACGAACGAGCGCTGTAGCGCTCATTCGCACACACCCGATCCTCGATGCTGGATCCTGGATATCGCTACCAGGGGGAAGGGACTATTTCTGAGATAGCTTGACAGAATCTTGCGCGGGTCTACGATCTCGTCGCATCTCGCATCTCGCATCTCGCATCTCGCATCTCGCATCTCGCATCTCGCATCTCGCATCTCGCATCTCGCATCTCGCATCTCGCATCTCGCATCTCGCATCTCGCCTCTCGCATCT